>Ga0326511_10000269_pt1 | contig 43827 bp, 52 predicted proteins | sample 0_2496_0518_D_FD_203701 | JGI IMG/M metagenome (GOLD analysis project Ga0326511, IMG submission 203701) | Bovine rumen microbial communities from UC Davis, California, United States - 0_2496_0518 | ecosystem: Host-associated > Mammals > Digestive system > Stomach > Rumen | place: USA... | reverse complement strand
TATACAACTGCTGAAAAAACAAAACTTGCCGGATTGCCAGCAAGCCTTATTGTATATGATAATGCTATAATGTCAGAGAACAAGTATGTTGAAGTACCGTCTGGTTCAGCGATCGGTACCACAATCACAGGCGAACTTCCATTTACACTTTCTCCTGGAGATGTGATCTTTATCAATGTAGGAGAAGGCGAAACAGATCATATCATTCCGCCCTTTATGCTGACATGGGGGTCAAATGCGCAGATCTATGTTGCTGTGAACAGTGTCGATGATTTCAGTGTTGTGGGCTATATCAAAATCTGGTTGTATGATGCTAGTCATTTCAGAGTTAGAGTGCTGAAACAGGCTACAACAAGCATAGTATGGGTGAATGTGTCCCGTTTAAAAATCAAATGAAAGGAGCAAATCAAAATGACTGACGAACAGAAAAAAGAAATCTGCAAAGCGTTTTTCTACAAGATGACTGTAAAGGAAATTGCAGAAGCAGAACACATTGATGCAGAAGAAGTCGCTAAGGCCATCAGATGGGGCGAAATCACACACTATGCTGACGAACTGAAAGGACGTGTTGAAAAATGTTAAAAGGTATTGATGTATCGAAGCACAACGGCACTATTGATTGGCAGAAAGCGAAAAATTCAGGTCTGGTAGATTTCGCTGTGCTCCGTGCCGGCTATGGCAGGCTGATTTCTCAGAAAGATCAGCAGTTTGAAAGAAACTACGCAGAATGCAGGAAGTACGGCATTCCTGTCGGCTGTTACTGGTATTCTTATGCGAAATCCGTTTCAGAAATTCAGACAGAAGCAAGAGTCTTTCTCGAAGCGATCAAAGGCAAGCAGTTTGAATTCCCTGTCTATCTCGATTTCGAGGAAGAATCACAGTTCAGACTCGGCAAAGCAACATGTACCGCCATGGCAAAGGCATTTCTTGACATCATCGAAAAAGCCGGATATTATGCAGGAATGTACTGCTCCACTTATTATTTATCCAATTATTTCGATGATTCCGTCAGAGACAGGTATACTATATGGCTCGCTCATGTGAATGTCGCAAAGCCGACTTATACCAAGCCTTACGATATTTGGCAGTACAGCTGGACAGGCAGGGTCGATGGCATCACAGGCAATTCCGGCAAGGTCGATATGAACTACTGCTATAAAGATTTTCCTGCGATCATCAAAACTGCTGGGCTGAACGGATTCCCGAAACAGGAGTCTCCGGAGAAAACAAACGAAATCACTGTGCAGAATCCGGAAAAAGCTAAGAAGCAGTTCACGATCACTGTCGATGATCACACTTATTCCGGACTTCTCGAAGAAACATGAAAGGACAAACTTTATGACAGATGTAAATTCTCATACTGACAGGACAGACAATGTGCAGATTGGCTCAGATGATGTCTATGTTGTCTAGTTCTGCAAAACGCTTCAGAACTGGAAAGCACTTGTTTCGACAGTCCTGCCGGACGGAATGTATTATGAAATTACACATAACGGCGATAAGAACGAAACTTATATTGACTGCTATAAGAAGTGGGAAAACTTCATAGTCAGAAAGGATTGATATGATTATGAGAAAATTAAACACAATTCAGAAAAGAGAAAAACTGAACAGCATCTATGCTGTCGATGAAAAGGGAAACGGCGGCGCAAATCACATTTATGAAATTCGTCCGGTTGATGATAACCCTGAAATCATTGGCGAACATCATGTTTTGGCTACAATTGAATTTCAGAACGGTGCAAGAAAACTGCCTGACAGCATCGCAGGTGTGATTGATACTGACCTGCTTGAAATTGTCCGTGACCGCCTGAAAAGTTTCCAGAGCGGCGAATTTTCCAGCCGTGAAAATGCTTGTGCCTTAACTCACATCGAAGAAGCTCTTATGTGGCTGAACCGCCGCGTCGAAGACAGAATTGAACGTAATGTTCTCGGAACAAATGAAAAATAATTTTAAAGTAATTTTACAGCACTCTGATTCTCATAAAAGTGCTATAAAATCCGATCCAGATGATGTCTGCCGGGGGGATTGAAAATCGCTGTCACTGTTTTCGGAAGTGACCGGGGTCATGGCAAATACTGAACAATGCGAATTCAAACAGGGTAATAGCCCTGTTGTTTTTATAGAAATATCAATAAAAAATCCGGCAGAGCTTTGATTTCTGCCGGATTTTTTTCATTGGATAAAAATGATAAATACGATAAGTATATTTTAAGCGACAATAAGTAACCAGCCCTGAGTGAATTTAATATGTTTCTTGTGGTTGTGTTGGATTAAAGCAACAGAGGAATCTTTAACCATACACAAAATCTGTTCTAAGGGCGGTTCGTTTGTTTCGTTAGTGATATTGATGCAGATAATCGCCTGCTTGTCTTTGACAATGATTCTGTCCACAATTGTGTCCACTAACTCTTTAAAATCCTCTGCCTGTGCATTCGCAATCAGTCTTTTCAGAGCGATACGGAAATGCTCCTGTGTGAATATCGGTGCAGGTGCAGAAACAGCATTCAGACGCTCCGTCAGCTCCGTTTGTTTCTGTTCCAGTTCTTCAATCGTTCGTCTGACTCTTTCACTGTTGAGTCCGCTCAGAAGTGCATCTACAGCATTTTGCAGTTTCTTCTCGACAGCAGTGAGTTCCTGTTTCAGAATGTCATATTCATTTGTCGGTGCATTTTCTTCTTTCTGATATTCAGCATAAGCAGCATTTGCAAGCTGTGTCAGCTTTTCTTCGGTCAGATATTCCTGCAAAGTGTTTCTGACAGTTTCATGAAGATTGAAAGCATTTCCGCACGGCTTATAACATACCGAACATCTGTAATAGTGACGTGCGCCTTTATCTGTGCTGTGTCCGCAGACAGGATGTCCGCATTCTCCGCAGACAGCTTTTCCGGTCAGAATATAATTGAAATTCGTCCGGTTCTTCCTCGATTCATGTACGCACCTTGCACGGTGTTCCTGCACCTTGTCAAAAACTTCCTGTGTGACGAGTGCCGGACACTTTGAAATTCCCTCTATTGTGCTGACCTGATACTGTCCGATATACACAGTATTCTGCAACATTTTTGAAATATTACAAGTGTTCCATTGTCTTCCGGAAGCGTTCGGAATGTTCCGCTGATTCAGGTCAGCGATAATATCCGCCTGCCGTTCGCCGTCTGCATAACGCTGGAAAATCTGCTGTGCGACTGGCGCAGTTGCCGGATTGATTTGCAGATAATGGTCAGTGACCTGATAGCCGTAAGGCGCAATACAGCCGATAAATCTGCCCTTGTCAAAAGATTCTTTCAGTCCTCTTTTGCACTTTCTGGACAGTTCTGCACTGTAGTATTCGTCCATGGATTCAAGTAAGCCTTCCATGATGATGCCTTCCGGCGTGTCGGTGATGTTCTCCGTTGCCGATACGACTCTGACACCATTTTCACGGAGTTTCTTTTTGTACAGTGCGCTGTCGTAACGGTTACGGGCGAACCTGTCCAGCTTGTAGACAAGCACGGCTTCAAATCCCTGTTTTCTGCTGTCAGCAATCATACGCTGAAATTCCTGACGTTTGTCACTTGTTCCGCTTGTCGCTCTGTCAATGTACTGAGCGACAATTTTTATGTCGTGCTGTTCTGCATAGCGTTCACAGACGTGGAGCTGTCCTTCAATGCTCTGCTCGGTCTGATTCACGGAACTGTACCGACCGTAAAATACTGCTTTTCTCATGTTCAAAACCTCCTTTTAGTGAATCCGTCCAGTCATAAAGCTGGACGGATTTTTTTGCAGATGAAATTAGTCTGATTTCTTCTCCTCATCCGTATCAACATTTACGAATTCATCAGTGGCTTTTCTTATTTTTCTGCTTGTTTCGATAAGCTGTACAAGAGTATTGATTAAAATTGCACGCATATCAGGTGGCAAAGCTGAAAGCGTTTCCATCACTTCTTTTTCTTCGTCAGGGTTCAGGTTCATTCCTGCAAATGAATTTGAGGGAACTACTGGCTCTCTCCCAAGAATGTAATCCGTTGTAACATGGTAAAAATCAGCAAGTTTAATCACGGCTTGCAAGCCAAGATTTCTGTCTCCTGTTTCGTACTCCCGACACATTGTATAGGTCATTCCAGTTCCCTTTGAAACCTCCTGAATGGTATATCCGTGTTGTTTTCTCAATGATTTCAAAATTTCGTTTGGCTTCATCATTATCACCTCCTACTGTTATTATACTCCATTTTATTTCATTAGTCAACCCGAAAAAGGGTATTTGCTTCTTTTTAGAGTTATTTTACAAAACAAATCACTCTTTTTTGTTTAAATTGTAGAAAACAAAAAAGAGTGAAAAAAGCTATTGACAAGCACTAAAAAGAGTAGTATAATAAATATACGCCATACAAAAGAGTAAAAACAACCCTAAAAAGAGTATCAAAAAATGAAAACTTCGCCTGTCACCAATTCAGGCAACAGGTGAAAAACGGATTATGCACTTTTCTTAGCTTGCTCTAAGGCATAATTAACAACGGCAACCTGTTTATCAAAATCAAGACTATCAAAAACAAGCATAAACTTTTTAGTAAAACTATCATGTGTTTCTGGAAACGCTTCTTGTGAAGATACTCCAATGTTTACGCTTCCAGTATTTCCGCTGTTATGGTCTCCGGTTATGTCTCCTGATTTGATACCACTTTCTTTAGGATTATCAGTTCTGCCAAGAAGATAGTCAGCCGAAACATCAAAGTATTCAGTTAATTTGATAAGAGATGTTGTATTAATGTTTCCTTTTTTCCATGTTGGTAAATTTCCTTTATTTCCAGTTATATCAGTACATACCCTTGTAACTGAAACACCAGCTTCTTTACACAATGATTCGATAATAGTGAATATTTTTGAGTTCTCTGGTTTTTCTTTAGATATTTCTGATTTACTCATAATCAACACTCCTTTCGTTAAAGTTAAACATTTTATACTGTTAAAGTTGTACATTTTGAACAAAGTTTTATTTTTTATACCAAATCAGTTGACAAGTTCAAAATTTTATGCTATACTATAATTGTTCCCAAGGAACAAAGAAAAGCTAAAACAAAAGCAGATAGTTCTGCTTAATAACATTGTATCACAAAAATTAAGGAAAGTCAAGTATTTTGATAAATTTTCAAACGGAAAGAAGGTGATATTATGCCGTTTCCCGACAATCTGGCACATTACCGTGAGAAAAACGGAATCACGCAGGAACAGCTCGCTGAAGATGTGGGCATCTCAAGAACGATGATAGCACACTATGAAATGGGTATCAAAGTTCCGAACATCATCACAGGTGTAATGATTGCCAAAAGATTAGGCACAACAATTGAAACACTGGTAAACGAGTCAGAAACCAGTCCGCAGTCAAAAAAATGAAAGGAGAAGTCATCATGCAGTTACCAGCATTCATCATCGAACAGCCCGGCGAAATCAGCAAGGAAAAAGCAGGGCTTCTCAGCCGAAAACTGACAAAATTTCTCAGCAATCCTGAAAACTTCGCTGTTGTAGATGCAATCGTAAAGCAGGAAACCGCTAAACAGCAGGAACAGCAGACCCCAGTGCAGAGCACATAAACCCTTTCTATATATCTCATGGGCATGAGATGTAAAACTATCCGCCCACCACACAGCAACGGCAAAGCAACGACCGGAGCGACCGAGAGGAAACCCCAGCAGGTGCACGGTGTGAGATGGTCCGGAGCTGAATCAGACCGCACCGAAACGATAAAGCACAGGAAGTCACCTGTATAAAAACAGTAACAACGATTTATCCGAATATCCGAAACTAATTTCAGGAGGTGAAAGAGAATTATTATGTCTACGTTCTATTATGGCTATTCGATAGAATACAGCAGCGAATATCTTGGTGTACGTTGTGACATTTGCGGAAATGCATTGTATACCCACCGCACAGGTCAGGAATTCCCTGAACATGTCACAATTGATGCACGTTCGGCAGGCTGGGAACACAAAAAAGTAAGTTCTGCAACATGGAAAGACTTCTGTCCACAATGTGTTGAAGAAATACGAAAGTACAGAAGAGAAAAATATTTGGCATCTCTTGAAAAATGAAAGTGAGGAAATTACCAATGTTAATCAGCGAATTTGAAAATCTGACGGGGATTTATCCGCCGGAGAATCTGTATTCTGTAATCGAGAAGTATTATTATGACAGCAAGCTCGATAAGCATGAGTTCTGTATGAAGTATATAGCAAATGCTGACTGCCTCGCTGAGAAAATCCAGAGCGAATGCAATCAGCTTGATCTGAAAAAAGAACAGGAAGTCTTTTCTAGAATAGGCGAACTGGAAGCGAAGCTCGAAGAAGCTGAAAAAGCCCTCGAAAGTGAAAAAAGAACTTCCGATCAGCTCCGGAAACGGCTCGATGAGGAACTCGAATGGCATCCGGCAGAACATACCGGAACGAATATGAAACAGTCCGATTATGAGGAACTTGCCAATCAGAGCTATGATCAGACAGATGAGGAACATGCAAAATATCTTCTGTCTTCCATGTTCGGATTTATCGAAGATTTGATTGTGATTCATCATCATGCCGAAACGTTCGAGGTCAATAAATATCACAGAATCAGACGGAAAGAGACCTATCAGCGTGACCCGTATTATGCCGCATCCGACTGGAACTATATCCGTTTCGACTGTGCCGGCTGTCAGTGGGAACTTGTCAACGGTGAACTTCTGTCGTACGAAGACTGAAAGAGGTACAGAAATGACATTTAGTATTCATGATAACCATGGCTGGAGGGTAACATTCCATGATGTGACGTTTGAACAGGCACATGCTCTGCTGGAAGAACTGAAAGACCATTGCTGCTGGGACAGATTCAGCAAAGGTGATACTCTTGATTTCGGTGAATGTTCTGATTTCGTTACATGCATAAGAATAAATGAAGATGAAAACACGATTGATTTTGCATAAGCATAAGCCGAAACAGCGGATTGATTCCGCTGTCTGCCGGAAATGGTCTACCGGCACTGATGAGGCAGACCCGAAAAGAGGTGATTGACATGAATCCTAAAAAATATCGTCTCTGCGATCTGTATGAAGACTACGGCATCATAGGCGAATTCGATACTTACGGTGAAATCTGTCAGGCCGCTGAACGCTGGAAAGCCGAAACTGACGGCGAATGCGATCTGATCATGTTCCGCTGGAATGCATCTGCTCAGAGCTATGAACCGGCGATTGTCAAATAAGATCAGAAAGGAGGAAATCCAATGGAAATGACCAACGAGGAAATCTGCCGGAATTATCGGCAGGCAAAGTACAGACAGAGACAAATCAAGATTCTTGCTGATGAAAATTTATGCTCTGTCGAGGAAATCAGAAAAATTCTGATTGACGGTGGTGCTCTTGTTCCGAAACCGCCGAAGCCGAAGAAAACAGCATCTGTATCAGGCTCAGAAGCAAGATCAGAATCTGATGCAAAGCCCGTAAAAGCTCCGGCCGACTGGAAAGATTCGCTCAAAGCTCTGACTGAGTATATCACAGAACTGAAACAGCGTAAAACTGCGATCGAGAAAGAAATTTCTGAAATCTATCAGGCTCTCGGCGATCTCTGCAACAGAGATTAAAAAAAGCCCTCTCCGGAGAAATCCGGATCAGGGCACAAGCAAATATATTCAGTTTAATTTTAACATGAAAGTGAGGTATTTGTCAATGGATTTTGAAAAATATTTCAGCAGCTCCGGTATCAAAGGCAACATTCAGCAGGCAATCGCTGCCGAAACTGCTGACGCTCTGAAAGATTTCTGCAATCAGGAATCTGAATTTGCTCAGGCTGTTCAGCAGTCCGGAAAGAGTTTTCAGAACTGCCTTGATTATGTCGCCAAAGGTGCAGGGTCGAGTTTATCCGACTTCAAGGCATATTCAAAAGCTGTCGAGTTCTATTTCCCCGGTGCAAAGATTCAGTTCTGCATGAAGATTGATTTAATCGGTGATGCAGTCAAGCCCGTTCCCGAACAGAAGAAAATCACTGTCAGCTTCAACAGCTCCAGCCTTATGGACTTCTGAGAGGTGCTGCCATGAAGAAAGAAGAAAGAGCCAAAATCCTGTTGCAGAATTTTCCGGAACTCAATCAGCAGGAAATTGACGGCTGTCTCAAAAAGATGAAGCATTTCATGCTGTTCCGGCATGACAGACAGTCCTGCAAATGCGGAAACTGCGGAACTCTCATTACACTGTGTTCGCATCCGGATTATCCGGACTATCCGCTGACACTCGAACATAAGCAGAATTCTATCTGTCCAGCTTGTCACTGCCCTGTTACGGCGGTATGCGACTGCTATCACTACAGCATGGAACATGAACGCAATGCCGGTAACTTCGTGATTTTCCGGAAGGGCGAAAATCAGATATGCTATGCATTCTGCATCAGAATCCGGTTAAGAATGGAGAAAAAGCCGGATTCTCCGGCACAGGAACTTTACAGAGTTACCGAAACACAGCGTTATGCATTTGACGGAAAATTCTGTTATCGTTACTGGAAACAGTCATCAGGCTGGTGCTATACCAAGCACTACACTGAGCCGACATGGGACCAGCCCGGCATGTACCGCCATGATATCAGCTATCAGGTTCTGGATTTCAGTCCGCTGAAAGATACCTGTCTGCAATATGCACAGCTTGACAACCGGGAACTTGATAATTATCAGATGTTCCGGTATATCCAGTTCTATTTCCAGCACAGGAATGTCGAATATCTGATAAAAATCGGCTGTGCAAAGATAGTCTGCACATGGTTCAAATATTATCAGCAGAGTCCGCCGGACTGGATTGACTGGAAGCAGAACGATGTCCGGAAAATGCTCGGCTTGAATTCTTATGAACTCCGTGAAATTCAAAAACGGCAAATCATGATTGATGATTATCATACCGCACAGGAAGAACTCAGTTTTCTGAACGTGACGGAACGGCTGGACATGATACCTGTTGTTCGTAATCTTTACGGCTGTCTGAGTACGTTCGGCGACGACAGCGAAAAGCGCAAAGTCCTGAAATATCTCCGGAAACAGAATGAACGCTTTTCAAATGAAAATGAATGTGTGACTTTATCTGATTACCGTGACTATCTGAGCGAATGCCGTGAACTGCATTATGACCTCAAAGACCATGCAGTCTGCTTTCCGAGATGCCTTGCTGATGCCCACAGAAGAACGTCTTCCGCACTGCGTGCGCTCCGTGCCGAACAGCACAGACAGGAAGAGGAAAAACGCCGGAAACACGCTGAGGAAGTCTTTGCAAAGCATCAGAAAGAACGCAGAAAATTAGAATTTCAGTCCGGAAATCTGCTTATCCGCATTCCGGAATCCGTTTCAGAAATCATTGCAGAGGGTGTGAATTTACATCACTGTGTCGGCGGTTATGCCGAACGTCATGCAGAGGGAAAACTGCATATTCTGTTCATCAGGAAGAAAGACAATCCGGACAAGTCTTTCTACACAATGGAACTCAGCACTGACGGCAGAATCATGCAGGTCAGAGGACACCGCAACCGTGACCCTACGGCAGAAGTCCGTGCATTCGTGGAGGCATATAAAATCTATCTGCTGTCCGTTTTCGGAAAGCGTAAGCTGATGGAGAATGCAGCATGAACGCAAGAGAACTTAAGAAACTGGAACAGAAGTGTGCAGAATTTACACAAAAACGTGATGCAAGACTTTTGAAATCTTTGCAGGAAAAACTTGATAAAGCACACAAAATCGCAGAAAGTTTTCCACCAAGCAAAATCCGCAAAAGCACCTGTTCACGGAAACAGAACCCTGAAATTTGCCAGCAACTATGCAAATGCAACTGTGTCTATGGTCTGGCATTGCTTATTAAATCAGGATACTCTATATCCATTTCTGAAAAAATAAAATATATCATTACGAAGGGAGAACCTATGGAAGAAAATAAGAATGAAGTGGTTGTAATGTCTGTAGAATACAGTCAGGCGGTACAGGCTGATGCACTCATTGAATCTGGTTTTGAAATGACACAGATGGGTATTGCCAAAGTGTGCAGAGGTGTTAAGCTGATGCATGACGGCAAACTGTACAGACAGCTTGGTTTCCAGAACTTTGAAGAATACTGCCAGAATAAAGGCTTTACAAAACAGTACGGAAATCAGCTTGTTAAAATTGCTGAAATGTTAGAACATGAAAATGGAAACTCAGTTTCCGTTTTGAAGAATCTGGGTGTCAAAAAATTATATCAGCTTGCTATGCTCGAACCCGAACAGCGTGAAGAAATCATTCAGACGGTCGATGTTGAAAGCGTTACTGTCAAAGAATTGAAATCGGAAATCAGCACGCTGAAAGACAAGCAGAAACAGTCAGAATCCAAAATTTCAGAGCTGAAATCCGAAAATGAGGATTTGAAAGAACGCCGTGACGAATTGCAAGTGCAAATTCAGGAACTCGAAAACCGCCCTGTTGAGGTCATGCAGTCAACGGCAGAACTCGAAGAAATCGAACGGCTGAAAGCTCAGAATGAAACTCTTGCAGAACAGAAAACAGAACTGGAACTCAAAATCTGGGACTATGAAAATCAGGAACAGGCTGTTTCCGATGCCGAGGAAAAACGCTTTGCAGAATTCGCTTCTAATATGAATCAGCAGCTTGTTGAGGAAAGACAGCGTGTCAAGGAAGAAGCGCAGGAAGAAATCAGCAGGGCAAATCTCCAGAGAGACAATGCGTTTCTGGAAGTCGAAAAGCTGAAAAAACAGCTTGCTGAACAGAAAGAAGATTCTCCCGAAATGAAGCGGTTTAAAGTCCGGATTGCTACACTGTGCGACAGCATCGAACAGCTTGTGAAGTTTCTCTGTGAAAATCCGGATACGGCTTTTCTGGATAAATCAGAAACTGTTATCAAAAGTGCAGAATCTTCCCTCAGCGAAATCAAAAAGCAGGTGCAGGCATGACAAAAGATGTATTCATGTGTAAAAAATTTACAAATCCTATGAGATGCGGCGGCTATGTGCAGGGAAAATGCAGTTTCTGCTATAAAGCCGACAGTGTGGGAATCGAGTTCTGTGACATTTGTCATCAGGAAATTGATGACTGGGAAGATTCTTACGAATTGTATCATAATCCTGAAACAGGGCAGGACATCTGCAAATCATGCAGACAGAAAGGAGAAACATTATGAGTCAGTACAGCTATGAAGAAATAACAGGCATTCAGCACGGAAAAGGGCTGAAAACCGTCCTCTACGGTCAGGAAGGTGTCGGCAAGTCCAGCTTTGCAAGTCAGTTTCCGGGTGCGGTTTTCATCGACTGCGAGGGCAGTACCACACACATGGATGTCCGCCGTCTGCCCTCTCCGACATGCTGGGAGATGCTCTGCGATGAAATGAAATTTATCGCCGAAAATCATCAGCAGAAAAATTATCAGTCCGTGATTATCGACACATTCGACTGGGCGGAACGCATGGCAATTGAGAAAATCTGCCGTGATAACTCGACTGAACAGAAAGTTCTCAAAGGCATTGAGGATTTCAGCTATGGCAAGGGCTGGCAGTATGAATGCGAACTTATCAGCAAATTTCTCGATTTGACAAATCCGCTGATTTCGGCAGGAGTCAATGTCGTGATTCTCTGTCATGCGATTACGAAAAAAGTCACTCTGCCGGAAGAAACTGCTGAATATGACCACTGGGAAATGAAGCTCGGAAGCAAGACCACAAATAAAATCGCTCCCATGCTGAAAGAATGGTCTGATATGACATTATTCCTCGCATTTCAGACGAATATCACGGCAACGGACAGCGAGGGCAAGCATCACCGTGCAACCAGTCAGAAACGTGTCATGTACGCTACAAAAACAGCTTGGTGGGACGCTAAGAATCGTTTCGGACTGCCGGATAAAATGCCCCTCGATTTCCAGCAGATTGCACATCTGTTTCAGACCGCTGAACCCCTGATTTGCGCCGACTGCGGTCAGGAAATTCAGACAGTAAAGAATCATGCTCCGGAACAGATTGCTACAATCACAGAAAAGAAATACGGCAGAAAACTTTGCTGGGACTGCGCTGTCAAGGCGAAGGAGATGAATCAGAATGCCGGAAACTAAGTCAGTAATCGCTGATGAAAAACTGCTAAAAGCGATTAATAAATTCTATGGATTTCCGGGTGGTATCTCCACTTTGGAATCAGCGGTAGAATTTCTTATGAATTCGAGATTTACATCTTCTGATTCTTCTGAGTCTTATTATTTCGATACGATATTAACTTCCGGATATAGCACAATATGCACAACGAAAAATAAAGAAATAGCGATTGAGTTCAATGTCAGACAGATAGAAGGACTGAAAGAAATCTGCGAAGCTCTGCTGAATGGAGTACCCGGAAAAACTATGGAAGAATTATTCAGACTGCTTCCAAAAGAAGGTGATGAAAATGCCGGAACTGCGTGATTATCAGATTGATTTAATCCGCCGGACTCAGAAGTCATGGCGGACAGGGCATAAAGCCCCGTGCATCGTCCTTCCGTGCGGCGGCGGTAAGTCCGTTATCGTCGCCGAAATCGCCAAACGGTCAACCCTCAACCTGAAACAAGTTTTATTTCTGGTACACCGCAAAGAACTCTGTGAACAGATTTTCCGCACGTTCAACTGGTGGGGTGTTGACATGAGTATGTGTGACATTATGATGATTCAGACCGCATCCAGACGGCTCAACAGCCTGCGGAAACCGGATTTAATCATCACGGATGAGAATCATCACAGCAAATCCAAGTCTTACCGTAAAATTTATGATTATTTCAAAAAGTCTTATCGGGTGGGCGTTACCGCAACGCCCGTCCGGCTGGACGGTTCAGGTCTTGCCGATGTCAATGATGATTTAATCATCGGCGTTTCGGCGAAATGGCTGATCGAGAATCAGTGTTTAGCTCCCTATGACTATTATGCTCCGGATATTGCCGATTTATCCGGCATTAAGATTTCAAGAGGCGAATTTGATTCCAAATCTATTGAATCTGCGATGTCCAAGCCGAAAATTTTCGGCGATGTGATCAAGTATTATCAGAAATTCGCTAAAAATCAGAAAGCTGTCTGCTACTGTGCATCCGTCAGGCACTCTCAGAGCATGGCCGAAAGTTTCAGACAAGCCGGCATTCCGGCGGAGCATATTGACGGCGAAACTCCGAAAACAAGCCGTTCTGAAATTATCGAGAATTTCCGGAAAGGCAAAATTCAGATTTTATGCAATGTCGATTTGATTTCAGAGGGGTTTGACGTTCCCGACTGTGGCTGTGTGATTATGCTCAGACCCACACAATCACTGACATTATATATCCAGCAGGCAATGCGCTGTATGCGCTACAGACCCGGTAAAAAAGCAATCATCTTAGACCATGTCGGCAATTATGGCCGGCATGGAATGCCAGACGATGACCGGGAATGGACACTCGAAGGCAATCCGAAAAAACATCAGAAAAAATTGCTTGCCGAAAAGGATTTACAGTCAGTACAATGCCCGAAATGTTTCGGTGTGTTTGTTCCGGAAACCAGTCCGGTTGTCTGCCCGTACTGTCACCATGTGTTTCCGGTCAAGTCGAGAGAAATCCAGACTGATCAAACAGCCGAAATCAAGAAAATCGAGGGATTTCATTTCAACATCAAGCCTGCATCGGCCTGCAAGAGCTATCAGGAACTGCTGGAATACGCAAAAGCCCACAATTACAAGCCAGGCTGGGCATGGTATCAGGCGAAGGAAAGGGGGTTTTTATGATGACGAAAGAACACAGGCTCATGCTGGAAATCATGGCGGCGATTTCGCCGTACTGCGTGATTTTCCGAACGAATGTCGGCAGAGGTTATACACCTGACGGACGGTATTTCTCGACCGGAGTCCCGAAGGGTTATTCTGATTTGAACGGACACCGCAAATCAGACGGAAAAGCGGTCTATCTCGAAATCAAGACCAAATCCGGCAGAGTTTCACCGGCACAGAAACATTTTCTCGAACAGATGCAGAAAACCGGCGCAATTGCCGGAGTGTGCAGAAGCATCGAAGATGCGCTCAATTTAATCAAATCTTAATTCATGGAGGTATTTTTATGTTTAATTTTGACAAAAAACCCGAACAAAACAGTTTTGAACTCATCCCCTGCGGAGATTATGAAGTTTTCGTCGAACAGGCAGAGGAACGCCCCACGAAATCCGGCAGACCTCAGCTCAGTATCCGCCTGAAAATCCGTGATGACATTCAGCAGGCTTGCCAGAACAGAATCCTGTTTCTGAACATTTTCCAGAAGACCCCCGAAAAGCTCAACGATATGGACAGACAGGTCGGCGGTTACAACTATTCCCATCTGTATCATCTGCTTGATGTGACAGGCATTCTGACATCCGGCAAGGAGTTCGAGGATATGGCGGATATTTGCCGTCTGCTGATTGGCAAGGAACTCCGTGTGACCGTGCATCATGAAACTTATAACGGCAAAACATCTGAAAAAATTGACCAGCTCCGTGGCGTTCACGAATCTGAACCGGATATTCCGGTTTCCGGCAGTCAGCCCCTCACTCCGGCTTACGGTGCGCCCTCTGCACATCAGGCAAATTCTGCACAGACTCAGGCATATGCGCCCCCTGCACCCTCTGTTCCGTCCATTTCCAGCGGTATGGACGATTTCAAGCCCCTTGATGATGACGATGACATTCCGTTTTAAGCATTACATTCCGGCGGATGGCTTTCCCGTCCGTCCGGATTTATTATCTAAATTTATCAGGAGTGATTTTTTATGTATGAATTAATTCCCGAAGAACTGAAAAAACTGCCAAATTGGTGTTGCTGGAAAGCGATACCCGACCCGTCAGCACATTCCGGAATTTCCAAAATTCCCATCAATCCGCATACAGGGCATCGGGGAAGCAGTACAAATCCTTCCACATGGAGCGATTTTGAAACGGCTGAAATCGTTTCCAGAGACTTTGCCGGAATCGGCTTTATGTTCGAGAATTCCGGCTATTTCGGTGTCGATTTGGACGACATGCCGGAAGAATTATCCGCCTGTGCCGAGGGCGATTATGCGAATACAATCGGCGAGTTTCTAACAAATCTGGACAGCTATACAGAATGGAGTCAGTCCGGCAATGGGATTCACATCATCTGCAAGGGCAGACTTCCCGAAGGTGCAAGAAAAAAAGGCAAAATCGAGATGTACGACAGCGGTCGGTTTTTCGTCATGACGGGCAATGCTATTTCTGACCGTGAGGACATTCCGGACAGAACCGAAGAAATCAAGCCGTTGCATCAGAAATATTTAGGCGGTTCTGAAAGTTCCGATTCCGGTCAGATGACACTTGAAAATGTCGGTTTATCTGTTCACGAAATTATCGAAAAAGCCCGGAATTCCGCCAACGGCGCAAAGTTTGAAAGTCTGTATCAGGGCGACTTTTCAGAATATCCGTCGCAGTCCGAAGCGGATATTGCATTCTGTAATATGCTTGCGTTCTGGTGCGGCGGTGATGCCGGAAAGATGGACGAAATCTACCGCAGTTCCGGTCTGATGCGCTCCAAATGGGACAGAAAGCAGTCCGGCTCGACTTACGGAGCATTGACCATTCAGAAGGCAATTTCCGGCTGTACAGAGTATTATCAGCCCAGTCAAATTCAGATTGCTGACAAATCGCTGAAAATCCGGAAAAAATCCGCACCGCCTGCAAGGGCGATTCCTGCCGGAAAGATGTACAAATTCGACGATTTAGGAAACTCCGAACGTCTGCTTGATATGTTCGGCTATATGCTGAAATTCTTCTATACCGAGCATAAATTTCTGTACTATGAGAATGGCAAGTGGTATCGTGATAATTTTGAATACTGTCAGACTTTAGCAGACTGCGTGATTCATCGCATGGAAGAGGAAGACACTGCCGGAGTCTATGCCGAAAATGAGGATATGCAGAAGGCTTTCAAGAAGCATATCACAAAGACCAGAAGCCAGAATGCCCGTAAAAATATGGTCGTAGGTGCGGCGCATTTCATGCCGGTTCTGCCGGAACAGCTCGACAGGGACAGAACCATCATCGGTGTAAAGAACGGCGTTCTCGACCTGAAAACAGGCGAATTAAAACCGCATGACAGTGCCTATTTTCTGACGAAACAAATCCCGATTCCCTATATTGCCGATGCTCCGAAGCCGGAACGCTGGCTGAAATTTCTGGATGAAATCTTTCTCAGCGATAAAGAATTAATCCGGTATGTGCAGAAGGCTGTCGGCTATTCGCTTTCAGGCTCGAATGCGGAACAGTGCGCATTTTTCCTGCATGGTACGGGAAACAATGGAAAGTCGCTGTTCCTGGAAATTCTCCGGTATATTTTCGGCGATTATGCAAGCAATATTCAGGCGGATACCGTCATGATGCAGAATAAAGCCGGAAATTCGGCAAGTTCTGACCTTGCCAGATTGCAGGGTTCTCGGCTCGTGACCTGTTCGGAAACTGCCGAGGGAGTCCGTTTGAACGAGCCTTTGATCAAGCAGATGACCGGAGACGATATTATGACCGTCCGGAAGCTCTACTGCGAGGAATTCGAGTTTCATCCGGAGTTCAAGCTGTGGATGGCGACCAACCATAAGCCCACAATCAGAGGAACGGACAAAGGTATCTGGCGCAGAATTCATCTGATACCGTTTCAGCTTGATATTCCGGCGAATCGAGTCGACAGAAATCTGAAATACAAGCTTGCCAAAGAATCCGAATCTATCCTGAAATGGGCGGTTGACGGCTGTCTGCTCTGGCAGAAAGAAGGTTTGCAGATGCCGAAAAAAGTCCTCGATGCCGTCAAGGAATACCGCAGGGAAATGGACACAATTTCCTGCTTTTTAGAATCTTGCTGTCTGATGCAGGGGGAAACAAAAGCATCTGTGCTGTATGCTGTCTATACGCAGTGGTGCAAGGATAACGGTGAATATTGTTTCCCTAACAGTAAATTTGGCTTAGAAATGGCTAAAAAGTTTCAGAGAACGCATAAAAAGACGGGCTGGTATTACACCGGACTGGAAATTGCAGATGATGCTAAATTATTGACCGTCGGCAATAAATAATATAATTTTATGGTGATATAAAAGGTGACGGGGTGACGGACTTATACTATCCTACGCATGAAAAAATAAAAATGATATTTATATAGAGAGTATACAGTAGCCCCGTCACCCCGTCACCACTTCACAGAAAGGAGTATCTCAGATCATGAAAATTGATTTTTCAAATCCGGAAATCTGGAAAAATCTGGAAAAACAAGCCTATTCCGGAACTCTCGAAATCGGTGATTTTCCGCCTTGTGAGTATAAATATTTTTCGGAACTCAGAAATATTTATTATGCGTTTAAATTCGAGGGCTTGTCCAGATCAGATGCCGAAACACGCAAAAAAAACATTCTCCGTCAGTATCAGGAAGAGAAAAATAATTATGATTATTATTTCCGGTTCGTCAGAGACTGGAACAGCAATAATATCAAGTCTGATCTGATCAGATCGCAGATTTCAAAATCTTCCGATCTTGTGGAAAAGTTGAAACTCGCTGTTGAATGTATCGGCGCACTGACTGGCGATACCGTTTTCACAAGAACCGAACTCGAAAAACTCGAAAATCAGAAAGGAATGATGAACTATGACGAAACGTGAATATCTTGAAAAAAATGGTCTCCGTCTTATTGCAAGTCCCGAATTTTTGGACGAGGAATGCACAGAAGAATTTAAAGAATTCGTAAAAATCAGCAAAGAAGAGTTTGAACACTTTGATGAAATAAAAACGGAACAGACTGCTTGTAAAGAATTCTGGTGTGTCGAGATGAAATGCCCGTCCTATCACACCGGAGACCAGTGCCGTCAGTGCGAAAAATACGAACGCTGTGAACATTGCATTCTGCAAAATGATGCACCCAGTCCGGAACACTGCAAATCTATCTGTGACCAGATATGTTACGGATTCTATGAGGAAGGAGAAGAAGAATGGTGAACAAAGAACTTTTACTCGAACATATTCTGAAATCCGACCTGACAGCGACTGAAAAACGCTATCTCGAAAAGCTGATCAAGTCCGGAACTCAGCAGAACTGGATTTCCGTCAGGGACAGGCTTCCGGAAACAAGAAATCCGGTACTTGTTACAAATGAATACGGCGATTTCTATCTTGCCAATTGTTCAAGCGGACTCTGGACAGAACATTTCAGAGAGAAAGCGAATTTCCTCAGCGTCACGCACTGGATGCCTCTTCCTGATCCGCCCAAACAGAAAGGAGAATCAGAATTATGAATGCTTACATGCTCCGACAGCAGATTGCGATTTTAATAGACGAGTGGACAAATCAGAGAAAAATCAGGACGATCAAAGAATTAGCAACGCTCAGTAAAGTCCATGAAACGGCCGTGCATAACATGCATGTCGAACATGCCGCAAGTCTGGAGAGTATCTGCAAAGTGCTCGATACGCTCGGCTATGAACTGATTATTCAGAAAAAGGAGTGGTGAAATTTGACAGATCGTGAACAGAAATTGCAATGGCTCTCCAGAGGCAGATATATCCGTACGAAGCTGATCGGCCTGTATGCCGAACGTCAGGAACGAATTTCCAGAGCCGAATATGCAGGAATTTCTTACGATGCAAATTCCGGTCAGCATTCCGGAAATGCGACAGAAATCAAGATCACAGCAATCACAGAGATCGAAGAAGAAATTCAGATCGCTGAACAGGAACTGTCTGAAACAGAATCTGAAATCCGTCAGGCGATTGCATCGGTACATTGTCCGCTGTATCAGACTTATCTGCGAATGCGGTTCTTAGGCTACAAGACAGAACGGCAGATCGCTCAGGAGACGAAATATTCAATTTCACATATTCAGAATTATGTCAGAAAAAAATCAATCGACAGTCTGAAAATTAATCCCTTTTAATCCTTGATAATTCCTGAAAAATATGCTATACTTAAACTGATAAAAAAGCGTGAAATTACTCTATTCCTATTAATGTTAATTTATTTTACAGTGCAGAGCATCGGATGAAAATCCGGTGCTTTTGTATCTCCGGAAAGGCGGTGAATCGCATGAAATTAAACTTACGTCAGAGAAAATTTGCAGAGTATTATGCTCAATCCGGTAACATTGTGCAAAGTGCAATAAAAGCAGGCTACTCAGAAAAATATGCCAATGCTGATGCCTGCAAAATCCTAGAAAATCCTAGAGTTGCGGAATATATCAGGGAAATTTCAGAGAAAATGCAGGACGAACGAATTCTGACAGCAAAGGAACGTCAGGCGATTCTGTCTGACATCATCCGTGATGCGAATCATGTCGAACCGTCTGATAGAATCAGGGCGATTGACGTTCTGAACAAGATGCAGGGCGACTACATCAGCAAAGTCGAAGTCAGCGGAACTCTAAATGCTGAAATGTCGAAACTCGATACGCTTGTGAAGCAGATGAATAATAATGTCTGATTTGATTTTATCTGAAAAATTCAGAGCATTCCTACATTGTTCCGCTCCGGTCGAATTTCTTGAAGGCACGACAGCGGCAGGAAAAACAACAGTCGGCATTTATAAATTTATTCTGAAATGTGCCGAATCTCCGAAAAAACAGCATGTCTTATCCGGTTTGGATTTAGGAACGATTGAGAAAAATATCATCAATAAAGATTTAGGCATTCTGGATATTTTCGGCATTCTGACGGAATATTTTCCGGCCGGCAAAGGAAGGGACAGTCTGCCGCATATCGTACTGCATACGATGCAGGGCGACAAGAAAATTTATGTCCTCGGCTATGACAATGCGGCTCGCTGGAAGAAATCGCTCGGAGCACAGTACGGCTGTCTGTATATCGACGAAATCAATATTGCCGATATTAATTATATCCGTGAATCGGTGATGCGATGTGACTATCTGATGGCGACTCTGAATCCGGATGATCCTGACCTTCCTGTTTATGCAGAGTATATCAATCATGCACGGCCGCTTCCGGAATGGCGGCATGAAACGCCGCCGGAACTTCTGGAACAGCTCAGCGAGGAAAGTAAAACCGGATGGGTGCATTGGTTTTTCAGCTTTAAAGACAATGCCGCTCTGAGTCCGGAAAAGATTGAGATGATCAGACAGAATGTTCCTGTGGGAAGTAAGCTCTGGAAAAACAAAATCCAAGGTCTCAGAGGACGGGCAACGGGTCTGATCTTCGCCAATTTCGACCGGAAACAGCATTGTTTTCATGAAGGCGAACTGCAATTGCAGATCGAGAAACAGGAGCTGAAATTCATTCAGTTCTCGGCCGGACTCGATACAGCATACTCATCAGAATCGGCCGATACGATTGCGATGACGTTTATCGGGATTGATAACAAGTCAAGGCTTCTGCTTCTGGATGAAGAAGTCATTCAGAATGCAGATTTGAAAATTCCGGTATCGCCATCGGATTTGGCAGATCGATTTGTGAATTTTCTGGAAACAAATCGGCAGAAATGGGGTTTCGCCCGTGATGTCTATATTGATTCTGCTGATCAGGCAACGATCACGGAATTAAAGAAATATAAACGAAAAACAGGCTGTTTATATAATTTTATCAACAGCTATAAAAAATTAAAAATTATCGACCGGATTCATCTGCAATCCGGCTGGATTGCTTCCGGACACTATCTTGTGAATGCGACTTGTGTGCATCATCTGCGAGAATTAGCTTGCTATTCATGGCAGGAAAATCAGCCGATTCCGGAAGATAAAAATGATCATACAATCAATTCTGTACAGTACGCTTTTATTCCATATAAGGACAAAATCGGAAGAGAATCGAGGTGAATTTTCTGAATATTTTTGAAAATATCCGGCTCTTGCTGATGCGGATGTTCAAACTTGAACCGGCTCAGCCAAAGCAATTCTACGTCAGAGAGAATCTGACTTTTGAGGATAATCAGGCTCTGAATCGAATCTGGTATCACGGCGACCCCGAAGAACTCGCTCAGATTTATTCTCAGATCGGCGATACCGGATTCTGGAGCATGTCGGCAAAATCCAGAAAAATCCAGAAAATTCATACCGGACTGCCGAGCTTGATTGTCGATACGATTTCGCAGATCGTAGCTTCTGATATGCTGTCGATCGGGATCGTCAACGCTCCGGCCGAACAGAATTTGTTAAACAAAATTCTTGAAAAGAATCAGTTTTCTGATTTGTTAGAACAGACTGTCGGAGACGTGCTGATCGACGGAGACGGAGCTTTTAAATTGAAATATCATCCCGAATTTTCTGATTATCCGATTCTGAAATTCGTCTCCGGAAATCGTGTACAGTATGAAAAGTCAGAAATTATTTTCCTGACAAAATATGTCAAAAAATCGAGAGAATTTCTGTTAAGAGAAGTTTACGGCTTCGGCTATATCAGATATATTCTGACGGATGCTTCCGGAATCGCCGTATCTCTGGACACTCTGGACGAAACCAGAAACTTGACTGATCTGGTTTTTGATCAGAAAATCCGGCTTGCCGTGCCTCTGAAATTCCGGAATTCTAAACGATACAAGGGCAGAGGACAAAGCATTTTCGATCGGAAGCGAGGCTGTTTCGATGCTCTCGATGAGACTTGGAGTCAATACATGAATGCTGTCCGGAAATCTCAGCCGAAAACTTATATCCCATCGGCACTCGCTGAGTATAATCCTGAAACAGGCGAACCGCTCCGGCCTGATCCGTTCGAGGATAATTATATCACAGTCGCTCAGAATATGGCAGAAAATGCGATTAATCAGATCATGAGCGTTCAGCCGGAAATCCAGACAGATGGCTATTTATCGGCCTATATGACAGCATTAGACCTGTGTCTGCAAGGTCTGATTTCTCCGTCGACACTCGGCATTGATGTCAAAAAACTCGACAACGCCGAGGCCCAGCGCGAAAAGGAAAAGACAACTCTGTATACCCGAAATCGGATTGTTACGGTTTTACAAAAGATTCTTCCGGAACTGTTCCGGTCGATTCTTTGGCTTTATGATGCTGAACATGAACTCGATTTTCCGGAAAATCTGAAAATCTCCGTGCCGTGGGGTGAGTACGCAAATCCGTCATTTGAGAGTCAGGTTGAGACGATCGGGAAAGCGAAGTCAAGCCGAATCATGTCGAATGAAGCCGCTGTCGAGGAACTCTACGGCGATACCAAGCCCGATGACTGGAAGCAAGCCGAAATCGAACGTCTGAATCAGGCGGACGGTCTGATTTCATCCGATGAGGAATTATTCTGATGGCAAATTATGATGTTGGCGATGCTCTGTCCAGAATCGAAAATATTCTTCTGGATTCGATCGGCAGGAACATGAAGCGTCATCTCAAAGAAGAATCGGATTTGCAGAAATCATGGAGTATGTGGCAGACTGAACAGCTGACAAGTCTGAATCACTGGTCAGCGAAGAATTATAAACAATTCGCTCCGCAGTTCACCAGCATCAACAATCAGGCAATGCAGATGCTCCGGCAGGCAAATCAGAACGGCGAATTAAATCAGGAAATTAAAATCTTACAAACCGGAATTCAGGATGCCCAACGATTTTTTGATGTTCCGAATGATAAACTTGATTCGCTTCTGAAAGCTGTCCGTTCTGACCTCTCCAGAGCCGAACACAGCATTCTCCGAAAGGCTGACGATGTCTACCGGGAAGCGTTATTTAATTCGCATTTCTATCTGCAATCCGGCTCCGGAACGCTGAATTCAGCCATTGACATGGCTGTCGAAGACCTGCATCAGAGGGGCTTGCATAGTGTTGTTTACCGGAACGGGGCGCATGTATCAGCATCGGTTTACGCGCGGATGGCACTCCGTTCGGCGAACGAACGCGCACAGCTTCTCGGCGAAGGGAAAGCCCGTGACAAGTTCGGGATTCATACGGTCATCGTTCCGCCGTCGGGAATCGCCTGTCCGAAGTGTGCTCCGTGGCTGTGTCGTGTTCTTGTGGATGATGTCTATTCTGCCGGAACGCCTGCCGAAGCCGCTGATCTGAATCTTCCACTGCTGTCCGAAGCGATCAGACAGGGCTTTCTGCATCCTCAGTGCAACTGCTCTCCACAGACGTATTTTCCTGATTCTCCTGTTCCGGAGATGTCGGATTCTCAGCGTGAAGAAACCGTCAGGAAATATCAGATCACGCAGAAACAGCGTTATCATGAACGACAAATCAGAAAATGGAAACAGGCTGAAAAATCCGCTCCGGATGATGCCGCTAAAAAAGCCGCCTCGGCTCGAAAGCGAGAGTGGCAGAAGCGGAATAAAGACCTCTGCGACAAGCATTCTGATTTCTTACGGCGCGATTACTTCCGCGAAAAGATTTATGATTCTCAGACTCCGCCGATCACGCCGAATGTGATTGACAAGCCGACTCCGCCCGAACCTGCTCCGAAGCTCACCCAGACAAAGCCGGCTGTAATCTCTGAAAATTCTGTTTTACAGGAAGCTCCCATCTCACTCGAAGAAGCAAGAAGAGCTTCTGAAAATGCAGCTCTTGAAGCAGAAAAGTCTATGAAAAATAACTTGACAGAAACAACAAAAAATGTTACAATAAATATGGGAAGATTTTCAGACTATTACGGTCAGGAACACACACAAGTGATTCGGGATTGTCTTTCCAAATCTCCTGAACCTGTTCAAAAAATCTGGAATCGGTATGCACCGTATCTTAACAGTATTGATGTGGAATATCGAAAAAATTCTCATTATGACTCTGAGGCAAGGGGGGTCAGATTGCATATTGCACAGTCAGCTTCTGGTAATGATATTATGGCTCCTTATGAGACGGTATTCCATGAATATGGACATCATATTGATTATTTGATGAATCTCAGATACGGAAACAAAGACCCGATGACAGCATATTCAGAAGTTTATGAAAACGGACTGCTCGGCGGAACTATCAAGAAAGAAGCTGAAAAAGTTTTGAAAGATTTCGGCGATTCTTTAGTTGCTTCCGGAATGTATGCGACTGTTCCGGAAAGAAAAGAACTGGAAGAGCTATTCTGTAATACAATAAATTCTGAATTTCCTGGATATGATAAAACAGCAATTGCAAATGTTTCTGATATGTTTGAATCTGTGATGCTTTTCACTGTGAATCCATTTGGTGCAGGACATAAAGCTAAAAATCCGCAGTACTGGGAAAATGAAGGCAACAGAAGCAAAGAAGCATTTGCAGAAATGTTCAGTGCAACTATCAGCAATTCGGCATCACTTGAACAGATAAAGAAATATTTTCCCGAAGCATATGCAGTATTTTTAGAAATTCTGGAGGCGGTAACATGACAATAGCAGAACTTGAAACAAAGCGAAAAGAAAAATGCAAAGAAGCAGATATTCTTGTAGCTGAATATAAGAAGAAATTTGGAGTTGATTATACCCATAGCATGTTTTTTAAAAACAGGACTATTGATGAAGACATTGCAGAACTGAAAGACTGCATTGAAAATAATCACTTACAGTCAAATGAACCTCTGGAAGATTATAATCCGAATTATCAATATTGATTGAAACCGCCTATAAACAGGCGGTTTTTTGATACCCGAAAGGAGAGTTTTTATGGAAACAGAAAAAAATGAAAAAATCGAAAAAGAAGACCCTGTAAAGCCGGAAGAACCCGAAAAGACAAAACCAGAACCAAAACCGGAAAAAGCTCCGGAACAGCCTCAGGATAACACAGAACTGAACAGCCTGAAAGCGGAGAATGCAAGTCTCAAAATCAAGCTGACAGCCGCGCTCGAAGCTGTCAGAATGGGGGTCGATTCCCGTCAGATTGATTATGTCCTGAAACTCGCTGAATTCCCCGAAAACGCCGATCAAAAGGCGATCACGGCGGCGATTCAGAAAGTTCTGGATGATGTTCCGGCTTTCAAGGCCGAATCTTCCGGAAAATCAAAAGGCTTCAAAATCGGAGCGGATGACCCGAAACAGATTTCCGAAGCCGATGCTATCGCAAGAGCATTCGGCAATACAAGAAAGGATTGATTTTATGGCAGTTTATAACTATGCAGAACAGTTCACCAGAGAACTCCAGACCAAGTACAGCCGTGAACTCGTCAGCTATGATCTGACACTCAGTAACGGAGATGTGCAGTTTGTCAATGCGGAGATTATCAAACTTCCGACAATGACCCTGTCCGGCTATAAAGATCATAACCGTCAGAGTCTCAGCTTTAATGCCGGAACGATCGGAAACAGCTGGATTCCGAAGAAACTCGAACATGATCGTGATGTAGAATTCTGCATCGACCCGATGGATGTTGACGAAACAAATCTTGTTCTCTCAATGGCGAATATTACGAATCAGTTTGAGGAACAGCAGGCGATTCCGGAGAAAGACAGCTATAGATTTTCTAAGCTCTATTCCGAAGCCGTTACCTATGCGGCGAACGGAGCTGTGATTGATCATACTGCTTTAACTGCTCTGAACATTCTTGACTGGATTGATACGCAGTCCGCTATGATGGATGATGCAGGTGTTCCGATCGATGGCAGAGTGCTGTATCTGACATCGGCGGCGAAGACTTTACTGAAATCGGCATCCGGAATCACAAGAACGATCTCAGTCGGCGGCGGCTCGAATTCCGTGAACAGAAATATTAATCGCATTGATGAGATGCTGATCAAGACTGTTCCGAGCGGCAGATTCAAGACAGCTTACGATTTCACGACCGGATGTGTTCCGGCGGCGACTGCAAAACAGATCAATGCGATGCTGATTCATCCGTCATGCGTTGTCAGCCGTGATAAATACAGTTACATTCAGGTTTTCACCCCCGGACACGATTCCAGAACGGCCGATAAATACGTTTATCAGAATCATTATTTTACAGATACATTCCTGTTACAGCAGAAGGCTTGTGGCATTGCGATCAATGCCGATTCCTGATTGTGAGGTGATTTCATCATGATTTATGCAGTAAAGGGCAATAAAGTATATCAGATCGGCGATAATCCGGCTATGCAGGAAGATTTTCTGAACCGTGGCTATGATCTGACTGACGAGTCCGGAAAGATTCTGAAACACAGTCCGGTCAAGACAGTTCCTTACAGTCAGTATGCTGAAATTCTCGCTGAACTCGAAGCTCTCAGAGAGGCTAAGAAAAAATGAGTCAGTATCTGACCACCGAAGAATTTCAGACCATGACCGGACAGGAAATTTCTGAAAAATTTCTGATTCAGGCCTCTGATCAGATTGATATTTTAACTTTTCAGCGAATCAAGAAAATCGGCTTTGAGAATCTGACAAATCTGCAAAAAGAATTAATCAAAAACGTCTGTGCTTCACAGGCGATTTTTTTGCAGGATTTCGGCGATATGCTTAACAATCCGTTAAGTTCCTACAGCATCGCCGGAGTCTCGATGAGCTGGAATTCTCAGAATCTTGTGACTCTCTCCGGAGTCACCATGCAGACAGAGAATCATCAGAAATTATTGCAGACGAATCTCTGCAACCTGGTTTTGAGGTGATCGCATGAAATATCCCAGATTAGTTCCGGAATCCGTCTGCCGGACACCGTGCAGAGTGATTCTGCAAGCCGAGGGCCTTTCCGAAGACGGCGAACGGATTCCGGCATTTTCTGCCGATCTGAAATGCTTATTTCAGAGCAGTTCCCGAAGAATTTTGAATTCTGAAAAAGAAGAGATTTCAATCTCGGCAGAGGCCTATTTCTCATCTGATTTCTGTCCGGAATTATCAGAAATTCCGGACGGAGAAATTTATATTTTTGATCATAAACGGCAGATCGTCAGAGGTCAGAAAGCCCGAAATCCTGACGGTACTGTGAACTATATCAAACTGGATGTGATCTGATGGCAGGCATTAATTTTGATCAGATCGGTGCGGATGTTCTGGAAATTACAACAATCCGGCTGAATACTGAAATTAAACAAGCCGGAGTTATCCCGAAAGATCAGGGGACTCTTGAAACTGCTCATCATGTTTCTCATCCGGAGCAGAACCGCTCTGAAATTTCAGCAAGTACCCCATATGCAAGAAAGCTCTATATGCATCCGGAATACAATTTCCGTCAGGGTGAAAATCCGAACGCCAAAGGGCAGTGGTTCGAGGACTGGGAGTCCGGCGGCAAGTACGAGAATCGAGCGGCTGAAATTTTCATCGAAGAATTCAAACGCAGAACAGGGGGCTGATCTCATGAATCTGAGCGATATTCGGGATTTCCTGAAAGAACTTTTCCCCGAAGCGGAGCATTTCTACATCGGCAGAATCGACAGCAGTCAGGAGAAGTGCATCGGCGTTTATGACGGAAATCCGCTTCCGGAAACGCCTTGTATCAGCTTCCGGACGTATCAGGAGATTCCGGTTTCGATTCTGCTTCACTGGACGGAAAATGCGAAATCTTCTCAGAAAGCGGCTCTTGATTTGTATTTCCGTTTACAGAATAGCGACTTTCCGGAGATCGGCGGTCATATCGTTCCTTTGATTTCTCTGCTGAATTCCAGTCCGGTGGACTGTACGCCGCCGGAATCGCTGATCTATGAATTTGTAATCAATATCGATATTTTCTATAATATCTGAAAGGAGCTTTTATTATGTCGAATACTTTTACAGGTGTGTTCCCTGTGCATAACAACATTTTTGAAGTGGAAACGGCAGAAAATACATGGTCTAAAATCGCCAATTTAGAGGGCTTTAACGTCAATTTTGATGGTACTGTCGAGGAGTGGACAGCGATGGAAAACGAGGGTTGGACATCGGCTCTGAAAACTGGTATGAAATGGACACTCACGCTCAAAGGCAAGCGGACTGTCGGCGATGCCGGAAATGACTTCATCGCCGGAAAGAAATTCAAGACTGGTCAGGATGCGTATGCTAAAATTCGCTGGACAATGCCGACTGGTACGCAGATTGTGCAGGAAGTTGTTGTCAATGTCAAGGCTGACGGTACAGGCGATACGACAAATGTCGGTGCTCTCGAAGCCGAATTACAATCAAACGGCAAGCCGACCGTAACAGAAGCCGCCTGAAAGGAGTAAACATGAAAATGCGATTAAATATCACAGAAAAATTACAGTCTGATTTTCCTGAACTCGAACTCAGAGACAAAACTTTTCGGATTGATAACCGGAAAGATACAGTTTTAGCCTATACCGAAAAAGATTTCTCCGGTCAGAAAACAGGCGATCTCATGGAAGAGATTATCAGACATTTCGCCGGTGAAAAGGCTCTGAAAGAGATTCAGAGCATGAAAGATTTGTCTTTTCATGATTACGAAACGATCATCTATGCGATCATGTCACTAGCAATGGAAATCACTTTCGAGGAAGCTCAGAAGCGATTTCACAGCTCCGCCGGAGAATCAGCCTGAATTCTATGATCTTGTGGATGACTGGTCTCTGATCGAAGCGAGTTTCGCATCACAGTACGGCATCAGACTCAGACAGGAACCGGACATGAGCTGGGGAGAATTCTCCGCTCTGCTGTCCGGACTTCTGCCGGAAACGCCGCTCGGTCAGATCGTCAGTATCCGGAGCGAAACGGATTCAAAAATCATCGAAAAATTCACATCCGGACAGAAAAAAATCTACGAAGATTGGCAGAAATTTTTATTTGAAAAACATCCGGAATTTTATGATAAAAGTTTATCACAGATAGAAAAAATCTTTCTTGCATTGAGGTGATGACATGGATGATAAAGCAAAAGTGACTCTGCATCTGGATTTGAATACATCCGAAGCACAGCGGAAACAGGATAAATTTATTTCTCAGAATCAGAATTTGAAAGCAAATCTAACTTTTGATATTTCTCAGGCTTTACAGAGCTTTCAAAGTTTTGCAAAGCAGATTCAGAATCAGCCTGTAAAGGCTCGCCTTTTGCTTGATGGTACACAAACGCCTCAGGCGATGACGACTCTGCATCTTGCGACTGATGCCGCAAAAACTCAGATGCAGAATTTTATCTCCGGAATTCAGAATCTGAATGCTGTTCTTACTCTCGATACCAGTCAGGCAGTGCAGAGATTTCAGGATTTCGTAAATCAGGTGAAAACGACTCCGGTCGATACGGCTTTGAAACTGGAAAATAAAAATCAGCAGATGATCACAAATCTGAAACTCGAAACCGATCAGGCAAGGACTGCTTTTCAGAATTTTGTCTCGCAGGTCAGAAATCAGAATATCACGGCAAATTTACGGCTGAATCTCTCGCAGGCAAGGGCTGATATACAGAGAATCGCCAATCAGAGCGTTACCGTAAAACTGAATTACAGAAATCAGGCAAAGGCTTCTGTTTCGCTGAATCTGGATACCGCTTCCGCCAACAGAAAATTAGACTTGTTTCTGCAAAGAATCAAGAGTGCCAGTCCAGTGCTCCGGCTTCGTTTCGATGTGGATTCTGCACGTTCGAGATTTGATTCTTTCCGGAATCATGTCCAGCGCACTCGCTTTGATTCCCGTCTGAATCTGAATACTTCTGATGCACAGCGTTCACTGACGGAACTGCTGAACAGAATCAGCAATGCGAATCTGAATCTGAAAAACTCCGGTCAGAGCATGAACAATCTGAACGGTACGGCGCAGAATTTAGGAAATACTCTGAAATCGCTCTTTGCTACAGGTGCAGTTATCGCATGGGGAAAAGCCTGCATCAGTGCCGCAACCGGAACAGAAAACGCTTTTCGAGGATTGCAAAGCATTCTCAGCGGACAGGGCAGGGATTTTGCACAGGCGCAGGGATTTATTCAGGAATATATCTCAGATGGTCTGATTCCGCTTCAAAATGCAGTTACTGCTTACAAGAATCTTGCATCGAGGGGCTATTCTGATACGCAGATTCAGAACGTCCTGACAGCTCTGAAAGACAGTGCCGCCTATGGCAGACAGGCAAGCTATTCGCTCGGTGATGCAGTCACATCGGCAACAGAAGGCCTGAAAAATGAAAATTCCATCCTTGTTGATAATGCCGGTGTTACGAAGAATGTCGCAAAGATGTGGCAGGATTATGCCAAATCCATCGGCACAACATCAGCAAAGCTGACACAGGCACAGAAAATTCAGGCAGAAGTCAACGGCATTCTGGAAGAAACCAGATTTCAGAGCGGTGATGCCGCAAAGATTGCAGATTCCTTTTCCGGAAAACTTTCCCGTCTGACAGCAAGTCTGACAGCATTCAAAACGGCTGTCGGAAATATCCTGACAGGTGCATTGTCGCCTTTGATTTCGTTTTTGACAGAGGCCATCCGGAAGGCAACGGAACTGACAGAAACACTCGGCAGAATGTTAGGCTTTACAGGATTTCAGGCGGATATTTCTTCCGGCTTTTCTGCCGGAATTTCTTCCGCTGTCACCAAAACGGACAGTCTGACAGAATCGCTTGAAACTGCACAGAAAGCCGCTGAAAATCTTGGCTCTGCGAGTTTCGATGATTTTAATATCATCGGCGTTCAGGATTCTGATGATTCAGAATCAGAAACAGAGCCGGAAATCACACCGGTTCTGAATCCATCCGGAGTGCAGTCCGGACTTTCTGAGATTGAGAATCAATTTTCGGAACGTCTGAAAAATTTATTCCAGCCAATGCAGAATGCTTGGAATGTCTATGGTCAGCCGCTTCTGAATTCTATCAGAAATGCCGGAGATCAGATCAAAAATCTTTTTTCAGAGATCGGACAGAGTTTCGCAGAAGTCTGGATGAACGGCACGGGAGAACGCTTAACAGGAAATCTGCTGATTCTGCTGACAGATGTATATCATATCATCGGAGACATAGCCGGAGCATTTGCATCCGCATGGCAGGACAATGGCAGAGGTACGGCTCTGATTCAGAGCTATGCGGATAATTTTAATCATCTTCTGGAGCTGATTCATGCAGTCAATACGGCCTTCCGGACTGTCTGGAACGGCGGTATCGGTGAGGAAATTTTCGGGAATATTCTTGAAATTCTGACGAATATCAACCGGATATTTGAAAATCTGGAAAAACGCTTTCAGACCGCATGGGAACGGAATCAGACCGGAGAAAGAATCTTTTCAGGGATTCTTGAAATCATGAACACGGTTCTTGAAAGTGCAAATCATATCACGGAAAAAACCGCAGAATTTGCTGATCAGATTGATTTTTCACCGCTTCTGAATTCATTTGCAGATGTACTGGAAAGTCTCGAACCACTGACCGGACATATCGGCGAGGGTCTGGAATGGTTCTGGGAAAATATTCTTCTGCCGATCGCCGGCTTCACGATCGAGAATTTAATCCCTGATTTTCTGAACATTCTTTCCGGAGCGATTGATATTCTGGACGCTTCGATCGAGGCTCTGAAGCCGTTCGGCCTGTGGCTGTGGGATGAGTTTATCAAGCCTCTTGCCGACTGGACGGGCGACATCATCACGACAGGAATTGAAAATCTTGCAAAAGCTCTGCATAAAATCGGTGACTGGATTCGGAATAATCCGGATGCCTCTGTGTATATTGCCGGATTTACGGCGGCTGTTACGGGTCTGTATACAGCGATTACAGGCGGTACATTTGCGGCAATGGCCGGAAAGATCGCCGCATTCGCCGGAAAATTGGCGACACTGGATGTCACTACAGGGATTTTGATTATCGGCTTCGCTTCATGGGGCTATGCGATCACGGAATTATGGAATAACTGGAATGATCTCTGTGATGTCTTTGAGGATTCCGGCGGAGCGTTCGGATTTATTTCCGGATGGCTGGAGTATATCAGAGAGGATGTCGAGGAATTTTTCAATTTCGGCGATTTCGGTCAGATATGGTACAATTTCTGGAGCGGTCTTGGCGAAACGCTCTACACGATTACGCATGAGATGTGGGACGGATTCAAAAAGGGAATTCAGGAAAAATGGTCAGCGATCAAGACAAATGTCAAAGAATGGATTTTTGATCCGTTTATGGAATCAGTCCGCGCACTATTCGGAATTCATTCGCCATCGAAAGTAATGGCTGAAATCGGCAATTTTCTGATTGATGGACTATATAACGGCGTATCGGAAGGGATTCAGAAAATCAAAGAGATTTTTGAGAAAATGCGGAATAGAATCGAAGAAATTTTCCAGAATCTTCCGGAGTGGTTTTCTCAAAAATTTGATCAGGCAAGAAAAAATATTCAGAATATTTTCAGTACTATCGGCGGATATTTTTCCGATCGCTGGAAGGAGATTACAGAAGTTTTCTTAAATTCTGACAACTGGTTCGCTGAAAAATTCGATCAGGCAAAGGAAAATATTGAGACTGTTTTTCAGAATATCGGCGATTATTTTTCTGATCGCTGGAATGAGATCACAGGAATTTTTCTGAATTCTGACAACTGGTTTTCCGAAAAATTCGCAAGTGCATTCGAGAAAATCAGAACTGTTTTTTCTGAGGCCGGAAATCTGTTTTCTCAGATTTGGAGTGAAATTCAATCGCCGTTCGCAAGAACTGCCGATTGGTTCAGAGAAATTTTCTCGACTGCATGGGAAGCTGTCAAGCAGGTATTTTCTTCCGGCGGAGCGGTTTTTCAGGGCATTCAGACCGGAATTTCTGATGTATTTAAAAATACGGTCAATTCTCTGATTGATGGGATAAATCAGGTCGTAAGAGTACCGTTTCAGGGAATCAGCGAGGCTCTGAGTACAGTTCGGGGCTGGTGGCTCTGGACTCCGTGGGGAGATTTCTTTCCGTTTCAGAATCTTCCGGAGATCAGCATTCCGGAGATTCCGCATTTGGCGAAGGGCGGTCTTGTACGTCAGCCGACGCTTGCGATGATCGGCGACAATGTCAATGCTCGGAGCGATCCGGAAATTGTTTCACCGCTGTCGAAATTGAAAAATCTGCTTCCGGAACAGAATCAGAATCAAAATCTCATGCTGGAATCAAAATTAGATACGCTGATTCAACTCACGGAAATTCTGATCAGTACGATCGAGGAGAATCAGCCTGTGATCACGATCGGCGATAAGGATATTTATACCGCTTCGGAGCGGGGTCGGAGAAAATTCAGCCATATGAAGGGAGTCCGCTGATGCTGGAAAAATCGAATTATTTTTTTATCAATGGTACGCCGATTTATACACCGGATGCACCATTCCCGTTCGCATTCGGACATTTGCAGGGCAGTGCCGGAAGAGCGTTATCAGGCCGGACGAAAAAAAATACGGTTCGCTATGGAGTCCGGAGTTTTCAGAATATTTTATATTCCGCTATGACGATACAGGAGTTTTACGAGATGTATCAGCTGTTCATGCAGGAAGCGGAATTTTTTAATTTCACGTTTTATGATCCGTCCGTAAAATCGCTGAATACGGTATCAGTCTACTGCAATCATGTAGACGGGAAACTGATGGAAATCGAGGGCAACGGGCTGATCAGAAACGTATCATTTACGCTGGTCGAGGAGTGATAAAAATGCAGGCTGATGATTTTCTGGATGATCGGAAACGCAGATATTTCCGGCTTGATTTTCCTGATTTTTTTATAGATACAGAGAATCCGTTTTTACTGGATTTGAATTTTCATGAAATCATCAGCGATGCTCCGGATATCGAGATCGGCAATCTGACGATTCCGGAGCTTCACATGCAGACGGTCTATGCAGATATGAAAACGCTGATCGGATGCGATATACAGGCAGAATCCGGACTCGAACAGAATCGAGAAGATGTTACGGAAGACTTGCTGATCATACAGGAATATTTTTCAGAATCTGATTCTGATCTGATTCTGCTCAGAACGGCAACAGGAATATGGTTAGTTGTGCAGGAGAATAAGCTCTACTCTGTCAGGATTATCAATCATCAGGCAGATGTTGCCTATACTTACGCATTCACGAGTAATCAGCGAATTACAGGTCTGTGGCTCGAAGAAAATGACGTACAGATTGATCATCAGAATCAGATCATCAGTTCGATCGGAAAAGCATATCTTCTGCATCCCCGTGAACCGTATCTGACTTATGTTGTTTTCCTGACAGCCGGACTTTCTGAACAGAATCCATATCTGCATTTTGATGATCAGGAACACGCTCCGGAGCTTCCGGAAGAGCTGATTCAGAAAATTCTGCAATCCGGAACGCTGTCCGGAACAGATCATATCAGATATTGTCATGCCGGTTATTCGACATCGTTTGCTACGCATGTGCAGAAATTATCTCTCCGTTCTGTCAGAAATTACGAATCCGGAGTGCTCAGACAAAAAATTCTTTCAGGCGGAATTCTTGATTTTGAGATCAAATCTTATGGCAAGTATACGCTGAAAGAAACCTCTTCGCAGGATGAGGAAACACTTGATCTCTATTGCTATGGCATTCTTGATAAGCTCGAAAATCTGAATGCAGAAAGTTTTTTTACATGGGGAAATTTCTATCAGGCGGATGATTTTTCTGATTTGTATCAGAAATTTATCGCTTGGCTGAATCAGAACGGCATAGAAATCCAGATTGCCGAACAGGATTTTTTAAATCTTGATACACTTCCTCTGAATCAGCCGGACTGGAGTACAGCTGATTTTTCAGGCATCACTGCTGATCAGATTCTGAAAGAGTTCGCCATTCTGGAGGGCGGAAATGCCCGTATGAATCATGATCATCTGTTAGAACTCGGAAAGAATCAATCAGCTCCGGTGTTGACCGTTACGGCCGAAGCTCTGGAATCAGTCCGGCTCGGAACGGAAAAACTCGCTCCTGCACAGGGGGTTGAAATCCTGAATCAGAACGTCCGGAATCTGATCAGAACGTCTCTGAAACGGGATGAGCTTTGTCTTTCAAATCTGACAGATCAGGAAAATTTTTCACAGGCTTGTTTAAAAATCATTCATAGTTTTGATGATTATTTTTATCTTCCGTTTTCGGCCATGCTTCTGAGCGGCGCAGGGCCGTTTCTCCGTGCCGGCGATTCCGTTCGTATCGTGAGTAAAAACCGGATTTCTGTTACTGTTCCGGTCATGATGCAGGAAATCACTGTATTTCCGTTTCTGAAAAGCCGGATTTCATTCACGGACGGAACTTCATGGGAAACGATTCCTGTTGATTTTTCAGGCATGATCATCAACGGCATCCGAGCTGAAAATTGGCCATCGGCTGTACTTGTCGGCGAAATACCGGATTTCTCTGATATGATCATCACGGCTCTTTGTGCGAACGGAGAAAATTTTCAGATCAATACCAGACTCTGTGAATTCAGAATCACGATGATAACAGAAACATATGCCCGATTTACTGTCGTATTCATGGGGCTGACCAGCTCGACTTATGAAACTCTGCTCTACGCTCTGCGGACTTCGGACGGAGAAAAACTGCTTACAGCGGATGATCATCCGCTTGCTTCAAAGGAGAAAAATTAATATGAGTATGATCGGATATAATACGGGGCTGAACGGTCTTTTACTGGTCAGCCGGAGTCGTTTCGATACCATGACAAAAGACAGCAATACGCTGTATATCGTTCAGGATACAGATAAAATTTCACTTGCACTGGGCAATCTGCTGATTCCGTTTTTCAGCATACTGACACAGGCTGAATATGACGCGATCGAGAATCCAGATCCGCTGACGATCTATATCATCAGAAGGGAGCAGAACTGATATGTATACAGGAACAGGCACACAGGAAGACCCTTATTTAGTGTCGAATCTTACTGATTTTCTTGAATGCGTTGCAATAGCAAACGCATATATAAAAGTGATCGCTGATATTGATGCCGCTGATGATGAAAACTATACTGGGGAAATTTCGACACTTACGATAAACTGTAAAGAACTCTATGCCGATGAGTTGAAAATCATCGAAGGTATCACTGTCTATGCGACAAACTTTATCAGAAGTTCAGGAGGCATCACTTTACGAAAACTGTTTTTTAAAAATTGTGAACACAAATTTCCTGTTTCAACGGCCGCTTGTTTTATTAATGCCGGAACACGGAACAATTACACTAATGTCAACAACTGTAAATTTTCCGTTCGTGCCACTTATCAGGACTCTGTTGCGTACTATTTCAGCACAGAGTATGTAAATCTGACTAATGTCGCGGTTGATTTTACGTCTGAGATAACATCAATTAACACTTCGGGCAGTCCGTTTGTCCAAGGTCCGGTATCTTATTCAAATTTCATCATCCGCAATGCTGTTGGTTTCGCAAAAATATTCAGTACGGCGATCAGAACAGGGGTGATTCTTGAAAATCCGGAATTCGGCAGTTCTCCGCTACAGCTTACACTCAGCTCATCATCATATTCCTATTTTGCATTTGTCAATCCGGATTTCGGACACATTACGATTACCAGCGGCGGCACTTTGAATAAAGTACTATGCATGATAGATAATTCGACAGGGACTTACACAGTATCAGAGGCAACAACTGTAACGGCATCACAGCTGAAAGATCAGGCATATCTTACCGAAATCGGCTTTCTGCCGTAAAGGGGTGACTTTATGGCATGGATTGATGAATACTGGTCGCAGGATGATGACAAAAATTCTGGATTTCCGTTCATAACAGATGCTGGATTGTCTTCACAGGCTGATCTGTCAGAAGTTAAGACGATCTGGGCATTCTCTGATGAGACCAATTTCGGATTGCCGTTCATATCTAATACCGGATTAGCATTACAGGCTGATCTGTCAGAAGTTAAGACGATCTGGGCATTCTCTGATGAGGTCAATTTCGGATTCCCGTATATCAAGGAAGCTCCTGTGATCACCAATCCGCTGACGATCATGATCGGAAGCATACCTGCAAAGCGTATATATATGGGTTCGGAGCTTATCTGGGTCAAAGATGGGATAAATAAAATCATAATTGGAAGTGAGATTTTATGATAGAAACGCTGATTATTACAATTCTGACATCAAGCGGAATTATCGGCATCTTTACGCAGTTTCTGCTGAATCGCCTGAAAGCATCAGAGCAGAAGCAGCAGGCTCTTGAACAGGGTGTGCAGGCCCTGCTCAGAGATCGCCTGATCTATCAGTATGACAAATACAAAGCGAAAGGCTTCGCTCCGATCTATGCGAAAGAGAATTTCGAGAATCTCTATGATCAGTATCATAAGCTCGGTGCGAATGGTGTCATGGATCAGATTCATGAAGAATTTAAAAATCTTCCTGCTTCCGGAGGTGAATCGCCATGAAAAATTGGCTCAGAAGAGCACTGAGAACGGCATTTCAGACGATGATCGGCTATATTGCTGTCGCCGTTCCGTCCGTGGACTGGAGTGCAGACAAGGCAATTCTGAAAACGACTTTGATCGGCATCGGAGTTTCAGCCGTATCGGCCGGAATTGCCGCCGCTATGAATCTTGACGAAGAGGAGTGATTTTTTTATGAGTTATCAAATTATTGCCGAAAAACCTATCGGAGAAGTCATCACTGATCAGGGAGCTTACATGCAGATGAAGCTGATGCATATCGTCTGCGATACGATCAGCCAAATTCCTGAACCGCTTCCGGCATGGGCAACAGGTTCTCGATGTGATGTCACTGCTGATGGCGGAGCGGTTTACATGCTCAATAATGCCCGTAACTGGGAAAAAGTAAATTTTTTTGGTAATGCCGGAGGGGACTCCGGCACAACGGATTATTCAGAACTCACGAACAAACCACAGATTAACGGAGTTACGCTGTCAGGCAACAAAACAGCGGCCGATCTGAATCTTGAAACTGATCTGAGCGACTATTATACAAAACAGCAGACAGATTCCAAAATCACCGAGAAAGTCGCCGAAATTGTCGCCGATGCTCCGGAAGATTTCGATACACTGAAAGAAATGTCGGACTGGATTGAGAATCATGAAGAATCTGCCGCGGCTATGAATTCGGCAATTCAAGGCAAGGTCGATAAAGAAACAGGTAAAGGCCTAAGCACAAATGACTATACAACTGCTGAAAAAACAAAACTTGCCGGATTGCCAGCAAGCCTTATTGTATATGATAATGCTATAATGTCAGAGAACAAGTATGTTGAAGTACCGTCTGGTTCAGCGATCGGTACCACAATCACAGGCGAACTTCCATTTACACTTTCTCCTGGAGATGTGATCTTTATCAATGTAGGAGAAGGCGAAACAGATCATATCATTCCGCCCTTTATGCTGACATGGGGGTCAAATGCGCAGATCTATGTTGCTGTGAACAGTGTCGATGATTTCAGTGTTGTGGGCTATATCAAAATCTGGTTGTATGATGCTAGTCATTTCAGAGTTAGAGTGCTGAAACAGGCTACAACAAGCATAGTATGGGTGAATGTGTCCCGTTTAAAAATCAAATGAAAGGAGCAAATCAAAATGACTGACGAACAGAAAAAAGAAATCTGCAAAGCGTTTTTCTACAAGATGACTGTAAAGGAAATTGCAGAAGCAGAACACATTGATGCAGAAGAAGTCGCTAAGGCCATCAGATGGGGCGAAATCACACACTATGCTGACGAACTGAAAGGACGTGTTGAAAAATGTTAAAAGGTATTGATGTATCGAAGCACAACGGCACTATTGATTGGCAGAAAGCGAAAAATTCAGGTCTGGTAGATTTCGCTGTGCTCCGTGCCGGCTATGGCAGGCTGATTTCTCAGAAAGATCAGCAGTTTGAAAGAAACTACGCAGAATGCAGGAAGTACGGCATTCCTGTCGGCTGTTACTGGTATTCTTATGCGAAATCCGTTTCAGAAATTCAGACAGAAGCAAGAGTCTTTCTCGAAGCGATCAAAGGCAAGCAGTTTGAATTCCCTGTCTATCTCGATTTCGAGGAAGAATCACAGTTCAGACTCGGCAAAGCAACATGTACCGCCATGGCAAAGGCATTTCTTGACATCATCGAAAAAGCCGGATATTATGCAGGAATGTACTGCTCCACTTATTATTTATCCAATTATTTCGATGATTCCGTCAGAGACAGGTATACTATATGGCTCGCTCATGTGAATGTCGCAAAGCCGACTTATACCAAGCCTTACGATATTTGGCAGTACAGCTGGACAGGCAGGGTCGATGGCATCACAGGCAATTCCGGCAAGGTCGATATGAACTACTGCTATAAAGATTTTCCTGCGATCATCAAAACTGCTGGGCTGAACGGATTCCCGAAACAGGAGTCTCCGGAGAAAACAAACGAAATCACTGTGCAGAATCCGGAAAAAGCTAAGAAGCAGTTCACGATCACTGTCGATGATCACACTTATTCCGGACTTCTCGAAGAAACATGAAAGGACAAACTTTATGACAGATGTAAATTCTCATACTGACAGGACAGACAATGTGCAGATTGGCTCAGATGATGTCTATGTTGTCTAGTTCTGCAAAACGCTTCAGAACTGGAAAGCACTTGTTTCGACAGTCCTGCCGGACGGAATGTATTATGAAATTACACATAACGGCGATAAGAACGAAACTTATATTGACTGCTATAAGAAGTGGGAAAACTTCATAGTCAGAAAGGATTGATATGATTATGAGAAAATTAAACACAATTCAGAAAAGAGAAAAACTGAACAGCATCTATGCTGTCGATGAAAAGGGAAACGGCGGCGCAAATCACATTTATGAAATTCGTCCGGTTGATGATAACCCTGAAATCATTGGCGAACATCATGTTTTGGCTACAATTGAATTTCAGAACGGTGCAAGAAAACTGCCTGACAGCATCGCAGGTGTGATTGATACTGACCTGCTTGAAATTGTCCGTGACCGCCTGAAAAGTTTCCAGAGCGGCGAATTTTCCAGCCGTGAAAATGCTTGTGCCTTAACTCACATCGAAGAAGCTCTTATGTGGCTGAACCGCCGCGTCGAAGACAGAATTGAACGTAATGTTCTCGGAACAAATGAAAAATAATTTTAAAGTAATTTTACAGCACTCTGATTCTCATAAAAGTGCTATAAAATCCGATCCAGATGATGTCTGCCGGGGGGATTGAAAATCGCTGTCACTGTTTTCGGAAGTGACCGGGGTCATGGCAAATACTGAACAATGCGAATTCAAACAGGGTAATAGCCCTGTTGTTTTTATAGAAATATCAATAAAAAATCCGGCAGAGCTTTGATTTCTGCCGGATTTTTTTCATTGGATAAAAATGATAAATACGATAAGTATATTTTAAGCGACAATAAGTAACCAGCCCTGAGTGAATTTAATATGTTTCTTGTGGTTGTGTTGGATTAAAGCAACAGAGGAATCTTTAACCATACACAAAATCTGTTCTAAGGGCGGTTCGTTTGTTTCGTTAGTGATATTGATGCAGATAATCGCCTGCTTGTCTTTGACAATGATTCTGTCCACAATTGTGTCCACTAACTCTTTAAAATCCTCTGCCTGTGCATTCGCAATCAGTCTTTTCAGAGCGATACGGAAATGCTCCTGTGTGAATATCGGTGCAGGTGCAGAAACAGCATTCAGACGCTCCGTCAGCTCCGTTTGTTTCTGTTCCAGTTCTTCAATCGTTCGTCTGACTCTTTCACTGTTGAGTCCGCTCAGAAGTGCATCTACAGCATTTTGCAGTTTCTTCTCGACAGCAGTGAGTTCCTGTTTCAGAATGTCATATTCATTTGTCGGTGCATTTTCTTCTTTCTGATATTCAGCATAAGCAGCATTTGCAAGCTGTGTCAGCTTTTCTTCGGTCAGATATTCCTGCAAAGTGTTTCTGACAGTTTCATGAAGATTGAAAGCATTTCCGCACGGCTTATAACATACCGAACATCTGTAATAGTGACGTGCGCCTTTATCTGTGCTGTGTCCGCAGACAGGATGTCCGCATTCTCCGCAGACAGCTTTTCCGGTCAGAATATAATTGAAATTCGTCCGGTTCTTCCTCGATTCATGTACGCACCTTGCACGGTGTTCCTGCACCTTGTCAAAAACTTCCTGTGTGACGAGTGCCGGACACTTTGAAATTCCCTCTATTGTGCTGACCTGATACTGTCCGATATACACAGTATTCTGCAACATTTTTGAAATATTACAAGTGTTCCATTGTCTTCCGGAAGCGTTCGGAATGTTCCGCTGATTCAGGTCAGCGATAATATCCGCCTGCCGTTCGCCGTCTGCATAACGCTGGAAAATCTGCTGTGCGACTGGCGCAGTTGCCGGATTGATTTGCAGATAATGGTCAGTGACCTGATAGCCGTAAGGCGCAATACAGCCGATAAATCTGCCCTTGTCAAAAGATTCTTTCAGTCCTCTTTTGCACTTTCTGGACAGTTCTGCACTGTAGTATTCGTCCATGGATTCAAGTAAGCCTTCCATGATGATGCCTTCCGGCGTGTCGGTGATGTTCTCCGTTGCCGATACGACTCTGACACCATTTTCACGGAGTTTCTTTTTGTACAGTGCGCTGTCGTAACGGTTACGGGCGAACCTGTCCAGCTTGTAGACAAGCACGGCTTCAAATCCCTGTTTTCTGCTGTCAGCAATCATACGCTGAAATTCCTGACGTTTGTCACTTGTTCCGCTTGTCGCTCTGTCAATGTACTGAGCGACAATTTTTATGTCGTGCTGTTCTGCATAGCGTTCACAGACGTGGAGCTGTCCTTCAATGCTCTGCTCGGTCTGATTCACGGAACTGTACCGACCGTAAAATACTGCTTTTCTCATGTTCAAAACCTCCTTTTAGTGAATCCGTCCAGTCATAAAGCTGGACGGATTTTTTTGCAGATGAAATTAGTCTGATTTCTTCTCCTCATCCGTATCAACATTTACGAATTCATCAGTGGCTTTTCTTATTTTTCTGCTTGTTTCGATAAGCTGTACAAGAGTATTGATTAAAATTGCACGCATATCAGGTGGCAAAGCTGAAAGCGTTTCCATCACTTCTTTTTCTTCGTCAGGGTTCAGGTTCATTCCTGCAAATGAATTTGAGGGAACTACTGGCTCTCTCCCAAGAATGTAATCCGTTGTAACATGGTAAAAATCAGCAAGTTTAATCACGGCTTGCAAGCCAAGATTTCTGTCTCCTGTTTCGTACTCCCGACACATTGTATAGGTCATTCCAGTTCCCTTTGAAACCTCCTGAATGGTATATCCGTGTTGTTTTCTCAATGATTTCAAAATTTCGTTTGGCTTCATCATTATCACCTCCTACTGTTATTATACTCCATTTTATTTCATTAGTCAACCCGAAAAAGGGTATTTGCTTCTTTTTAGAGTTATTTTACAAAACAAATCACTCTTTTTTGTTTAAATTGTAGAAAACAAAAAAGAGTGAAAAAAGCTATTGACAAGCACTAAAAAGAGTAGTATAATAAATATACGCCATACAAAAGAGTAAAAACAACCCTAAAAAGAGTATCAAAAAATGAAAACTTCGCCTGTCACCAATTCAGGCAACAGGTGAAAAACGGATTATGCACTTTTCTTAGCTTGCTCTAAGGCATAATTAACAACGGCAACCTGTTTATCAAAATCAAGACTATCAAAAACAAGCATAAACTTTTTAGTAAAACTATCATGTGTTTCTGGAAACGCTTCTTGTGAAGATACTCCAATGTTTACGCTTCCAGTATTTCCGCTGTTATGGTCTCCGGTTATGTCTCCTGATTTGATACCACTTTCTTTAGGATTATCAGTTCTGCCAAGAAGATAGTCAGCCGAAACATCAAAGTATTCAGTTAATTTGATAAGAGATGTTGTATTAATGTTTCCTTTTTTCCATGTTGGTAAATTTCCTTTATTTCCAGTTATATCAGTACATACCCTTGTAACTGAAACACCAGCTTCTTTACACAATGATTCGATAATAGTGAATATTTTTGAGTTCTCTGGTTTTTCTTTAGATATTTCTGATTTACTCATAATCAACACTCCTTTCGTTAAAGTTAAACATTTTATACTGTTAAAGTTGTACATTTTGAACAAAGTTTTATTTTTTATACCAAATCAGTTGACAAGTTCAAAATTTTATGCTATACTATAATTGTTCCCAAGGAACAAAGAAAAGCTAAAACAAAAGCAGATAGTTCTGCTTAATAACATTGTATCACAAAAATTAAGGAAAGTCAAGTATTTTGATAAATTTTCAAACGGAAAGAAGGTGATATTATGCCGTTTCCCGACAATCTGGCACATTACCGTGAGAAAAACGGAATCACGCAGGAACAGCTCGCTGAAGATGTGGGCATCTCAAGAACGATGATAGCACACTATGAAATGGGTATCAAAGTTCCGAACATCATCACAGGTGTAATGATTGCCAAAAGATTAGGCACAACAATTGAAACACTGGTAAACGAGTCAGAAACCAGTCCGCAGTCAAAAAAATGAAAGGAGAAGTCATCATGCAGTTACCAGCATTCATCATCGAACAGCCCGGCGAAATCAGCAAGGAAAAAGCAGGGCTTCTCAGCCGAAAACTGACAAAATTTCTCAGCAATCCTGAAAACTTCGCTGTTGTAGATGCAATCGTAAAGCAGGAAACCGCTAAACAGCAGGAACAGCAGACCCCAGTGCAGAGCACATAAACCCTTTCTATATATCTCATGGGCATGAGATGTAAAACTATCCGCCCACCACACAGCAACGGCAAAGCAACGACCGGAGCGACCGAGAGGAAACCCCAGCAGGTGCACGGTGTGAGATGGTCCGGAGCTGAATCAGACCGCACCGAAACGATAAAGCACAGGAAGTCACCTGTATAAAAACAGTAACAACGATTTATCCGAATATCCGAAACTAATTTCAGGAGGTGAAAGAGAATTATTATGTCTACGTTCTATTATGGCTATTCGATAGAATACAGCAGCGAATATCTTGGTGTACGTTGTGACATTTGCGGAAATGCATTGTATACCCACCGCACAGGTCAGGAATTCCCTGAACATGTCACAATTGATGCACGTTCGGCAGGCTGGGAACACAAAAAAGTAAGTTCTGCAACATGGAAAGACTTCTGTCCACAATGTGTTGAAGAAATACGAAAG
>Ga0326511_10000268_pt1 | contig 43929 bp, 39 predicted proteins | sample 0_2496_0518_D_FD_203701 | JGI IMG/M metagenome (GOLD analysis project Ga0326511, IMG submission 203701) | Bovine rumen microbial communities from UC Davis, California, United States - 0_2496_0518 | ecosystem: Host-associated > Mammals > Digestive system > Stomach > Rumen | place: USA... | reverse complement strand
TTGAGTAACTAACACTGCAGCCTCTATTAACTAGGAATTAGTAACAATACTCTAAAATTAGATATAATTATTATTAAAATAATAGAAAATTATGATAAAGGTAGATACAATTACTGAATTAGTAAATAAAATAGAAGGTTTTCAAACAAGATTAAAGGAGTTACATTGGAATACTGGCCCTATATCTATTCACAAACTTATTGATGAATTTCAAGATGAGTTAGGAGAATTTGAGGATGCTGTTGTAGAGAATGCTGTTCCTTTTGTTGGATTTTTTGAGGTAGGAACTCTCAATCCTGTATTACCAACAGAATCAGATTTTTCTGGTGTATTGGAGGGAATAAGAGGGTTAGTTATTTCATATAAAAGAGAAATAGGTGATAGTTTAATGTGGTCAGGATCAATTAATATAATTGATGATTTCCTATCCACAATAAACAGATTTATATATTTAGTTAAAATAGAAAAGAAACCATTATAATCAAATTATAAGGGGATTGATTTTTATTTTAGATTACACAATATAATATATAAAGATGAAATTATATAGAACTAAATTATTTACAATAGTCCATCATTACACTCCTTTAGAAAATTTACCGAATATCCTAAAAGAAGGATTAAACAATGAATCAAGAAATGGCAGTAGATCTTTATCAATCTCCTTTTTCCTACCTGATACGGATTTTATGAAAAAAGATCAGATACCATGGAAAGATGCTGTAAATAAAATAAATAAACGTATAGAGAGGAATAAACGAGTCAACCAACTGATTGAGTCCTATAATGAAGAGGCTCATAAGTACAATGAAAAGGTAGAGGATGAAGTTATAAAGCTTATAAAGGATAAATGTGGAGAAAATGTTGATTATATAGATATTTTATATGGAAAAATTCCTATAGAAACAGAACGGGTAAAGGAAGGTTTTTATCTCGATTCTGACGGACTAGTGAATGATGTAGAAAGAATAAAGATTAAAGGGGATAATAATATAAAGTATAAAAAACTAAAAGATTATAGATACCCTGATATAGTTGGATTGTACAAAGACAGTAGATATCCACTACATTATCAACAGCTTTCTCTAATAGATGGAGAAGGTGGATTTGCACAAGATCCACATAAGTGTTTAATCAGACTAGTGTGTGATGTTTCTGAGGAAGGCAGAAAACCAGAGATGTTGTATAATAATTTAGAGTGGAGAATCTCTGATTGGAATAAAGTAATAACAGTACCGCCTGAGAAAATAAAAGTTCAAATACCTTTTGCTGCTGTTACTAAAGATAATTTCAATACATATTTAAATACAATCAAGAAAATACCTAAAGAAAAATTGGATGCTAGTGATACTTATACTAGAAGAATAGCAAAGTTAATGGGAATCGATTTAAAGAAACCCACAGTACAGTCTACACAACCTACTACGAAAGAAGACTTTGTTAAAGAAGCTATTAATGAGCAAAAGATTGTAGAAGAAAAAATATTCAAATCCAAAACGGAAAAAGCGGAATCTCATGGTAATAACGATAAAATTGATAGTAACAACAAAAAAGTAGTTAGAGATACTATTGATATAACTCCACAAAAAGGTAATAATATTAAGGAACCAGTAATTAATTCTAAATTAAAACTAAATAATTTAGCAAAAGTCGGTTTAATTACGGCAGGAATTACTGGACTAGGTTTAGGAAGTTATTATTTATATAAAAATAGAAAAAGAAACAAAAATAAAAAATAATAATCCACAATAAACAAATTTATTTATCTTGTTAAAATAGAAAATAGATAAATAAAATGATTTAATAAAATAAAATTATGGGAACAAGATTTAATTTGATGGACTTTATGATGTCTGGTAATTCAAACATTATCAGCACGAATGGAAATAATATACCGCAAATCAACGTAAAAAGAAGTGGTGAACGTCAAAAAACATTCACGACTGGTGTTGAAGATGGAAGTAATGAAGGTAATAATGTAAATAGAAACGAACAATTTAACCCGCTAAGAAGCAACGAGTAAAATGGCAAGTACATTCACATTAAAGAGAAAAATTTATACAGAATACGATTATCGAAATGATATAGCTACCGTGGGTTTTCAAGAAGGTTTTAATTATGCTTATGAAAGATTATTCTCTGTATACTCACGAATAGCTGAGGGTGTTAGTAAAAAATTCCCAACATCATCTGTATTTGATCATGGTGATGTTAAAAGAATTTTAAGAGGTAAATCTGAAAATATATTTGGTACAAAATATAGTCAGGATCAGATAAACCACGTTAATAGTGAATTTAATAGATTAAATGGTGGTGGAAAGCCTACCAGCTCATTAAAAGTTCACTCAGGTCAACCTCAATTACAACAAAGAGCAGCTTCGTTCATTGGAAAGGGATATCTGTATTAGAAAAATATTTATAATATGGCAGAGAATACAAATTTTATAAATCAATCAGACCCTACAATTCCTTTTGACCCCAATGCTGTAACCCTTGAAACCCAATATAAAAAATTATCAGATAAAGAGAAATTACAAATAGCCTGTAAGTTATTAGGTATGAATCATATACCTGTAACAATGGAACAATTTTTATTCGATGAGTTTTATTTAGGGGCGGATACAATAACAAATCACGGGAAACAAATATTCTCTTATTGGCTAGATAAATTCAAAATTATTTTTCCAAATCCTGTTATAACCCGTACTCCATTTATTTCTTTTTCAGGGGCTATTGGTACAGGTAAATCATATCAATCAAAAATGATTGGGTTATATCATTTTCATAGGTTGGATTGTTGTCAAAATGTGTTTCATAGCGTTGGATTAGCAGGAGGTACTAAATTAGCTTTTGGTTTCTTTCATGCTAGCTCTGAAACCGCTTATAGGGATTTTGTTCAGTTTTATAAGTTTGTATTTGATACAAGTCCTTATTTTAGACAACTCTATAACAAACCTCCTATAAGAATGATTGCATCCGGACCTAAGTCAGTTGGTTCTGTTATTGGTACTCAGTTGATATATTGTGTATTATCAGAGCTTGGATTTTGGAGGGTACAAGATGCAAAGGAGAAAATGGATGAGGTTCTGACTCGTTATGAATCTCGTTTCAAAAATAAACGATTTAATTTTGGTGGAGTTATTGCAGACTCCAGTGCAAAGGATGCAGATCACGGTGCAAGTCAAAGGTTTGAAGAAATAATACCTCAAAAAGAGTTATTTTGCATTCACCCAAATCAATGGGAAGTTAGACCAGAACTTTATGCTGAAAGTGAGGGAAAGACGTTTGACTTCTTTATAGGGGATTCCAAACAAGTACCTAGATGTATGGGCCCTGGAGAAGATCCAATAAAATCTGGTATAGACCTGGATAGAATAATAAAAGTTCCTATATCAGCTAAACATCACTTTTTAGCAAATCCAGTTAGAAGTTTACAAGATTTGGCTGGTATACCTTATTCAGGAGCATCATTATTCTTTAACGGTGATTTGAGTCATTTAATAAATTGTAGTAAGATTCGAAATTATGCACCTGAGGAAATAGTAGTAGATTTCTATGATAAATCCGATACTATAATGGATCACGTAAAACAAATGCTTTACAAGGTTCCTAAGAGGACTAACCTATTTGTCCATTATGATATTGGTTTACAGAAGGATAAAACAGGAGTTTGTTTATGCTACTATTCCGGGGAAGTTTCAGATCCAACAGGGACTACACAATACCCAACTTTCAAAATTCCACTATTATTTGTTGTTTCTAGAAAGAAAGGACAATCAACTTCACTAGACCATTTATACCAGTTCTTAAAGGATTTGATAAATGAGGGTTATTATATTACCTTCAGTGCTGACTCCTTTGCTTCAGCTGGTATATTTCAATCGTGTGAAAGAGATGGTATAGAGTACAAGGCAATTTCTATAGATAAAACCATGGATGCCGGTGTAGCTTTTAAAAATATAGTCAATACAGAGAGGATCGAACTACCTTATCATAACATTCTATTAAGGGAGTGTTCTGAAATAAGAATAGTTACGAATGGAAAATCAAATTCACATATTAAACTAGATCACCCACTTGTATCTAGTTGTACAGAATTTGATTATAAGGATGTATCTGGAGAACAGCCTGGTACAAAAGACTTGTTCGATGCTACTTGTGGAGCTGTATTTTCTTGCTTACAAAAATATTCAGAATATTTGGAAGGTGGTGTAGGTGGTAATTTTGAAAAAGCAAAAGAAGCATTGGATAAAGTAACTCACAGTGCATTTGAGGATACGCAAAAAAGGTTCCAATCAATGGTAGAAAATATATTTTAAATAAAAAAAGAGGAGAATTAAATCTCCTCTTTTTTCTTCTTATTTCTATATCTATTATATACTAATGCACCTGTTCCTAATCCTATTGCTACTGGAGCTATTTTTCTACCAATTAAATTAATCCTATCGGCCTTCTTAGTAGTCTTTTCTGAAAGCTCATGAAGCGCTTTATCAGTTTTTTTATCCCACTCTTCTCCTGCCTGTACTATCTTATTATTCCAGTGTTTCTTGCTCACCTCATCTACAAGTGATTTGTATTTACTAGACAATTCTTCATATTCTTTTTCATTGTAAACATTAAGTCCTTCTAGTTCAGCTAATCTCTCTTTATATTTTTTGTAGTTTGCTGTTTGAAAACCATATTCATCGAATGGTTTTAACTCTTTTAGTAACTCCTTTTTCTTTCTAAGAAATTCTTCCTGCTCTTCACGTGAATTTCTTCCGTAATTATACGCTGCTTGTCCAGCATCTCTTACTTTTTTATCATCAATGTCCCGAAGCTGTTTTAATTTATTTACTTCTTCCTCTCTCTCTTTATTCAGTTCTTCCCAAAGATTGTTACTTTTCTTATTATGGTTATCCCATAATTTTCGCTCAAATGGACGTAGAGCCGCTCCTATTGCTACTCTACTACCTATTCCAGCACCTGCAGCTGCAAGACCACCTGCTAAGGCAGGATTCATGCCTTTCTTCTTTTCCTCTTGAGGAGAGGAATCTGGAGTATTGATCGGTGTATTGAAATATTTACTTTTTAATATTATCATCATTATTATTGTTTTTACTATTATTATTTTTACCTTTTAATATTTTATTACCTGCTAGTATTGATCCAGTAATGATAGGTATGGTGATAAGAGCCGTTTTTGTTGGATTATTTTTACACCATTTTTTGACTTTATCTCCAAATTTAATTATTTTTTCAAAGAGACCTTGACTTTCTTTAGAAGTACCCGTAGTATTGTGGTTATGGTTAATAGGATCAGAATGACTATTACCTGGGATATTATCTATATTCTCAATAATTTTTCCTCCATTCTTCCGGAATAAATTTATAAGTAATCTAGTATATTGATCTCCAGTATCAAAGTAAGCCAATGGAACATTTTTAAGAGATTCTATGTAGGTACTTACGTTATTCTTATTTACTGCACCGAAAGGAATTCGTATTTTAAACATTTCCTTTGTTAACCTCTCATTCCTAGGTACATAAATTCTAGACTCTTTTAAATCCCATTTTCCTGCCTTTGGTCCGTATGCTGCCATCTCTTTGGAATCATACCAAGAATCTATTATTTCACCGAAAGTAAGGTTGCTTTTATTCGAGTAATATTCTATTGGAATAACTATTTTTAACGGGGCAAATAAATGCTCATTATTTTGCCCCATATCATCTTGAAGTGCTTTAACTAGATTGTCCATATTACAAAAAGCTACATATTCCCTAAGTTTCTTATTCTTTTTTAATTCTTCTAGAAGATTTAAAGCATTGCTACTTACAGCTTTACCTTTTTGGTGTTCAGAGATAGTATTTTGAAGACCAGCTATTTTACATTTACTTATTATAGGGGGTTTCCTGGCATCAATTGGCTTACCTACATTAGACTGCAACGTATCTATAAAATCTTCTTCTAAGAAACTTGTTAATTCAGTTAAATTTATGTCTTTTAAAATATCATCTTTCTCTAAGTAACCACATATACTACCTCCTATAAACCCTTCTCGCAACAGTTTAAGTACCTCTGTTGCATTAGTATAGTGAATAAAATTAGTATTTTTTAAAGACTTTACTCTATCTAGATGTACTCCAAACAGTTTCGTTCTAAGTAATATCATGATTATGATTATTTTTATCCTATTTTATACTCTATATAAGGGTGTACGTACAATTTCTTTCTGTTTTTTTCTCTATTTCTCTTATAGGTGATGAAAGTATAATAATTTATTTAATATACATTTATTAAATCAACAATAAAAATGTATACAAAACCACAGAGACTTATCTCGAAAATAGAAAATTTAGGTAATTATGTCGAGGGTTATGATATATATAATTCAAAATTTTTATCAATGATCCTGGACCCTAAACTAGAAAGAATAAATTATACGATTCAAACTAGTGAATATAGACCTGACCTCGTAGCCAAAAGGTTTTATGGGGATGAAAGTTATATGGGATTGGTTATAGTTCAAAGTAGAAAAACTTTAAATGAGTTTAAAGAAGGTTTAACTATTTCACTTATACCAAAAAATAAACTAGATGAATTGTTAAGAAATGTAGTAAATTAAAGTAAAGTAATAAAAAATGATTAGTATAAGGGAGAAAATTTATTCCAAAGCATTTGAGGATGGTGTAAATTATGCTATTCAGAAAATGTTCAATGAGGAAGAAGAGGATAAGAAGAAAAAAAAAGGAGTAGGTGCCTATATAGGAGCAGGCTTGACTGGAGCGGTCGCAGGTAAGGTTGGGGGCAGTTTAGTAGGTGATCATATAATTAAAAAAAAATACATTCCAGACCCCTATCAGTTAGGAGTTGATATAGCTAAAGGATTGAGTAAGGACGGAATAGGTACTACGCAAACTGACATTTTCAATGCCACAATAAACCCAGGCAAAACACTAAAAGAACATGGAAGTAAACTTAGTGAAGATACTAAAAGACATTTAGAAACTATGGAAAAAGCTGTGAAATTAGGCAAAAGATCTAGTAGAATAGGTGCATTAGTAGGAACAGGGGTAGGAACTGGAGCAGTTGCATTGTATAGACATATGAAAAATAAGAAACAAGATAATTAAAATTAAAATTAAAATGTACGTAAGAAGAAAAGTATTCTCATTAGGGGAAGGTAATATTGATTATGATTACAATATTTATCAAAAATTATATTCAGAAGCATTTGAAGACGGAGTAAACTATGCTATTGAAAAGATGTTTGCTGATTTCGACATGGCGCAGTTTAATGAACTTCACAAAGATGAGCAGGAAGGTTTTAAAAAGGCACTTGAGTCTGGAATGACTAAAGAGCAAGCGTGGGAAAAAGTAGCAAATGATAGAATTAATTTTGCTAAAGGCAGCGGAGACGAAGAAACCGCAAAAAGAATTAAAGAAGCCTACGAAAAGCATAAAGCAAGCGGGGCAAAGAAAGATGGTATGTTCAAGAAAGCCCTAGGTTACGTAAAGGAGCACCCTGTTAAGTCGGGTCTTGGTGCCGCTGCTACTGCTGGACTTGCTTACGGTGGTTATAAATTTGCTACGAGAAATAAAAAGGATAGATAAAAAAAGCAATAAAAGCTGAAAATTTATTATAAAAGAAGGGATAAAACCCTTCTTTTTTTTTCATTAACCTTATCTACGTATAATATTAATAATTAAAAAATTATGATAATTAAGTTACAAAGGGAATATAGTCAAGATAAGGAAGTAAAAGAGGATAACACATTAAGGAATGCACTTATCGGAACAACTATTGCAGGTGCAGGAACTGGTATTACCGGGCATCTACATTTGCTGGATTTAATGCAGGATATTGGACTATGCGATATTTAGATAAGAGGAAAGAGAATAAAAATAAAGAGAAGGATTAATCCTTCTCTTTCTTATTTCCTTTCTGTGATTCTAAGTATTCTTTTCTTAATCTTATTGCTTCCTTCGCATTCTTTTTACTAGAATAGTAAGCTGTAGGAAGTCCCCATATAAGTGGCACCCCTGTTCCTGAGTGAACTAGTACGCCTGTAACTAAAGAATCTCTTTTAGCTCTTTTGAGTATATCCTCATCACTATCTCCTCTAAGTATTCCCTGACGGACTCCTCTTCTTCCTGCATAATAACCAGAAATACCACCACCACCTATTCCTAGCAGCGATAACATCTGTCCTTCGTCGTTTTTAGTATAATCACTAAGTTTTTTCAACTTTGGATCTACTTGTTCTTCATTTATAGGGTGGAAAATATCATCCAGATATCCCCCTTTTAGCTCAGCAAACATTTTCTCGATAGCATAATCTACACCATCTTCAAATGCTTTTGAATATATTTTTTCTTTTATTATACTACTACTCATATTTCCTCCTTTCAGTCGGAAATGGTCCGTTCGCTTCGCTCACCCCCCATCCTCCTTTTTGTCAGAGATTGTCCGTTCGCTTCGCTCACTACCAATCCTCCTTTTTATTAGGTATTGTTTGCTCACTTCGTTCACTACCAATCCTCCTTTTGTCAGATGTGATCCGTTCGCTTCACTTACTCCCAACTTCCTTCTTTTAATTTTAATTTTTATTTTTGATCTGGTTTTTGCATACCCTTGTATAATCCGTAGCCAAGTCCTGTAACTCCTAAACCTGCACCTACACCTGAGACTATTTTCATACGTTTGTTACTCTCGTTTAGATCTGCCTGGCTTTTTTCTATATCTTTGTTATATTTATCTTTTAATTTATTAAGCTCTCTGGTTTGATCCTCCAAATCGATTTCTCCTCTTCGAGCCTTTTCCTTTAGTTCTTCAAGTTCTTGAGTAAGTTGTAAATTGTTTTTACTTCCCTTCTCAATTTCTTCTTCTAATTTTTTATTGAGGTTGGCAATATTCCTCTCTAAATAAGAATTATGTGAATTTGCATGTGAGAGATCCGATTCTAACTTCCGGTTACTCCACCCTGCTTTTTCATTATTAAGTTTAGTAACATCTAGCGATTCAACACCTACTTGTTTTCCGTATTTATATACCGGTGAAGTAGTTCTACTTCCTTTTAAGGTATTGTTGAGATACTCTATTCTTTTCTTTAATTGTTTCATTTCAGCTAAATTTCCATTTTTCTCCCTCCTAGGATCAGTAATTTTAGCGTTATGTGACCAATTTTCAAGTTCTTCAAGTCTTTTATTTTTTACTTCTAGTTCATTCTCTGTATTTCTTATTTTTTTCCTATATTCAGAATTTCCTAAAAGTTGTGCATCTATTCTTCTTGATCGATCTTGGTCTAGTAGTATCTTTTTTAATACTGGATCTTTTTCTAAATTAAGTTCTCCACCTAAATCTCTATATGCATTTTTATAGCTAGGGCTGAGATTATTGATAATCTCATTCTTCCATCTTTCAAATCGTCTTTTTCCAGCGCCTGAACGAAATTCAGCTTTCAGCTGCCCGGTTACGCTATCAAAGAAACTGAATAATTTTGTTCTATATAGTATCATGACTTCGTATTTAAATTATTTTCTTTTTTATTTTTAAAGTGCTTGTATAATCCATACCCTCCAGCACCTACTGCACCGACTCCAGTAGTAATCATTCCAGCTCTTGTTAAGTTTCTTCGTTTAATAAATGAAGATAATTCATTACTTGATTTATCTATGAAATTCTGTAAAAATTTTTTAGATTCTTCATCTTTTAATTGAAGAGCTTTTAGTTTATCAATGTTCTCTTTTGCTGTGGAGATTTTATACATATTCTCTGGTTTATAAGACCTATTAAATGCATCACGCAAAGATTCTTGATCACTTTCTAGAATATTGTGTCGTCTCTGTAGTTTATTATATAAACTATTTGGTTGAGTAGTCTCCAGTATCTTCTTTATAACTTCCTCCTCCTTTTCAGGATCAAGCTTTAATTCTTTTACGACTTTGATTACTTCTTCATCAGATACTTCTTTTCCGTCAGAAAGTTTATCCCATAAAGTATTTATTTTTTCACCCCCTTTTTCACCTCCTAGTGGATTAAAAAAGAAACTTCTATATTTACTAAAAGCATTAAGTCTAGCATCCCTATCTTTACCAATTATTTCATCGAAGTCTAAATCAACGCCATTTACATTACTATTAAGTAAAGCCACCTTTTCTTTTCTATTTTTCCCTATACCATATTTCCACCAATCACTGATGAAATTATATTGTTTTTGTTTTAATGTAACTATCATTTTCTTTTAATTAATTTTTTCAATTTATTTACTACCCAACTACCTGTTTTAGCGCTAACTAATTCCAATCCAATAATAGATAGGTTATTAAAGAAATAAGAACCAGCAGCTGAGAGTAACATCTTTCTAAATACCTTTAAGTCATCCTCTGTAGCCCCGGCCTCTTTTAATAACTCTAATCCACGTTTACTAGCCGCCAATTCTCGAATCATTAATAATATTGCATCTATACTTGAATACATAATCAATCCATTCTTTAGTCTACCAGGACCGTTTGAGATTCCCTGAACAACACCTGTAATTCCACCTAATATTGGGGCAGTTATTAATCCATTTAAATCGTCCATGTCTGATATATGAGGTGGATATTTGTGGGTGAACTTTATGAATTTATTCTTATCTTTATTTTCTTCTATCTCATAATATTCAGTATGTCCAATTTCATGTGACATAGTAGCAGGGTCAAAAAGTCTAGGATCATAAACAATACACGGCCTAGTAAGATCTGCATGACTAATCAGATATAGAGATGCTTTAAATTCTGGATTTGTTTCTGCTTCTTTTTCTACTTTTTCTCTAAAATCTTTATTAGTCTCCATTTTCTTTATAAAATTTTCAAAGAAGTCCATAGAAATAGCAGCTGCATTACAATAGTCTGGAGCTTCTATTATATTATTTTCTCCATTTTTCTTTTTAAAACTTTCTACTAACTTATTTTTGAGTCTACTTATCTCTTTATTATCTTTGTCCTCTGAAATATTCCTTGCAGTTTTCATATAGTCTATTCCTGTAACAACCGATCCAGCAAGTCCTCCAAGAGCCAAACCAGTACCAATAATAGCCTCTTTACTTACATAATATTTAGTTTTATATAAAATCATTATTATCTACTATTTAATAATTTACTATAAACAAGATTTTTGTAAGAAAAAAAAAACAAGAATCTAACCAATTTTTTTATTGATTAGTTCTTGTTTTATTATTTAAAATAATAACTTTTCGCTAAGTTTTTCTGTTAAATCTAATGGGTAATAAACTCCATTGGGACAATCAAATCTACCATTAGAATCTATACTAATTTTTGTTTCAGTTTTATCCTCAGGGTTCGTAAAAGTTAAGTAAAAACCCTCTAATTTTCTTTCTTTTATTTGACACCTAATTTTTGTTATAAGATCGTCATTATTAGTCTCTATTAAAAGAGTATTATCCGGATTATAAACTTTTACATATATCTCTTCTACCGGGATATTTAAATCTAATTCAAATGGATTTTTTCCAACTAAACTTCCTTCCATTTTTTGTAGGAAACTTGATACCTCACTTACTCCCTCACCAGAAGGGTAAATAAAATCCGTAGTGAGGAAAAACTCATCAGTTTCATCCTCTACCTCAATCATTTCATTGAAGCCTTTAAAATTAACTTCTTCAATACTATCATCATCTGAGCCTTCTTTACTAGAATAAAAAGCTTCATTAGTGAAATATACTTTACCATCCTTCTTTTGTATAAATTTACCAGAGAGGATATGTTTTTTGAATACAGTTTTACTATCAAGGCTAAAGAAGATAGTTTCACCGGTATTAATTGACCTAGAAACAGCCTTTTTATATTTGGTATAGTTATTGACTGTTTTTATCGTGTCTCTAAACAGATGGAATCTATATTCATCGTTATCAGACTTCTTAACTACTTCTCCTTTATATTTGATAATATAGGAGAATGTCTTTTCTTCTAAGTCAATTATAGAAGACGTATCCTCATCTTTGTATTCGAGATGAAGTGATCCGTTAGTGTTTAATGAGATATCCCAATTTTTTAATAACTCATTTCCGTCTTCCTCAAGAATCTCGTGGATATTATTCTTAAAAATATAATCATCCATCCCAGAAACCCACAACTCCATTATACGGTCTTCTGGAGTTTGTTTTTTATTCTCAACTTTTTCTGTCATTTTTTCTTTGTTTTAAAATTATTTATTTGTAAGAATTTCAAGGAAACCCTCTTTTTACTAAACTTTAGTTATTATTTCTACAATTTTCTTAAATAAAGTATATAATTTAATATAAATCACATAGTTTAATATGGATGTAAGAGTTAGATGCTGTAGTTTAACAAAAAATGCAGCAGATGGTAGTTTAATTGGTGAAACAGTTGTAAAGAACTATCTTGAATCTAAAGAATATAAGCTATCCATTGACGGTAAATTGACTATGGGTTATTTGACTCATAGGGGCCGTTCTATGGAAACTATGCCTAGCTCTATCGGAAATACAGCTACATTAAAGAAAGTAGTTGGTAGGGATGATGCTGGGTTATGTGTAGCAGATGGGGTTCCGACATTTACTCATTATGTAAAGGAGTTTTACATTGAGAATGTGCCTGGTGAAGGACCTTGGCTCTGTGCTTTAGTACATATTTTAGATGAGGATGGATTCGATGATATAGCAGCTGCAAATATAAAAAGATTAAAGGCACTTATTAGATCAGGTATTAAATTAACATGTTCCCTTGTTGTTGTAGCTTATTGGGATTCACAATCGAGTGGTGTGGATATTTGCCGTCAAATCAAGAACATAAAATCTCTTGACTGGACTGTAAATCCTTCATTTGGTCCTTTGGCTAGAATTACGGAGGTATATGATGATAATAAGCCTGAATCAAATAACTATTCCGGTGATGAAGAGTATGATTACCTAGTTCGTGAATTCTCTGAAATAGAGAAGGATGAGGTATTTACTAAGAGTCAGCCTAAGAATGGTGAGTTGAAAGTAAAGGAGTTTTCTGACCTAAATCAATTTGGTTTGGGAGATGCAGCAAAGACTTCGAAGGTTAATGGTGTATTTACTAAGTTGAAAGTTAAGGAGTTTTCTTCTGTAGGTGTAATTGAAATTCTTCCGGATGAAATTGAAGTTAAACCCGTAGAATCTGGTGTAAAAGAGAAGACATTTTCTGTAACTGCTGTTAAAGAAAGAGTTAAAGAAGCTAAATTATCTCCAAGAGAGCGTTTTAGAAGATTAATTCTTGATTATAAGCAAGTTGTAAAGGCTAGTGGTGGAGTTGAAAAGATTGATGATGCTACGTTGAAAGTTATGAAGTCTCTGTTTGCTTCAGATGTTTTAGGTATAATGCAAGTAGTAACTCCAATGGTTCTTGAGGGAAAGAATTTAGTTACTTTGTTGAATGCAGGTGCTCTTGGTGTAGAGGTTAGAAAGGCAAGTCAGGCTATGTTTATCCCATATAAACAAGCATTGGCCGAGGCTGAAAAGTTGGGTTATGTAAGTAAAAATAAGTACCAGGCTATTCAGACAGCTTATACAACTTTTATTAAAGCATTGCAGAATTTCGTATTTGGTACATCTAGTACAGCAGTTATAGAGGACGTTAAAGAGGAGGAGGTTAAATAATGGCTAGATTAAAATTATTTTCAGAAAATCCAGTTCGTCGTAAATTATTCTCAGAAGAAGTTACGCTAAGGACAGTGGTTTGTGAGGATTGTGGATTTGAATTAAAGACTGCACAATCAGCCTCTAGTATTCTTTGCCCAAAATGTGGTGGAACTAGATTTAATATCAAATGGGAAACAGAGCACGAACCATATAAGAAAGAAGTAATAAAAGAAGAAAATCCCCTAACAGAGGATCGAATCTTAGATAAAAATAGGAGATCGTTATTTTTGAATGAAGAAGATGCAGAGGAAGAATTCCAAAGATCATTCTCAGCTCCAGATAATGAATACGAAAAGAATTTAAGTGTTTATTCTGGAAAGAGAGTAAATGCAGATTCTTCAGTTAAGTTATTTGGTATTCCTGCAGATGAAATGGAAGAAAGAGGTTTTGGTAGAGTAGAAGGAAAAGAACTTGCTATTTCACCTAATGCTTACCTTCAATCTCGTCTATTTTCAAAGCTTATTGTATCTGTAACAAAAGTAATGGATTTGGATCCTAAAGTTACTTGTTGTGGTACGGAATTAGGTGGTCCATCATTGGAAGATAAGGAGAGAATTATAGAATCTTTGTCTAAAAATGGTAGTATTTCACCTAAAGGTATCATAATTATCAAGAAAGCTCACGGAATTGTACCTATTTCGCAACAAGATTCTGATATAGTGAGAGAAGACTGTGATGATTGGTGTAAAGATTCCGGAATTCTAAATGATTTGAAGTTAGAATTTGGTGGATCTTCTCAGGAATTACCAACATTTGAAAGTACTCTTAATGAAAGATACCCCGATGCCCCAAGTAATATTTTAGATTTACTTAAGAAACACGGAGTAATCACATTGACTGGAAGTAATAAAGTAAATATACTATAATTATAAATAAAATTTAGAATGCATAATACTAGATTTATGAGTCGCCTTTTTGCTGCTACAGAGGAAGGTGATGAAGAGTTAACAGGCCAAGTAGCAAAAGATATTGAAGATGCTAAAGAAAATGGCGTTGTTGACACTGATGAAGTTAGGTATGAAGACGAAGGCAATGGCTGTGTGTCGATTACAGATAAAGGAAATGGAGAAGTTACGTTAGCCGAAATGGGAGAAGACGGAATCTACGATCTCTGTCCTGCAAGTTCAGCTGAATTAGAGGGGTATATCCATCCGGGATACGATGGTGTAACTCCGGGCGTTATGAACGGTGGAGTAGAGGAAAGTGTAGATGCTCATATGGATGGAACATCTGTTATAGCCCCGAATCAAGCAGACGGTGGACTTAACTTTGAAGCCGGTCATGAAAGACTAGTAGAAGATTTAGCTAATGAGAGAGAATTCAGCGTATCTACGGACAATTACGTAGTACAAAAGATTTTCTCAGACCAAGAATTTTGTGAACGTATTTTTGCTGAAGTAATTGAATCAGAAGATACAGCAAAAGTAGGTGATCTTAAGGTTGAAAAGGATCCTGATGATGATAATGCAGTGATTGTTACAAGTGAATCTACGGGAGACCAAGCAAAAGTAGTATTAGATGATGATGAAATGGAAGTAACAGAGTTGGATACAAAAGAGTTGAGTTACCATGACGAAGACCTCGAGGATCTTTACCGTTATTACTCCGAGTGTTTAGATGGAGAGTGTGAAGATGAGGAATGTTGTGATGATGAAGAAGGTAACAATTTCAACGATGACGATATCGATGACTCTCAGCAATTTGATCAACTTCACGTAGTTGGTGTAGATCCAGAAAACCACGTATTAGTAGATGCTCCGGAATATGATCCGGAATCAGCTCAGGAACTTGCAGAAGATCTTGCAGAAAGAGGTGTAGCTAATGTTCAAATCTTCGATGATGAAGATGATGCTAGAGATTATGCTATGGATTTGATGGCTAACCTTGGTGCAGAAAGTGAGGATGATATTGAGGAACCAGAACAAGCTGAGTTCTCAGATCATACTATCTATTTGACTAAGTTCTATTCAAATCACACTGATTTCATGACTAAATTGTACTCTGATACGTCTAATGGTGATTTAGATACACAAAAGGACGTAGAACGTGCAATAGAAAAAGGCGAAGAAATCGAAACTGATGATGAAATTATTACACCAGTAGACGATGAAACCGCCATAATTGAGGATAAAAATAACGGCGAATTCACAAAGGCTGTCCTTGATGATGATACAGTAGATCTTGATCCAATTTCAGAAGATGAAGCTGAGGATTTGAAGAAAGATATTGTAACAGAGGACGATTTGGAAGAAGCTGAAAAAGAATATTCTGAGTACGAGGAAGATTATTATGATTATGAGCCTCAAGTTTATTCAGACGAAGCTGGTGAAAAATTCTTCTCAGAAGATGAAGCTATGTCGGATTATATGATCAGATTATTCTCTGATGATGTAGATGGTGATGAAAATGATATTCAAGACGCTATTGAAAGTGGAGAACAAGTAGAAACTGATGATGTAGTTATAACTCCTGTAGATGATGAAACAGCAGTCGTAGAGGATAAAGAATCAGGTGAATTTACAAAAGCAACTACAGACGGTGAGAAATTAGACTTATCTCCGATTTCAGAAGATGAGGCAGAAGATTTAATGGAAGATTTAGGAGTAGAAGATGAAAAAGAATATTCAGATTACGATGATGATCGATATTATTCTGATAATGAGGAAGAAGTTTATATTGAATCTTATCCGTACAGATCTGAATTAGGTTATGGTTATGCTTCGACAGGTGATCCTATTATGGATAAATTCTTTGCTGAAGTTACACAACCAGGTATGATGCAAAATCCACAAGCCCAAATGCAAATGGCACAACAGGGAGGTGGAATGGCACCACAACAAGCTACTCAATGGGCACCAGGTCCTAATGGTGGACAAATTCAAGTAGATGCTCAAGGAAATCCCGTAGAATTTGATGAACAAGGAAACCCGATCGAATATGACGAAAACGGTAATCCTATGAATGCTCCTGTTGAACAAGGTCCTAGTCTTGAGACTATTGAGGACAAAGCAATAGCAGCAGTACAATCAATTCAAGCAGCTGCATCAGAGGCAGAAGCTACTATTATGAATGCAAAAGCAGCTCCTGTACAACAAGCAGAACCTGATCTTCAAGAAGCTCAATTCTCATATAATGATTATGATGAAGATGCAGATGAACGTTATTTCACGGACGTAGATTATGAAGATGTTCCTGAAAATGGTTCTAACGTATTAGTATCATGGCTTAACCAAAGTACACAAAATTTTAGATAATAAAAAGGAATTAATATAATGGAAAATCAATATTTAGAGTTTATGAGAACTCCCCAGATGCTTGAAGCATTGGCAGGTAGTTCTGTTTCTATGGAAGATGCTTTGAGTCGTTCCAAGGAATATGCTAAAATGTTCAGCAGAAATGAAGATATGATGAACAACATTTTTGGTATGGGTCAAAATAGCAACCTTTTGCAAAAAACCTTCTCTGGTTATGCAGAAACTCCGTTGCTTAGCACTCAATACTTCAATGCTTCTGTAGCATCTTATGTATCTTCATTTGCAGGTTATATGTCAATTGAACGTGACTTTGAACAACCTAACGGTTTGTTCTACTGGTTCGACGTTCTTGGTATTACTGACCTTCGTACAGTAGTTCCGAACTTGGGACCTGACTCATATCAGGATATCAACACTACTGGTTCATTCAGTACTTCATTCACAGTAACAAACAATCCTTCTTATACCACTATTACAGGTAGAAAGATCGTTCCTGGTACTGTAAGAGTAAAAGTTACTATCGTTAATGCATCAAACGTAGTTGTTGCAAGACATGAATTGATCGATAATGGTCAAGGTAAATTTATGGCTGTTCCCGGTGTAATCGCTGGTGATGGTCCTGCAGAGAATATCAACTACTTGAATGGTTCTATTACTTTCAAGCTTGGTGATCTTGTTATGACTGGTACAACAACTGGAAGTACAAGTAATCATGATGGTCTTACAGAAAACGTAACTAACTCTAGAATCGAAGCAATTGGTAAAGAGGATGTTACAGGTACTCCTACCAACACTAATGGAGCTACTAACACTCACGCAAACGATAAGAGATTTATTGCTAAAATGCAACAGTTGGGTCTTTCTACAGTACCTGACATGCTAGTTGCTGAGTACAATATCGCAGCTTTGGGTGCTTTGAAGAAAGCTACTGGCTCTGATATGGCTACATTCTTGTTCACAAAACTTCGTGAGCTTTATACAAAATGTATCAACTACAAACTCGTTAGCACACTTGAAGAAGGCTATACTGGAAACGATATGATGTCTGATCTTGACCTTAGCGTAGCTCAAATGAAAGAACAGTTCCATGATTATCGTTCAAGAGTAGACTTGTTCGACTCTTACCTTATCAACGTAGAAGCTAATCTTGCAGCTAAAGCTACAAAGAGTGTATTCGTTACAGCTTACGTTGCTGGTAACCAAGCATCTAACCAGTTTGCTAAAGGTGGTATGATTGGTAAGTGGGAACCGAATACAAAGATGACCTATATCAACGATTTGCTTGGTTGGTATAATGGTATCCCTGTACTCCGTTCTACTGACATTCAAGAAAACCCGGGCTCAAGTACAGGTACATTCTATGCTATTATCAAAACACAGGATGGTCAAATGGCTCCTTTGGCTCGTGGTATCTACATGCCTTTGACGGATACTCCTACTGTTGGTAACTACAACAACCCAACTCAGATGGCTTCTGGTATTTACTATCAGGAAGGTGTTAAATACCTTGCACCTGAATTGGTTCAGAAAGTTTCCTTCAAATATGGAATCTAATTTGAATTGATGACAGAATAAATATAAGGATTTCTAGATTAAAATGTCTAGAAATCCTTTTTTATTACTTTATTTATTATGATCGTATATTTACAAAAAGTATATGCCGGAGAATACCCTCAACAACAACCAGAAAAGAAGGAGTCTCACTGGGTTAGAAATGGTTTACTTACAACAGGTGCATTAGTTGGTGCGCATTTTGGGGCAAAAGCTGGATTGCTTGGTAGACATATGCAGAAGTTTGCCGGTAATAATCAGGCTTGGGTAGGTAATAAGCTTGGTATATATGATATAGCAAAATCAGGTGAAAAAGCCGCTACGGAAGCAGTAGCTAAAATGAATGCTGGAGTAAAAGGTAGGGGTATGAGTGATGAAATCTGGCAAAAGGCTCTTGATAATACAAAAGAGAACGGAGCTATGAAAGTTAATGGACAATACTTTAATAGTGCAAGTAAAGTTTCAGATCTTAAGAGCGCAGCTTTGTCTGAGGCTAGAAAGTCTAAAGATGTTATTAGGGTAGATAAAAATCTAGCTAAGGAAGATCACATTAGAAACATAATGGATAATCCAAATGAGATGGGTAAGTATGGCATTAATGGAGAGATGGATTATAAAGCTGCAGAAGAGGCATTTAATAAATCACAACCAGGAGCAGCATATAATACTAAATACGGATTTAATGTACAGCCTACACCTCCACCAGCACAATAAATAAAAACTCGTAAAATATGAGCAACCAAATAATTTACAGAGGATTAAAACTAGAGTCTAAGAAAGGATGTAAATATTATTCGGTTGTAGAGGGTGATTCAATAGGGTTGATAGAAGATATAAAAACATCCACAATAACACTCACTTACACACCTGGATCAACTTCCGGGGAAATAAGTGAGTTATTGGGGATTGAAAAAACTGATAATAATATAAAATTATTACCAACAAATTTACCGAAGAGATTTAGTGATGTAATTTTTTCTTTAAATTCTTTGAAATTTAAGAAATTAACATCAGATTCTCACACAATAAATTTAATTATTGTAGATGATAGTGAATCTCGTGTAGTACAGGATTATTACCAGACCACTATTGTTGTATCTAAAAAAGATGCATTGGATAGTAAATTTGTAGATTTTGTATTCTTCTCTGGTAATTTAAAATATATAACCCCAATTGGTAAGAAACCAGTTAATTGGAGCATAAGAAATTTCCCAAAAATATTAATAAAAGATACTAATGTAGATTTAACTTCTGATTCTACGGAAATATTCTATCTTAGAAGAAGGTATGATGATTATGTTATAAGGGCTATTGATTATCAGGATCAATTCGTATTAGAAATAAGAAGAATCTTGGATGATTATGGGATAGAGTTAGTAAGAATGAATAAGGAGGCTACATTAACAAAAACTTCCTATATAACATATCAATTTTCTCAAACCCCAATAAAACTGAATCACCCTTACGTAGATGATATCGATGAGAATATTTTAAGTCAGAAGATACCAGTAGACTTTACTTTACATACTACTGACATGGTAATGTTCTTTGATTTTAAAAACAAATTTAATAATGTTACCTTATTAAGTAATTTTTGTGAGTTTAAGACAACTGATAAATACGGGAATAGATGGACAGCAGCAATTAAATGGAATGGAGGTATAACAGAAGAGTTTAACCACATGTACCAACCTGATGATAACTCCAATTTTTCTTATCAGTGTCAGTTTAGGTGTGAATTATTCTTCTACGAGGTATTGGATATGAGATATAAATTTTTGGAAGATATTTCCGCAACTCTAATGAGTCAAAAGAACAACGGATTATGATTTCATTTAGACAAAAGAAAACGATAATAACGGACTTAATACCGGATGCATTGGAATTTTATGATAATGAAGGTATTAAAGTCAATAAAATATCACCTGAACAAGCTGATGCTGCATCTAAAGTTAACTCAAAGTCATTAGTCCTTGTTTCGTTTATTCTCAATGAACATGGGAATTATCAAATAAGTGTTCAGGATAAAGAATTATATAGATATACACAAAAGCTATTGAGGGATATATTCCGACTAAAAATACTAGATATTAATACCAAGAATAGAATTGTTACAGCAGAATGTGAACAAAAAGGTATTATTTATGATATATTGGAAATTTTAGGTAGGAAATATAACCTATCAGTAGTTTGTTAATGATAAAATAAGATGGCTATTTTTAGACAGAAAACATTTACGGAGTATGATGCTATGAGATCCCTTTACGTAGAACTTCAACGTAATACAAGGGACATACCATTTAGTGTAATAGATGAGCATTCATTACTCCCTGTTTTAAAAGAAAATAGTGTTGTCGTAGAAAGATTCGTAATTTCAACAGCATTTGGTCATAAAGACCGTTATCGTATGTACTTAAAAATCGGTGCTAAAGCAAAAATGCCAGACCAAGTAAGACTTCCCGGTTATACAAAAATGCATAGGGTAGGAAATCTTGGTATGACATTGGAAAATGCTGAATGGGCTGATCCAAATATAGATCAAGGGAATTACGATCAGAGATTAGGAGGTAGAAATAGATTATTCCAAAAGAATAATTCAGCACCATTTTCTAATGGAGGACTTAGAATTAAGTTATTTGGTGATGATAAATTCCACCCAGATCTCAGGGCAACATTCTCCCCGAATATAGATTTAAATTATGAAACGACTGAGTTAACAGGGGAAACATTAAAGTATGATAAAAGGGAGAGATCACTAGTATTAGAATTCCCTACGGTGCAAGATGCAGTTCGTTCATTAAAAATATTGCCGTTTGGATTAAATTATAAGGTATATTTACTTAACCTATAATGACAGTTTATTTAATAAAAGATTTTTCTACTAATCAACTACTTGGCACTACTGGAACAGCCGGTTTTATTCGTAATAGAAAATATGACGAGGATATGAACAGGCTCAGTAGATACAAAACCCAAAGGGAATTACATAATATAGGAAATTTGGGAAGAGAGATTAGAGAAATGAATAGAGAATTAAATCAAGGAAGATTAGGAAAATGGCAAGATACAGATTAAAAAGAAAAACCTTCAATATACTCAGTGAAGCAGGTGGAAGTGTCTTGGATTCTACTGGAAAAGTATTGAATAATGGCGTAGTTAGTACTGCAGCAGGTATTGCTACAGCTTCCTCTCCAATAGGTGACATGGCAGCAGATGCTTTAGGTGATCTTATGCCTGGTGGTAGATTGATTGGTAAATTTGCTGCATATAAAGCTGGAAAAGAGCTTACAAAAGGTGTTGGTCAGGGTCTTAGTGACACAGGAAAAGACTGGCAAGCTCAAGCCGCTGCAGGAATGTAATAAAAAGTAAATAAGATGGTTAAATTCGAACAAAAAGAATTTCTAGCACCCCTTGCAGCACTTAATTTAGTTGGTACAGGAGTAGGTATTGTAAGTGGGGCTAAGGGAATGATAGATTCCTCTACACAAACAGAGTTGCAGGAACAACAACTACAACAGCAAAAGATTGAGTCCTATAAACAACAAAAAGCTCAACAGGATCAGATTAATGCTACGAATAATTTAGCCAATGCCACTCAGAGTTTAGCCAATAACCCAACAGTTTCTATGCCTAAACCTGCAACAAATACAATCTCTAATATGAATATGAAGGTAGGAATGAATACTATTAAACCTATGACAAAGGCTTATAGTAAAGTCCAATTCAAGAGAAAAAGTTTTGCAGCAGGTGGTGGTATATTGAAATCTTTAAAAAACTCTTTCAACGCTCCGACTACATGGGCTGAACATGTAAAACAAACAGAAATTATGAGTAAAGATCCAATTTCTACTGTAATGAATTTGGGCGGTACTACAAGTTCTGTTATGGGTAATGTACAAGCTAGTAAAGGAATCAAAGAAATGAGGTCAAATTTAGCTAATATGAAAACTCAATCATCAAATATGTTATCTGAGTCAAATAATCTAGTAAATGACCTAAATGCTGGCGCAAATAATTTAAGAACTTACTCAGATTTAGATACACAATCTACTATAAAATTCAGACAAAAAGAGTTTGGCTTTTTAAATAATGTAGTTAGAAAGTATAATAGATCTGCGGTAGGTAAAGCAATCAATGGTCTTGGAAGTGTTGCTGCAGACATGGCTTGGGATCATAGAGGTAAAATTATAGGTAGTACTTTGGCCGGTGTTGGTATGGCTGGAATTCATTACGGAGTTAATAAAGGTATTCAAAGTAATATGAAGAGGAATGGTATTGATATGGCAGCTATACGTGATATGCAAAAAGAAGATCAACAAGCTAGTCAATATTTTCCGAACCCACAACCTCATTTACATATGTACGCTGATCCAGAAGATTTGAAAAAGGAAATTAGTAGGGATCGATTTGGAAACTATACTGGCTGGGAATATAAAAATAAAGCTGGCCAAGTAGTAAAAAGAGAGGCTATGACTGGTGGACAGTTGGCTGGTCAAATGGTAAAGGAACATGCATTTGGTCCAATGTCACTAGCTTTTTCTGGTGCATTTGAAATACCTACCGTAGTTGGTTATGCTAAAGAGAAAAATAATCTAAAAGCATTATCAGATATGGCTAGGGCTAGAAAAGGTTTAGCTCCATTACCAGTAAAAAGGGAAAGTATTCAACAACCTCAACCACAACAACCTATGCAACCCCAACAACAACCACAGCAACAGAGAATGTATGGTGCTGTAGGTCACTGGATTTCAAATACAATAAGAGGTGTTAAAAAATGGGCTACGGCTCCTGTTAAAAATACACTAGCTACTGTAGATAAAATGAGTGGTGGTGGAGGTTTAAAGGGAGTTTCAAGATTTGGGGATCGTTTAATAAATGCAGGTAAACAGAATAACAGTCAATTTCTACAAAGTGCTGGTAATTTTGTGAAGAATCACCAAAAAGCCACACTTGCAACCTCAATAGGTCTTGGATTTAAAGTTATGGGAGATACTATGCATTTAGGTGAGAATATAGTTAACAAGCCCTTGAGAGCGATTGATCCAAATGCTTTTGCATATGATGATTATAAAGAACAACAAATTCAATAATATTTTTCTCTATTCTATGTTGTTCTTATAGAGATAAGAATTAAAATTAAAATTAAAATTAAAATGACTAGTATAGAAGAGAAGATTTATTCCAAAGCATTCGAGGATGGTATTGATTATGTAGTAGAGAAAATGTTCGCTACAGTAACTGACTATGATAGATATAATACCCTTCGTAATATGACTGATGCAGACGTACTTGCTGAGGAGAAAAGAAAGAATCCGTATTCTCTTGGAAAAGCTGCTGGAACAACTGCTCTAGGTGCAACTGCGGGTGCAACTATAGGTGCCGCTACAAACCTTTTTAGACCTGGTAAATCAGTAGGTAGAGGTGCTAAAGTAGGCGGTCTTATTGGAGGTCTTGGTTCTGCTGCATATGCAATGGTTAAAAGATCAAATGGCAATAATAAAGTAGAGGAATATAACTCTAGACTAGATGATGCCAAGAGAACGGCTATGCGTAGAGAAAGACTTGACTGGTATAGAAACCAGAAAGGACGTACAGATTATACTTATTAATAAAACATAATTAAAATGGCACATGGATTCGTCCATAAATTAGTAGAAAAAGCAAAAGAAGACCCTTTAAAGGCAGTATCTGCTGTGGCTAGTACTACGGGTTTAGGACTAGCCTCAGCTAACCTCATTACTAACCGTAAGAGGGTCTCTGATGCTAATAAGAACCAACAAGAGCAGTTACGTGCTATGAATAGATTGACTAGTGCTCTTACCAATGTAAACAGTACAATGAAAGGAGAAGAAGAACCTGTGTCTAAACCAAAACCTGAAAAGGAAAGTAAAATGAAGAAATTTAGATCAAAATACTTCTCAGTGGAAAATGGCGGGTATGAAGGCGGTAAAAGAAAAACTGCTGAAATCTCTGCTGGTTGGGTAGCCGCTGGTGCTGTTGCTGGTGCCGCAGGTGGTGTTGGTGTTAGTCATCAAAGAGGTGGAGTTTCTGCGGGATTAGTAGCTATAGGTGCAGTATTAGGAGCTGGTGCCTCTGCTTTACTTCAATGGATGTATAAAGTAGTGGATAATTCTGAATTTAATGCTCCGGAATCTAGGCTATCTACAATTCACCTTATAAAAGTTATCGAATCATATTATCATAAACCAGCTACTGATGAAGAAAGAGAGGTGGAGGTTACTTCGCCAACTAGAACAGAATTTAGATCTAGTTCACATAATTACGGAGGAGGACACTACGGAGGGTATACAAATCCAGACAGTAGCTATAATACGAGTAATAGTAATTATTGGGACGATAATTACACTAACTCAAGCACAACAACAAGTGGAGGAATAACTACAAAGAAAAAAGTTACAGTACATAAGAAAGAAAGATATGTAGTCCCTTATTGCATTGACGGAAAACCTGATTCATTTACTGTTAATATTACATTGAGATTTGGTGTACTCGTTATTCTTATTTCAAACCCGGTAAGACAAGAGTTACAAATAATTAATCAAGGATTGGATGAATACTGTCATTATTTCAAAAATGCTAACTACACATCAAAGACATTGTGTAAAAATACATACTTAGTTGAATTACAAGTAGTTGGTGAAAATGATTATAGATATCTCTATTCCTTGGTCAATAAAGTTATAGCTCCGATGTTGTGGGGTGGAATTAAGGTTAATTTTGTAACGGATAATGCACTCTTATCAAAGGGGGGTGCTAAATTCAAAAGAAAAGACTTTAGCCTTAGTGATGATATGGTGAAAGGTGCTGGTATTGGAGGAGCAGCTGGAACTCTTTCTGGTATTGTCTCCAGAGCAGCAGGTAGCGGAACAGGCTTAGCTGGTACATTAATTTATACTGCAGCAGGTTCTATTATTGGGGCAGCATTAGGGGCACTTCATCATGTATTTAAGAAGGGGGTTGATAGATCAAATAGACAAGCTACTGTTGATGCTAGATTAATGAATTCTGTTGTGGATGACTTAAAAGCAACAGGATTTAAGGAAGGCATTAACTTTACAAGAGACCCCAAAACTGCAGATGACTTGAAAGTTAGAGTAAGTATTGTTATATCCAAAGTATCCGGAGAATTGAATCTTATAATTAATATGATTGCAGATGACAAATTGAAGGATTTAACAAAGGATATGATAACAAGAATACCTAATACTAGTGCAGTTACTTCTAAAATTGAGGATAAATATAATGAAATTACGATTACCTCTATATCTGATAACTCTGCTAATGCTGGGTTAATTGCCGGTATATGTAATTATTTCATAAGAAATAAATACCCAGTATATTTAGTTGAAGTGGGTTAGTTTTAAATAAAATATATTTTAAGTCAATTAATTATAAATTATGGCACAATGGAAAGAAACACTTGAACCGTATGTAAAAGTTCAAGAGAGAATAAAAAGTGTTACAATCAATCCAACTGCTGGAGAAGACCTTATAATTGGTTGTGTAGTTATTTCTGATTCAGGACCTACAACACCAACTTTGATTACTAGCCAAAAGGAGTTTATGACAACATATGCTTCTGAGGATATTTCAAAGAATTACGTAGAAGGTCTTAACCAATTCTATACAGGAGGGGATTCTACACTAGCATCTACTATTTGGTCTAACGGTTATAGACTAGCTGGATCAAATACTTTGTTGGTAAGTAGAGCATCTTCCGCTCAAGGAGTTAATTTCGTAAAACCCCTTGTATCATCAAGTACTTCCGGAGAGGTATTAGATAACTCTACATATGTTCTCCGTGATGGTGAATTGTTGAAGAGAATGCCTACCCCGTTTAAAATAGTAATAGATCAAGGCGGTATTGATTCTACAGACCCGATTAGAGACGGTTGGGCAATTAATATAGCTGGTGTAGGAGTTTTTGGAAATTTGACAGACGATAATGGTCCTCTTTATGATTATTACGTAGATAATCTTCCGGACCTTATTGACAAGTTGAATGAGACTTCTAAATTCTTCTGCCCTGATTATTCCTTCTGGAGCGGGGTTGCCGTAGCTATTGATGATGACACAACAGAGGTTCCGGAAGGTGATGGAAAATCATCTATTAGAATCGATACAAATACGACAGATAAGGCTTCAGTTAGATCAGTATTTTTGAAAGAAGTTTATTTAGCTGCTAATTTCCTAGATAAAACTGAAGAAGGATTAGAAACAGGATTTACTTATTTGATTATAGCTAACCCTGATTGGTCAGATCCAGCACAGGAAATGTATGATCTTAACAGTAAAGCATTTTCTGATTTTGATGCAGCTCCTTATTATGCAATTAACGTATTTAATTCTGCATCAGATTTGAAGGTTCGTATTCGTAGATTTAACCACGATGCTGTTGTAGCAAAAGAGTTGTCAAGTGCACAGAAATCTCAGCTCAATGGAAGTGGTCCCTCACAATATACAGTACTAACAAATGTACTAGATACCTATACAAAGAATGGTACTAAATCTCCGTCAGCTTCTGTATTGGAGAGAGATTTCTTTGAAGTAGCTATTTGGGATGCTAGTATGAATTCTGGTGAAGCTAGTTTCTTTACTGTAGGTAATATTGTTGGTAGAGGAGATATCACAACTACTGAATTAATGGATATGCTTTCTATGATTCAGTTAGAATTGCCGGAGGATTTGCATGAGTTAGGTTTGAACTATTTCGGCTATATGTCTGATGATTTATGCTGGAGAAAACTTAATGACAGTGAAGTAACTTCTGATATAGAGGAAATCCTTATTAATGATCCAGAACCAAGTAGACCAACAGAATTACCAGAACTTCCTGATACAGTAGGAGTTTATACGAGAGTTTGGAGAGGTGAAACTAAATTAACAAATCAACTCGCAACAGATGATCAAGGAAATCCTATCCTAGACAATCAGGGAAACCAAGTATTCTTAGAGGAAAAGGTCTATGAATATTACGTATCAGACTATAATGGACAAGTACAGTCTTATGCTGATGTAAAAATTAATCCACAAGAAACAGCTATATTGAGAGTTAATGATGCTGCCTTGAAGAGAGCCCTTGACTTGATTGAATTGGATGAGGTTTATACTGTAGAAGGACTTTGTGATTTAGGTAATACTGAACCTAGTTTCCAAAGTTACATGGCTAATATGGCTATTAACTCTAACTACTTCTACCCGATTTCAACAGTGAAGAGTACTAATTATATGACTATTGGTAATGCTGCTTCAAAAATTTCTCAGGATTCATACAAACTTTACCTATCTTCTCCATGGGATATCGATACTGGAACTTTAGGTTGGAAATTCTATTGTTCTAATGCAGTTCTTTATTGGGAAGCTGTATCTAGAAATAGAAGAAACAATGAAGAGTTTAGAGGTATTTTAGGACAAGTAGGAGGTATTGTTCAGTATCAGAACCCACTAACTGAATTTAACAAGAAGACTCGTCAATTGTTGTTAAGCAAAAAGATTAATACAGTTTTATGGAATGTAGCTACACAATCATGGAATATGAACGACAACTACACCAAGCAAACTGAGAATACCATAATGAATGATGATGGTAACTCCCGTCTAGGTATTCGTATATCTAAAGCAATGCCTACGCTTCTTCGCCAGTTTATTGGAAGAAAAATTACAGATAGACTTTGCAAGGATGTATGGGATTCAATAGACAGATTCTTTAAACTGACTATTCTCCCGATGGAATATACTGTGGATGCTTATCAAATATTCTGCGATTATGATGAGGAACTTGCAAGACAAAACAAGATTAAAGTTGTCATTAATGTTAGATTCTCCAGATCACTCAAATATATCAATGTCGTAGATAATTTCTTTGATGTTGGTATGGATATAAGCAGCCCTGAAGATTAATTAAATATTAAGAAAGAGTGAGGTTTTATGACCTTTACTCTTTCTTTTTTAATTTTCCATAATAATAAGATAAAAATGGATATTACATTACTTACGGATTTAAAAAATAAAGTATTCAAAGAAACTGCACTATTAGCTATAAATTCTTTAGATGAAATTTTTAGTCTGAATGATAAATTATCCGCTGATGAAATATTATTAGAAATATTCAAGAAATCTTTAAGAGAATTTGAACAAGATTTCCCATTAATTCTAGAAATGAAAGTGACTAGAGAACAGCTTTGTAGTTGTAATAAAGCTATGCCTGGTTTTGGAGAATTTAGGTCTAATTTTAAGTGTTATCTAGATGGTATTATTAGCGAAGATCAGATAATTCTTGTACCAAATTCATTACCAGAATGGAGAATAGGTGGAATGTCTTATGTATCATCCTATCCCGTACCAAATTCTTATACAGCATTTTCAGAATATAGAAGACCTTATGTATTTCTAGAGGATATGCCATGTAGTCAGCAATTTATAGTAAAGGGTTTATGCAGTAGACCAATCGTACCGGATTTTAGACCAGATAAATCATTTAACCCGAACTCTAATAAAGCGGCTATATATTGGATGAATGTAGAGGAAGGGGCTAGAGGGGATTATTTTATGAATCTTGTACTAGCAAGAGTACTGGATTATATTAGACAGTTAAAATCCTCTGTTCAAATACCTGGAATTGGAGTAGATATATTCAGTAATGTAGATAGTGCTTATCAAGAGGTTAGAGGTAGATGTGATAACTTTAAAATGGTGTCAGGTTGGTACGGAGAAATGATATACTAATGAATACATGATATATTTATTATGAAGAAATTTAAATTAAAAAATTACACGATTCCAGAAGGGCATTACACAGGACCTCAACAAGCTACTACTGATTCATGGAGTAAAGCTTTAAATGAATCAGGTTTAATTGGAGCTGGATTAGGTGGACTTACTAACTATGTGACTGATGAGGATTCAGGAAAATCAACAGTTCAAAAAGTAATAGAAGGAGCAGGTAAGGGCTATCTTTACGGCCTTGTGTCTGGTGCTGCTTTAAAAGGACTTACGGAATATATACACAGTCCATTAAAAGATATAGATTTTCAAAGATTGGATAAAAATATTAGAGCTCAATTTGGCTCATTTAAAATTCCTTTCTTACAAAAACAAGTGGATTTAGAGGAGGATAATCCGAGAAGATTAAAGGATAAAATTACATATAATAGTAGAAATATTACTGATTATAAACTTAATTTCGGTATAAGAAGAAACCAAATAGTAATGTATACGTTTGGGGTCTCTAATGATGAATTAGATAAGCTTTCTCAAATACTGGATGATATGGTTATGAATCAGCCTAATATGAATTACCACTCTTCCTTAATTAATAAATCCCAAAATTCCTATGCTGTTGCTATAACCTTTACGGCATATGAAATAGCTGCTAAATATATTGTAGCTGCTGCAGATGTTGTATCCGGTAAAGTAAATTTAATGGATAAAGATTATTTAATATCAAAGAGGGTAAATGAATTTAATGTAGATAAGCTAGAAGACCCAGATGTAAAGCAGGGAATTGATACAGAATCAAGATCAATAACAGAGAAATTTGATGATTCAGAAAAAACATTCTCATTAACAGGAGATGAAAAATACTCTGCTATTGAATTCTTGAGGAATGACGGGGTTCAATCTATAGTGGATATAACAAAATCCATAAAGACAAAGAAAATGGGGTCTACAGCATCAAACCATTTAATCAGACTCATTAACCACGCAGTAAACAGAACAATAGAAAAAGGAAAAATAAAAGTCGGAATGCCAGTAAAAAGGGAAGAACTTAATACTGGATATTTAGTAGATTTATTGAAAAAACTTCATTACGTAAAAGGATTTAATTTCACAGAAGATAAAGCAAATGGAGGGTGTAATCTTTCTCTTGTGAGCGGTATATTAGTAGTGACTGTGGATAAAGGAGATAAATCTGAACTAGTTGATAAGGAATTTTACAGCAATGGAAAGGATAGAATAAGAAGGGCTGAAATAGATTCAGTAGTATCTTATGTTTATTCAGTAAGCAGTAAAAGTGATCTAGAATTCCTTTTGAAAAAATTGTTCTCGACTAAATTAAAAATTAACGTAATACCGTAAATAATATGATAATTTACACATCAAAGTATTTCTCTAAAAACCCAGTTGAAGTAATAGCAGATGAAGTAGAGGATGCAGGTATTGAAGATTTTGAAGTAAGCCCGAAGATTTCAAAAACAAACATAACCATAACAGCAGATCCAGGTAATTTGAGAGTATATATTCCACCGAGAAGAATGTACGATCAATATACCATAGAAAGCTTTATAAGGATGTATGATCCAACTAATAGAGCCAGTATGGAGAAAGAAGATGGATATGTTATTATGACATTTCCTAGACCTATTAAAATGAAAACCTATATAGGATTAGTAGAGGAGATTATAGAAATCAACGGATTTTGTACAATATTAATGGAGTAAGATATGGCAGAGAATATGGCTTCTAAATTATTAGATACAGCCAATAAATTATATAAAGTAGGTTTAAAAAATATAAAACTACAAGTGGATATGCTCGGGACTGACTTTGTAGTTTTAAGACCTAAAGATAATTCTAAGTGGAAGAATGTTTTTGGAGGAGCATATTCTTCTGACAATACACTAGAGAACGATTATGAACAGTTTAATACGAGATTAATCGTAAATATGAGTGATATGAAAGATGTTTGGAATAGAAATCAGTCCCAACTCCAAGCATTTACTAACGACGGTTCTTTGGAAGTAGGCGATGAATTGCAATATACAAGAGAAAAAAGAACATATCGATTTAAAGTAATTAGCAAACAAGCCTTTTCTGAAGTAGCGGATGTTTGGTTTACTTACGTACTATCAAGCATTGTTGAAACATTAACAGAATAATATGGAAACCTTGGAAAATAATATTCTTGGAACAAATAAAATACCAGGAAGCGAAAAATTTACTAGACCCGAGGAAATAAAAGCACTCTCCAAATACCTAGGTAATATTCGTAAGGTTCAAAATAATCATACGAAATTAGGTGAGGAGAGTTTAGCTTTATACGGGAGAAATACAGGTAAATTAGTTGATATAAAAAATTTAGAAGATCATCAATTTCTAGATAAAATCTCCGACAATAATCAACCGGAATTAGTAAAAGATGCTAGACCAATTTTAAATAATGAAGGAGATGACGTAATTGATTTACTTCAAAAGAAAATAGAACTTGTTGAATCTGAAAACGAAAGGGGTAAAATAGACAAATTAAGTGATAAAGTAGAAAAAATATCTGATACATTGGATATTGAAAACTTACCAACTAAAACTGTTGAATTATCCCCTGATGAAGCCCCTGAGAATTGGACTGAGAAATTATTAAAAGATGTAATAAAACTCCAGGGGAATAAAGATATAACAGATCTACCTACAAATAAAGTAGAACTGGATACGCCTAATAAAACTATTCCACTTTCAGAAAAGAAAGAGGAATTAGGCGTAGATAATGAGATTCAGTCACTAAGACCTCATCAAAAATTAGAAGAATTAAAGGATAATAGAACAACTTCTCTATCAAATAAAAGAGAAAATTTAGTAGATAATAGGGAAATTGAACTGGATTCTACGGTAGATAATCTGAATGTTAGGGAAAATATTGAATTATCTGAATATCAAGATAAAATTTCCGATGATAGATTTATAGAACTTGACAATAAAAGGGAAGATATTGACGTAAATGAGGATATTTCTCTATCAAATCACGTAGAATCTATTGAAGTTACTGATATAAATTCTTTACCAGAAAATAAACTAGAACTTGGGGTAAGTGAGAATATATCATTATCAGATTATTCAGAAAAATTAAATATTAAAGAAGATCCTGAATTATCAGATCACATAGAAACTATAGAAGACAAGAGGAATACATCTCTTTCTGATTACCGAGAGAGGATTGAGGTTTCTGACATTGATTCTCTCTCGAATAAAAAGGTTGATATTGAGGATGATAGAGAAATAAAATTATCTAAGGAAAAGTTAGATATTAGGAAAGAAGATAAGGTAGAAAAACTACCAAATGATAACATTAATTTACTGGATAATCACGGTTCAGATGCTAATAAATTATCTGATTTTAAGGAAGAATTAAAGGATAGTACGACAAAGTCCCTGGAAGAGTTATCAGATAAAAGACTAGACATCTCAGATAATCGAGAGGTTGAGTTGAATAAGGGAAATATATCTCCAGAAGAAAAACCTACACAAGAAGTAGAACTAAGTGAAGAACAGGTACAGATTTTGGAAGGTAAAAATAGAGAACCTTCTGAACTAGTAGATGGAAAGGTTAAGCTCAATGTAGAGGATTTAATAGATAATTTACCAGGGGAGGAATCTAAGGAAAATATAGAGGATAATTCAGAAGTAAGTGAATTAAGTCAGTTTGTTGATTCTCTTAATGTCACCCGTACTTTTCAACCTTTGACTCATCACACAGAAATGTTGGATGTTAAAGAGAAAGTTGATAAGCTAGAGGATGGAATGTACGTAATAGACAACGATACAAGACCTCCTATTGGTAGTCTTCCTGATAAATCCCTAAAAGTAAAGCCAGATGAAAATAAAAGTATTATCAGGGGACAGTATGAAAGTTACATAGAGGATGACTCCTTTAATAAAGCTGTTAATGAGATTTTACAGTCAAAGGATCTAGATAATACAGGACTATTTAATCGAGTAATGAAACTACTTCAGGATATAAAGAAGGATAGTACTGCAGCTATAGGGTCAAAGGAATGGGTAGAGAAAACAGAAGCACTAATATCATCTTATTTTAATACGGATAATAAGGAATTTTTGGATGTAGATAAAGATGATTTTGTTAATAGCTGGATTAACTATATTACTGTAAATATACCTGAAAATGATAAACGTCAATTTGATCCTTTAAAATCAGAAGTCCAAGCCGTAAGTAATAATGGAGATAGCGCGTTCGATAGCTTTTTTTCTTTTCTATTAAAGGCTAATTCTGTAAATGAGTTATCCCAGTTATTGAATTTGTATAAGTCTAAGGTAGCTAATTTAAAAGTTCCAGAAATAGATAATTTTAAGGATAAAGAAATTATACCGGATACAATACAAGCTTTACAGGAATTAATTAAGGAAAGAGGTGGGAAAGCTGATATTACTACACCACAAAATAATAATACTTTTGATAGTAATAAATATATTCTGACTTCTTTGGATGGTTCTCAGGAATTTGACTTTATTGGAGCTTTAATAAATACAAGTGATCTAGAGACCTTTAAACAAATTCTTACTTCACATAATACAAAAGATAATGGATTTAAACAGAAATTAAGTATTAAAAATATAAGTTACAACAACTATAATTGGGTTGAAAACCTTACACACACATTATTCTACCATAGGAGAGGTGAAATAGCTCCTGAAACCTGGAAAATGTTAGGTCAGAAGTATGGTATTTATGATAATTATGATAAAAATTCCAAACGTCCATCCCATAATGTAAGAGATGTTAATGGTAATTGGGAACAAAGTGACTCAGATCCATTAACAGATGAAGCAGGAAATGTAGACTTAGGTAAATTTAATAGTCATAAAGTGATTGAACTAAGAGGAGAATATAAATTACCTGAAAATGCTACGTGGGGAAATTTGAAAAAGAACTTTATCAATGAAGATGGTGGAGTTAATGTATTTGGTGTGGCTAGTCTTTTATCAAATCCGGGGGCAAGTCTTAATCTTAACAAATACCTGAGATGGACTGCAGAAAAATTAACCGATGCTGTTTATGGTTTATATACTAGAAACTTAGAAACATCTAATAAGAAGGCTGATAAAATCAGTAATAAACACGTTAGAAGTAGTGTAAAGGGATTTGGAAAATTAACCGGCTCTGCTATAACTCAATTTACAGGAATTCCAACTAACAAAAGAAGGATGTTAGAGGAAACCCTTGGTATGCTCGTTTATTTGAGGGATTTATTAGAACGTTCAACAGGAGCAAATAGGGATAGATTACCAGGTAGTAGTTTATTTAGTCAATTCTCTGCAGCTGCCTTAAATAGAGGTACAAAAGGTATAGGTGATAGGCTTCTAAGTATGGCCAAATCTGCTATATCAGGTGGTAATAGTAAAGGATATGGTACAAGGAATAGACCCCATGTTGTAAGTGATGCTAAATTTGGATTATCTAGTATATTTGGTTCTAAATCAGGTAATTCAGGGCCAAGTTCGTATAATACAGAAACTGTTGCCTTTGAGGATAATAGAAGGGGTAAATCACTAGAGTCCTGGAAAAATATAGAAAATAAGTTCATGAAGGCTAATTTTGGGTATACTCCAGGGATAGTGACATTAAATAGTAGATTTGCATTACCAGGAATAAAAACTACATTAAAGGAATTAGCTGGTTATGATGTGGCTGAGAAAAAACCAGTAGAATCTTTGGAAAAATTAAAGGAGATACTGATTAATGCTCCGAATATAACAACTCCAAATAAATTTAGTGCATGTAGGTATGGTTATAGAGCCCAATCCCTATCTAGTAATTCTTTTTGGGAAATAAAACTAGAACCTTTTGTTCATAATAACATGAATGGTGGATTTAGTTATTTACCTTCTATACGAGAGATTAACGTAGCTAACCTTCGAAATCATGGTATATACACTGGATACAATGAATGGTTACCTATAACTAACTTTGAGTTCGATAGGTCAAAATTAGCTACAAAATCACTAGGTATTTACGAAGGTGAAATAGTATATCCTACCGGTTGTGAATTTTTAAATGAACTTTCAATAACAATGATTAACGACTCTTTAAAGTCTTGGTCAGGTTATTGGAGGAAAGTTATGGAAGTAGCTACACATAATTCAGAACCACATCCAGCATCTTTTTACCAAGACCCGTACCCAATTCCTACTGCTATAGATCTTTCAGCTCCAGTTATAGCTCTTTATAAAAACGTTACGTGGAGATGTAGAATTTATATTCTAACCCCACAATATAGCACTGTTAGAAAGTTTGATTTATTAGTAGTTTTGAAGGATTATACAGAGTCTTATGTAGGAGAAATAGACTCTCCAGGTGGAGATATTCAATTGAGGTTTAGTGTAGTAGGGGAAAATCCTCCGGAAGAAACACCTTTAATGTCTGCAGATATAAAAGGGGAAACTAAAACTAATATAAAACAGACTACATCGATTTCTACAAATGATAAAGTGGAAGAAGGTGGAGGTAGCGGTAAGACAAAAGATCAAAGTGAAAAGAGTAAGGAAGAAGGGGAGAAAACACCAAAAACAGACCCAGATCCCACACCAAAAGACCCACCAGAGGATCAAGAAAAGCCTGGAGATAATGGGGAAGTACCAAAGGATCCTCCATCAGATAGAACCACAAATAAAACAACTACTAATACCAAAGGCAAAACTTCTGGCACAGGTAACTGTTATTATGCGATCATTCACATGGCGGATGATTCTTATTACATTGAAAAAAGACCTGGTGACCCAAATAAAGACCCAGACGCATTAATGTTCACGTTTGATAAAGATTTGTCAGGAAAGCATATGCCAATCTATAATGCATATACAAACTCTGCCTGGGATAATTCTCCAACTAACGGCCCAAGAACTACTGATTGGAGTAAGTATTTTGATCAGAAGTGGTTTGATAATGCAAAGGATGAAGAGTTAAGGAATAAGACAAGGGATTATTTGTGGGAAATTTCAAACAGGAGACACACGTCTAATAAAGAATACCGAAATTAGTTATGTATATAAAATTAGGGAAAACTTATATAAACTACAATACTCAGGAAACGCTTAATAAATATACGATAATAGGGCAGATAATTAACACACCTATTTCTTACGAATCCCCTGCATTAGTAAATACAAGTAAAGAATTAAATATTTGGTTTTCTAATAATTTTAAAGAAAGGGATTATTTTCTTGAGTTATTAAAGAATGATGTTACCCTATATTTATACAAACCTATGAGTGATGTCCTAGTAAATATGAATGGAGATGTTGAGTTTATTAACTACGATAATTGGGAGGTATTAAATATCTTCGATGGTGAAGTTAATGACATCACCATCTCTATTTTCTATGTTATGAAAACACTGGAAAAAGGTGGAACGTATAAATATAGAGTATTAAATTCAGAAAAGACAGAATATAACTACTATATCTGGGTTAACGGTAGTTGGGTTTTAACAACAAGTACTGAGAAAAAATGTTTAAATGAGAACTGTTCATTTAATGAAAAAGATCTAGATGACATATCAAAAATACTAGAATCAGATCAATTTAAGATTCCAACAGCAAAAGATCCAGAAGATTTTTGGATTTGGCAGAATGAAAAGTTTGTTGTAACCTCTCAACTTCCACAAAATCTAGAAAATTTCTCAGAATCTCTTAACAATAGAGATACGTTAGCTATAACTAACTCTACAGTTATCCCATATACACACCCAGAATTCACAAAAATAGATAAATTAGGGGTTTATTCTGATACGTTTGTAGAATTAGAATCAGACTCAATAAATTTAGATAGAATTAATGAAGGGAAGGATACATTAGCTTTCTATATCAAAAATACATACACACAATACGAGTATAATGGTATGTATTTTGTTATAATAGATCCAAATACTCGAAAAAATCATTTATTCTATAACGGTGATTTAAGCTTAGTCCCCGAGGAGATTCAAGATTTTTGTGAAATAGATGGAACAAGCCAACTATATCCAAGAAATGTTAAAGTTCAGGATTTTATTATAGAGTTAAGGGCAAGGTTCGTCGGGCTAGGTTATGTTGTGGAAGATATAGGTGAGTTTGAATTTAGAGCTTATTCAAGTAAGCCTGTAAAAGTAACCTATTTTAATAACTTACCTGGACTTATTTATAGGCCAGAAATAAAAAAATCCTATAACATTATCTCCAAAAAAGCTATAGATGAGGGAAGTAATGTAATAGAATTTTGGAGTAAGACTATAGGAGGAGTAGATCATGACGAAGATCGAATAAAAGTAAATATAGAAAAAGTAGAAATAGAGGAAGATAATTCAACAGGAATAGATATCGACCCCTATTATAGAATTACTATATCTAAATACGATTATTCTGAGACTTTTGAAGCACCTACGAGATCTGTAGAGGATAATACAGTAGAAAGGTTAGATTATGTTATATCTAAAAAATCCAAACTAGTTTATTGTAGTATAAAACAACCTGGAAAAACGATAAAAGAGGGTGATTATGTTTTAAGAGGAGGAATTGATGAAACTAAAAAAGTTGAATGGAATGAAACCTCTTGGAAAAAATCATTATCTATTTTATTTAATGGACAAGTAGATCCTGTATATCCAGATTTCTTCTTGATTGAAAATATAAATAAATACGGAAATAATGTAAATATAACAGACAAATATTATACGTATTACGGGAAGATGTTGGAATATGCAAAGGAGTTTAATTGTCAGTTTCTAATCCAAAATAATGATACAAGTATAGATTCTAATATATGCTTGTTGTATTATGAAGATTTTGACCCAAATACTCCAGAAGGTATTGCTAAAATAAATCAGGGAATTATACCAGCTACAACATTATTAAAAGCATTTAGGTATTATAAAGATCATCAGGAAGAAAGTATGGATAATAATTGCTACTATACCGTAATCTCTGACGTAGATGGAAGTACTATGTATTATATCAACGAAAGGGAAATTACGGAGGAACAACAATTAGACACAGACCCAGAACTTATTCGATATACTTTACTAACAACTTCTGGTAATGACTTTATCTTCAATTATACTAAAGATACAGAAAATAGGCTAGTTTATTTCTATAAATCTATGCTGGTTGATGGTTATTATAGGCCTGGATATTATTTATTTTTAAACGGTATTTTATCTAATAAATTTTCCATTTCAACCAATAGAATAATATACCAAGATCCAGTAGAGAATGATGAAGATGTATATGCAGAATCCGAAACTAAATTATTTTTAGAGAATTATAAGTCAAATTATATGATTAATAATAATTTAGTTTATTTTTATAAAGAATACCAAAACGGTAAAAATCCAAAACCTACTACATCGATCTTATTGAGATTTATAGCAGGAAAAATACAAAGAGAATTACAAAAAAATAGATGGAAATATCTAGGGGAGAAGAATATGAGTAAGATTCAAGATAATATTGAATCTATATTAAACAAAATTCAAGAAAGCTATAAAATAGTTAATTACCTAGAATTAATAAAATTTATTCCTGATATGTCTAAAAATAAGCTTGATATTGAGATGAATGTACATATGGATGATCTTGTCGATAAAGATATAACACTCGACGTTACAATAGATTATAGTGATTTTACAAATTAATTAATAACTTATAAATGGCAACAAAAGTATCCGATTTAGTTAGAAGCAGCGGAGGCTATATGAATTTTATTGATTATACAAATACATATAGAGACGATAATAAAGAATTCCTTAGAGGGGATATGTGGGAATTTTCTTTCATTAATCCTCCGAAGATTGTTTATTATCCAGGTGATGCTGTTTTTAAAGCAAGACTAAATACCGTTAACGTTTCCACAGACTCTAGTGTAAACGGTTTTGAAAAGAGAATGAGAGGTAATTACGTTATCTTCCAGAAAACAGGTCAAAGTACTTCTGGTTCTTTGACATTGAGTTTTGTTGATAAGGAAGATCAAGCTATCTCTTATTTTGTAGATGATTGGAAACAGAAGATTTCAGACAGGGATACTAAGTATTCATTCCGTAAAGATGACTTAGTAGCTGATTGTAAGATGGTATTAACCAACTCTTCTCGTATTCCTGTTAGAACACTTACTTTCTATAACTGCATTATACAAGATGCACCCCTTGATGAAAGTGGTGTAGATGCAGATGGTAGTGATAGATCTGATGTTCAACTATCTATGAACTTTGAACACTATGAAAGAGAATTTAACAATCTCTAGGGAAAAAGTAATGGGAATTCGGGGATTGACCCTGATTTCCCTTTTTTATTTAAAAATTAAATTATATTTATATTATGGACATTTCAACAACAAGTTTACCAAGTGGGGGATATGGTTATAAATTCCCTACAGTTTCTGTAAGTCCTATGTCATTCTTGCAGATAACACAATATTTAGAAAATTTACCCTCAGATCCACTAGACAAATATTTATATGATATAAATAATCTAGTAAAAGAGGATCCAAAAATATCTGACTGTTATGTAATGGATGTAGATTTCCTTATCTTTTATAAAAAATTAATAACAGTCAGTGCGGATATGTCTTATAAATTGAAAATAACCTGTCCTGATTGTGGTCATGTTATAGAAAAGACGATTACGCTTAATTCAGATATACATTTTAAACAAATAGATCAAACTATAATGAATGGTGCTGTAATTGAACTTAACGGTCATAAATATGATGTAGTAGTACCAACGTTGAGGAATTTTAAGAATGTATTTGATCTTTATTTGAGGTATAAGAAAATATCTGACCTAAAAATGATTAAAACTATCGCTATGATTGGAGACTTCAATCTTAACGGTAATCAAATAGAAAATGATGTATTAGGTGCAACTCATGAGGATATAACTCTCTTATTAGCTTTAAGAGAATTATATTATGATAGAGTAGAACCTATTGATATATACTGCCCAAATTGTAATAGTGTTGAGGATGACGGTAATGGGGGAAAAAGGAGGAAGAATTTGGCAGTAAGAGTAGACTCTCTTATTGTCGACTTTTTTCGAGAACTTTGTAACAATTCCCCAATTGATGCATCTAAAATTTTATTTAAATAAGTTTTTAAAAGCTGATGGAATTGAAAACTATACCCTCGATACATTACTAAAATTAAAAGAAGCTTATGGAGAATTTATTGAGGATTCAGACGGAGGAGACCCCGATTTCCCGTTGGTTAACTTTAATACAAAAGGTAAAAAGATTAAAGGTAAGAATATTCATCAAGTTCTCGGAGATGAGGACGGTACTTCTGATGTTATGGTAGATAGATTTGGGCAGACCATAGATAGCGATAAACAAGCTAAAGAAGACCGAGAATACTTAGAAAAAGTAAAACGAGAGGTTAGCTAAATCAATATAAAATGGCAGCAGAAAAAAGCATAAGTGCTAAAACAGAAGAAGTTTACGAAAGAAGGAATGAGAAAGGCAAAGAAATGAAGAACTATCAAGATGCTGAAAAGCAACTTCTAGCTATTCAAGCCGCTCAACAGGCTAATTTAAGGGCTGGGAAAATAAATAACCTAGCCCAATTTCGTAATACACAGAATTTAATTGGAGCTGGAAATGTCTTACAACAAACAAAGCCCCAACAACAAACACAACAAGTAGCAGTAAATCCACAAACTCAACAAATATTACAAAGATATGGTGCTGGAAAACCTGGAACTGTTACTAAAAGGGTACAATCTAGACAGGAAACTGCCCAGAATGTAACTATAAATAATAACACCACAAATACAACTCACAACCAAATAAATGCAGCACCCCCACAACAGCAAGTAATTAGACCACAAAGGGATAATAGTAATGAAAAATTTAAATTGTGGTTAAATAATACACTAGCTAGACAACAAGAGGATTATGCAAGAAGAGAGAAAGAGTATGATAAAAGAGAATCTTCCTTAGAAAGAGATTCTAATAAAATGCTGAGAAAATTAGGAGAGTTTAGTAAAGATATTATGGAAAAAATGGACCCGAGAAGAATAGGGTCTACAGCAACAAGTCAAATAAAATCTTTACTATTTATTTTCGGTTTTCAATATCTCGCTTCAAACTGGGTAAAAATATTAAAAACAGTATCCAGTATAGAAAACTCCTTCAAAAGAGGATTGGCTTATTTCGGACTTTATAACTTAAAAACTCATCAATTTGAATTCAGTCCTGGAAAGAGTCAATTAGCTTATGATATTTCTGGATTATTCTCTGGTAAATTCCTTCCATCTCCGTTAATGGTTTCTAGAGGAGGTGGAGGTAGAAATGCACCTCAAATCGGCGGAGAAGGTGGTATATTTTCTGATTTAAGAAAAATTCTACTAGGTAATATTGATACAGGAGGTAAAGATAAAGGCTTAGTAGAATTAATAAAGGAATTCTTCGTCAATCAAGGAAGGAAGAGAATGGCTGCCGCTAAAATGGTAGAAAAGCCAGAATTTAGTCTTGGAAATATAGAAGGAACATTAAGCAATATAGGAGACTATTTAGGTCAATTATTGGGAATATTCTTAGGGGATCCAGACGAAGCTGTTAGAGGTATGATAAAATCCAAGATAAATATTTCAGCAGCTAAAAAGGCATGGAGCTTTACTGATACAAAAACAGGAGAAAAATTTGATGAGGTAGATAGAGGCGGTAGAAAATATAAGGATGTAAAACAAGGTATTGCTGCTTATTTCCAAGGTGAGGATAGCCAGAGAGGTCTTTCATTAGGTGCTCTTGATAAGAAAGGAAATTTAAGACATACAGACGCTGAAGGTTCTCTTTCACAAAGTTCTGACCTTGTTCTTGTACATGAGGATGCAGTAAATGGCAAAAGAATAGATACAGAACGATATGCAGCAGGTATGGAACAACTGCTAGAAGATGCCAGAGCTAATGGTGGTAAAACTGCCGTTATGGATGACTTCTTAAAGGCATATCTTGATGAATCTGAAATACAAGAACTAGAAAAGCAGGGTAAATTAAAGAGACGTGTTAAATATGACTATGCTATACGAGATGTAGATGTTCAAGATGATAATGACTACTACGGACATATAGGCAAAGAACAAGAACAGGAATTACAGGATTACTTAAATAGTGGAATTGCAGGAGATAGTACAGAGACAGTAACCCGTACACTAAATACTATCTTCCCAGGATTAGGTAGTACAGCAGATTTTATTGCTAGGGTAATAAAAGGAACCTATAATGGTGAAAAAGAACTTGAATCTGCCTGGAAGACGGTAAAAGATACAGGTAGTGCTCTGAAAATATTAAAATATGCTATTCCCTTTTGTGGTAGTGCTTTATTAGCTTTAGATGCATGGGATAAACTATTCGGTAAAGATCCTAATAAGCCTGGTTATGGTACAGAAAAAAGAAAAGTACTTCTCTCAAGGGAACAACAAAGAAGTGGTGATGTAATTCTAGCAAAAAGTGAATTCGTAAATGAAATTACAGAAGATGTTTTGAATTATATTAACGCAAAAGGGGGAATAACACGTAAAATAGATACCTCAGATACAAAATATAATGAACAGGTACAGGAATCTTTGGCTAGAAAATATGCTAAGAATAATAAGACATATTCAAACGGAGAAACAGATAAAACTTTCACTACATTAGATGGAAAAAAGAAAACAGTTCATTTAAGTGCAGAGGAAGCATCTGTACTAGCAAATACTGGATATTATATTGGTGCCGATAAGGACTATGCTCAATTTATAAATGAGAAAGGGTATAGAGATGAGAGAGATAAAGGAAATCTTGATTTTGAGCGGAGGGCATTTAAGAACGATCATGATACCAGTACTCAAGTTACGGGTATAAATGAGGAAGCTTATAACGAAACCTTTGATGACCTATCTAAAATGATAGGAAATGATACATCCCTTAGAGATTTTATAACTAAATACAAACCAAACAGCAAATACAGTAATTTAGCACTCAGTTTTGATTTTGATAATACAGTGTCTGGACTTGGTTCAACTCACGGGCAGAAAGGTCTTAGTAATAAAGCAACTGTTACCTATAAGGATGGAAAAGTATATGACCTCCGAGATGTATTCAGTAACTTAAAGAATGCCAGTCCAGAGAAATTAAAAGAGATTTATCAATACTTAACTGAAAGTGATTTTAATGCTGGAAACGATGTTATTTCTGCTCTTTCTGAAAATGCTGCAGTTAAAAAACATTGGACAAATTTATTTGCAAGTGTTTATGGAAGGGGTCTTGTAGATGAGCTCGATAGTAAGCCTAAGATAGTTAATATTAATTTTGACGAATTATTAAAAGATCCAGATGGATACGGTCAAAAAATAATAAAGAGTATCCAGGAATCGTTACCGGATAACCCACAAGGTGAATATGGAAAAATAAGCGATCTAGAGTATCAAGCTAAAATGATAAGATACGAAAAATTAATAGCTCAAAAGACAGAGGCTATTAAGCATGTAATGAATTTAGTATCTTATTTTAAAGCTTACTTGAATAATGCAGATAAACTTGTAGGTGAGAAGAGAAAAGCTAAGTATCTAGAAGAACTCTCAAAACTAATGAATAGTAGGGTCAATGCAGAAGCCGTAAAAGCTCAAGATCTTCATATGGCTGAAGAGTATACTAACAATGACTATAAAAGAACTGTAGCCGCTTCAGATAATAATATGTTGCGTA
>Ga0326511_10000267_pt1 | contig 44079 bp, 63 predicted proteins | sample 0_2496_0518_D_FD_203701 | JGI IMG/M metagenome (GOLD analysis project Ga0326511, IMG submission 203701) | Bovine rumen microbial communities from UC Davis, California, United States - 0_2496_0518 | ecosystem: Host-associated > Mammals > Digestive system > Stomach > Rumen | place: USA... | reverse complement strand
TCGGATGGTTCCGGGCCTATCATGAATGACGATACGTATCGTTTGGTCATCAAGGCGCGGCTTATCCAGAATTTATGGAAGGGCACGCTGGATGAATTGTATGATGCCTGGGATGTGCTTTTCCCGGATATCAGTCTGCAGTTACAAGATCTGCAGTCGCATGGACCCGGGGACGCTATGACGTATAACGTGGTCATTTCTGGCGAGTTTACGGAGCTCATGCGGGAATTGATTGTCAATGGGTACATTGTGCCAAAGCCTGAAGGCGTGCGTATAAATAACCTTTTGATCACGGATACAACAGGTAAGCCGCTGTTTGCTTATGATCTGAACGACGCGGACTTCTCTGGTTACACGGCGCATTGGGCAGAGCCCTTATAAGGAGGATGAATTATGGCTGAACATAATTTTCAGATTTTCGACGAGTCGATGACGTCTATTGATACGGATGCAGAGTACCTTGCGGAAGGGCAGCGCCTGAACGGAGTTACTCCGGGGCTGGCATCTCCGAAGATGCACAATAAATTATATCGTCAGTGTTCTGTGATGGCTTATGCTATTGCTTCGGTTCTGGCGGCACGTGGGTTCGATGTAAGTGATGGAGACTCCGGTGGGCTGGTGAATGCTATCCAGCGGGCGTTTGCATTCTCTGTTAACGGGAATGTTCCCAATGATTCCGGTGCAATCACTGCGGTGCGGCCTATTGATGCATGGCCGGTGGGAAGTCTTTTTATGACGTTTTCCAACACCAACCCGGCCACGCTGCTGGGTGGTGGCACGTGGGTGCAGATCAAGGGCAGGTATATTTTGGCCGCTGATACCGGGTATACGGTTGACGGGTCAACAACCTACGGGGCCATGACGAAAAATGTACCGTTGGTATCTCACACGCATACGTTTACAGCGGCCAGCAACGGTGCCCATACCCATACGGTCAGTGGTACGGCTGCGAGCAATGGTGCCCACACTCACACGCTGGATATCAACTCTAACGGGGCGCATACGCACAGTTATTCTGGAAATACAGGCGGTGCGGGAAGTCATAGCCATACCCGTGGTACGATGAATATCACGGGTAATTTTAGCGGTGTTGGACAAAAATACGCTGATGACTCGGCAACTGTAAATGGTGCATTTTATATTAAAAATACTGCAGACGAGCCACAGCAAGGTGTTCATGTGAGCAATGGTGGTGAACGGGACGATTGGTTTGGATTTGATGCTTCAAAGAGTTGGAGTGGTGCAACATCCAGTGCTTCAAATCATACGCACAGTTTTTCCGGTACAACGGGGTCTAACGGTGCGCATACGCATTCTGGAACGGCAAATAGCAATGGTGCCCATACGCACACGGTCAGTGGTACGGCTGCGAGCAATGGTGCCCACACTCACACGGGTACAACGGGCAGCGCTGGAACGAGTGCAAGTTTTGACGTGCGCCCGGCGTCTATTGCGGTGTACATGTGGAGGAGGACTGCCTGATGTTTGTTATTGATGGAGAAAAATTGAGCCTGACTCGGGGCGATGATGCCTATCTGTATATCGGTGCCACATTAGCGGCGGGAGAGTCGCTGGCGCTGCGGGTGTACCGTGATGCTGGGCTGACAGATCTGTTGTTTTCCCGGGGGCGGCTGCCTGACGGGAGTTTTCTGATCCAGCAGACCGACACGGCGCCGCTGCCGTTCGGGGTGCTGTATTACGAGGTGGTCAAAATCGATGCTAATGAGGACGAGGCCATTGTGGTCGGTCCGGAAACGTTGACGGTGCTGGAGGAGGTGCATTGAGATGGCGGATCCGATTATCGGTAAAATTTCTGTTGGGGATGGGGCGACGTTCACGCCGTCGGTTAACAATAGCGGGGTAATATCTTGGACTAATAACAAAAATTTGGAGAATCCTGCCAGCGTTGATATTCCGCAGGCCGTTGTGGATAGGTATCAGTTGGCGCCTATCGCAAGTCCTGCCTTTACAGGCGCGCCTACGGCGCCGACACCGGGGGCAAATGATAACTCTACCAAGCTGGCAACGACGGCCTATGTACAAGCAGAATTGCAGGATTATCTGCCGTTGGCTGGCGGTACGCTGACAGGGAATATTGCGTTTTCGGGTTCAAATCAAATTTGTAATTCTGCTGATAATTGGTTGATTCGTATTAATGGTGGTACAGACGATAACCGTGGAGCAAGGTTCGTTGCAAGCGGAATGTCAAGGGCTGGTAATTACGCAGGACAATTTGAATGCGTGGCAAGTAACGGAACAAACACTGTGACGTTAAAAGGCACTCCTGATGGCACATTAACTTGGGATGGCAACGATGTTATCACATCCGCTGGTGGAACGATGACGGGAAATATCTTATTTGATAAAGAAGAAGGTCGAATTTCTCTTGCGAGCGCACAAAACGAAGCTGGCAGATTGAGACTTTTGGGTGGTAGTGGCATTTACAACGGGGCGCAGTTGCTTTTAAGTGGCAAAAGTCATTCAAGTACCGCAGGACAATTTCAGCTTGGTACGCATGACGGAACAAATAGTGCTTCACTTATAGGCAAACCTGATGGTACATTAACTTGGGATGGGAAAAGTGTTGAAAGCGTTGAGACAAGTGGCTCTGACTATATACGCTACAAGAATGGTGTGCAGATATGCAAAGGGTACACGGGTAGCGTTTCTTCGTCAGAAACAACAGTTACATATCCACAGCCCTTTAATTCTGCCCCACAAGTTACGATATCCACAAATACCCTTGTAAATATTGCGGTAAGAAGTATTACTACTACAACTTTTAAGGTAGTATCAGCAAGCGGCTCAAATATTGGTGTGCGGTATATTGCGTTTGGTTATTGGAAATGAGGTGGCATAAATGTTGGGAACTAAATTTAACAAACGTGGATTTGATGCGGATACCTATTCCTCTGTCGCAGAATGGTGCAATGCCAATAACGCTATGATAGAGGACAAAGGTGAATATTATGAAGTAATATCCATTCCACTGCCGTCACTTGACGAAATAAAAGCAGACAAAATCAGCGAATTAAAAACCATCCGTGACGCTAAAGAGGTTGAACCTGTACAGACAGATAAAGGATTGTTTGACTACGATGACAAAAGCCGTGACAGGTTAGCCATTGCACGACAGGCGTTGACCGATAATGGCGGTGGTAGTATCACATGGACTACGGCAGATAACCAACGTGTACCTATGGGGATTACTGATTTTGCGGCTATCAATGGTGCGGCTGCGGTGCGGAGTAATGCGTTACATGTGAAATACAATGAGTTAAAAGAGCAGGTTAATGCGGCGCAGACGAAAGAGGAAGTAGAGGAAATCCATTGGCCGGAGGCCTAAAAAATGAACAAACTTTTTAGTAGTGACACGGTTAAAGCCGTGCTGGAGCATTGGCCGGAGAAGTTGGCGGCCAGTGCGGGGGTGGCCACGGTAGCAGACGCGATGGGCGTGCAGTTGCAGCTCATCGCGGTTTTTATTGTGCTCACCAGCATGGACACGGCGACCCGGTGGCTGGCCCAGAGCGCCAAGCTCTGGCATGACATGTACCCGCAGACACCGGGGTCCGTATGGACGTACTACAAATTTATTTCACAGGCCAGGCGGTGGCGGTACATCAAAAGCAAGGAGCTTCGAGACCGCTTTCTATCAAAGCTCGGCACCTATATCACCATCCTGTTTGCGGCGTCGGTATGTGACGTGGCCATGCTGATCGCACATTCTCCCACGGCATGGGTGGTCAGCCTGATCACGATGGTGCTTTCCTGTACGGAATTCCTCAGCATTCTGGAAAACCTGCAGGAATGTAACGTTCAGGTGGCCCGGGACCTGGTAGCTGTCGTCAAAAAACGGAAGGAGGCTATCAAGTGAGGCTTAAAGAAGTTCAGATCAATAAAACAGAAAAGATGGTCTACTGTCTGGACGAAAACTACGAAGTCATGCACAAGGCCGAGATATCTACGGATTTTTACGAGGGTGAGAATGAAGCCGGGCAGCCGCGGGGGAATGCTGTGGACGGCGTATACCGGGAGACTGTCTGGGCGGATATTGACTATCCCGGCGAGGATGATTTATCTGCAGCTTTCGGCTGGGCCTACCTCAATATCGACGGTCGGGGCAGAGCGGTTCATGGCGGAGGTTCAAACCTTGGCTGGGACGGGGCTATGCAGGCCATACAACCGCTGCTCCCGACTTACGGGTGTTTTCGCATGCGTAATATTGACATTCTCTGGATATGTTATTACTGGCGCGATGCGGTGGCTGCGGGGCTCGATCCCTGCGTCCACGTGGTGAGTTAGGAGGGGTTTGGTTGCTTATCGAGGGTTATGTTTTAGATCCAATTCAGATCCTGCTGGGGGTGACATACCAGGACGACTACGAGTTTCCTGGGGCGCACCGGCTGGAGCTGTATTTGTTTGTGTTCGCACTCTGTTTTGTGTGGGGTATTCACAAGGACGGTGAGTGATGTGCAGGTATGGGAAACGATAAAGGCGGCCCTGACGCGCCACACGTTGGCCATAGCGGGCGTTCTGCTGGCCGTGCTGGTATTTGGTCTGGGTTTTTATACTGGGCGCTCTACGGCCGATTCTGCGGTCGTGGAGGTGCCCGTAGAGAAGCCGGTCGTACAAACCAAAACGGAGACGGTCATCAAGTACGTTGAGAAGCCATCGGCGGCCGCTCCGGACGTGGACGTGAAGGTTCCGCTGCAGGAGATAAAGGTCGCGGTGAACGGCAAGGAGCAGGTCATCAAAAAGGCCGAAAGTGAGAAGTATGTTTTTGATGATCATCAGCTGAAGCTGGAACAGCACACGGCGGCGTCGGTGGATATCAAGGTGCCGGATAAGACCCGGCACTGGTCTATTGGCGTCGGCGCCGGCAGCCATGGCGTGGCGTATTCGCTGCGGTTCCCGGTGTATAAGAATGTGGGAGGGTGGGCCTACGGCGACAGGAAAACCGTTGCCGGCGGGCTCTCTTTTAATTTTTAGGAGGGTGCACTATGCCTGACAATACAAAAATAAACACACTTCGGCTCCGGGCCTGCGACGGGGAGGATATCTGGCGCACGATCAACGGGGCCAAGGTCCTGATCGATGAGGGCACCGGGGAAATCAAAGGCGGGGCCGGCGGGAAGCTGAACGGTAAAAAGTTCAAACCGTCTTTCGGCAAATCCTTAAAATCCGGAAAGAAGGTCCTGCTGCCATCTATCCACACGAAAATGAAACACTTCAAAGGGTCCAAGGCGCAGCTGCTTCAGAACCTCAAGAAGGCGGTGGAACCGCCGAAGCCCAAGAAGACGATGGCCGAGGTCCATAAGGCGTACAAACAGATTGAATACAACGACCTTTACGCGGCCAATTCGTTAGAAGAGCTGGATGCGAAAAAGAAGGAAATAGACGAGAAACTTGCGGCTTTTCCCGAAATTTACGCACAGTTAGATAAAGCTACAGTGGTCAAGGATCCGAATAAGTATTTTGATATTGCTTATTTTGACCTGTCAAAGCCGGACCCGGTGAAAGACCTGCAGGATAAGGTGGACTCGGATTATAAAGGCGCCAAGAACCACATTTTATACAAGCAGGCCACGGCCAAGGCAAAGGAAGCCTGGAAAAAGGTGGTCAAGTATAAAACGGCTATTGGCGCGGTAAAAACACAGCCAGCGAAGGTTGACAATCAGGAAAAACTGAAGAAGGCTTACGAAGAGTACAAGGCCGCGGTGGCGGAGTCGCCGTATGGGAAGGTCAACTTCAAACCCAAAACCAGCAGCGTGGAGGAATTGCTGGCAAAATCGGCGGTTGAATTAATGCAGAGTGCTCCGGGGAAAGCACCGAAATCCAGCCCGCACGACCCGTTTATTACTCCGAAGACGGATCCTGGCTTCACCAATCGGGAGACCAATATTCAGAACACTATTCAAACTTTAAAAAATTTATCTGCTGCGGTAAAAGGGAATAACAGCAAATATGAATTTAAAACTTTTGATCACCAGGGCGCTGAAGGGTTTAAAAAGACCCCGCTACCGACGGACGATATGACCATCCATAAAAAACTTGTAGATAAATGTTCCGAGGCTTGGAAGGCCGCGACTCCGGCTCAAAAAAAGGCAATTTTTGATTATACCGGTTCGTTCTCCAAATTTAATGAACCGCTGCGGGGCATTGAATACGGCACGAGTGCGTTCAAAGGCGTTGGTAAAATCGATATGGATAATATCGGCGTTAACAGCTACGGGCACTTCAAAAAAGGCGAAGTTAAAAAGCTGATCAACGACATGACGGATATTATCGACAAGTCCAGCTATGACCATGATGTGCATGTTCGACGTGGCGTGTCGACGTCCGGTGCTGCTAAACTGCTTGGTATAGATCCGCAATATTTAAAACCCAGCATGGTAAACGATTTAAAAGATGCCGTGGAGGGAAAACTCGTTACCGAATTCGGGTTCTGCAGCACAGGCGTTTGCGATAAAAAAGGCTTTACGGATGAGGTAGAGCTGCGCATTCTTTGCCCAGCTGGCACGAAGATGATGTATGCTGAACCGTTTTCAAAATACGGTCACGGTGCTCAAAGCGCCAGCTGGAATGGGAAGGATAATCAAGCATCGACCGGGCATGAGCAGGAGATGATCCTGCAAAGAAACACACGATTCCAGATCCAGCGTGTTTCTGTCAAAAATGGAAAGGTCCAGATTGAGATGCAGGTTGTTGCCCAGGACCCGGTTCAGTTTAATTAAAAGACTTGACTTTTCAATTTTTTAGAGTTACTATCGCCATGGGAGGTGAAATCATGGCAGAACGGCGTAAAATTGACAATGACATGAGTGATAACACCGGGATGGTGTACTTTCCGGATTGTAAGGGGTGCGTGTTTGCGGCGAAGGGGAATAAAATCACGCCTGGATACACGAAGTCGGTATGCGATGTGTACCCCAAGTTAAAACCGATAGCCTTGATGAACGGCGGACAATGCGAATACTACGACGAAGCAGACGAATAAAAAATCTTACCCCGGACTTCGGTCCGGGGTCTTTTTTTATTGCAAAAAATATTTTTAAAAATTGATAAAAAAGACTTGATTTTTCAAATCGTTAGAGTTAACATGCACATGACGAAAGGGAACGGGGCCGGACCCCGGGGAAGATAAAAGGAGGAGCTAACATGAAAAAATACAAAGCTACGTTCTGGAGATCTAATCCGCAGTTAAAAAATGGCGGTTACGAAACCACGAGAGAATTTGAAGCGCGGAACCTGCGGAGCGCACAGAAAAAGGCCCGCGAAATTGAGAACGGTTGCTGCTACGGCTCCATGAGCCTGCGTGAAATTTGGGAGGTGAAGTAATCATGGCAGCATTTAAAATCGTAAGCAGAGACCTGGAAGCAAATGACGGGAAGCACTACTACATCATCGAGACCATGACCGAGCGCGGGCTCCGGTACGGAGTGATTCCTCACGATCTCATAGTCAACGGGAAATTGACGCAGCCGGTGTTCGGATGCACGATGCTGTTGAGCGAAACGGTGAGCGAGCTTATCCAGCGGGTTGACTGGAAGGTGAAAGTGGACCGCTGGGTTGACGAAGGCTACGACATAGAGGCCGCTTCGATTGCGGCGGTGCAGGGCATCGACATTAAAGAGGCACAGGCCCTTTGGGATAAGCATAAACCGGAAGTTAAAAAGGAGGCATAAGGCCGGCTACACGCCGGTCATTTTTCTTCCTTATTAAAATATATCTAAATTAATCTAATTGCATCTAATTCGCGTTTTTCACAAATTTGTTCACGGGCGTCGCCTGCCAAACGACACGATGCGCACACCGTCTGGGCTGGCGTTCCCTGCTTGAAATGAATGTTATCAAGACCGAAGAATAAGGCTTGACTTTTCAATTCTATCTAAAGAAACCCCCGGAGACCGCATAAATTGTGGCGTCCGGGGTTTTTCTTTATCTAATTCTATCTAATTCGATTACCGGCTTTTCACCTGGCAGTTTTCATTAATTCGTCACAGAGACCTGAAATTCATTCACAAAATTAATCATTTTTCACAAAGTTTCGCAAACCGCGCCATACTGCGCTCATGGGTGCCCTGCATCGGCAGCGCGTAGGTGGTCCGGGTGAAGTTGCTGTCTGTGTGGCCGAGGATCTCAGTCACGTCCTCTATGGGCGCTCCGGCATACCGCAGGTTGGACCCGAAGGAGTGCCGGAAGTCATGGAGCCGCATCTTGGCCAGCTCCGGGTGTTTGCTGATCAGCGGCTGCATCTCCGGGGACATTTTGAATCGTTTCCATTGCCGCTCTACATATTCTTTGGCGTGGGGCCGTCCATCTTTGGGGAACACAAAGAAGAAGCCGGAATCATCCCATGGCGCATCGCCGTCTAAAAAGCCAGGGTTCTTTTTGGCTTCCATACGGGCCTGCAGGGCCGCTTTATGGCACGCCTTGATAAAACCCTTGTACTCCTTAATTTCGCGGCTTACAGCGGGAATCAGGGGCACCACACGGGCTGCTGCTTTTGTCTTTAATGGCTGCAGGCTGGGGGCGCTGTCAGCCCGCAGGAAATTGTACCGCACCTGGACGCAGTCCGCGGTCACGTCTTTATCCTGCAGACCGCAGATCTCAGAGATCCGGAGCCCACACATGCCGGCCAACAGCAGCGGAATGTACAGCTGGCTGTACCGGTAGGTTTTGGCTGTGTTCAGAATCTCCTGCAGGAGGCTCATCTCCACATGCATACCGGCTGGTTCGGCCTTGACCGGCAGCTTCATGTTCCGGGCCGGGGACTTGATGATCATATCGTTATCTGCGGCCCATGTGAAGGCTGCCTTGACCAGGGAGATCAGGGTGCGGTGGGTACACGTGGCCACCGGTTCCTGGAGCACAGCCTGGCGGTATGCTTCCATATGCATGGTGGTGGTATCCCGGGCGGGGATATCCGGCAGCAGGCGCTTGATATGGTTCACGGCGCTGCGATAGGTTTTGGCCGTTGTTTTCCGGATGCCCTTGGTGGCCATGTACCGGTCCAGGAGCTCATGGTTCCGGATCCGCGTCAGGGTGTCGGCCTTATTGCTGGCTACGAACACCCGGAGCTCTGCTTCGTCCATGAGGGCGTCACCGCGGCTTTTGCGGCCGTGTTTGCTGGTGACGTAGGTGTAGTTTCCTTTTTCGTTTTTCTGGCCGGTTGAGATCCTGGCGTACCACAGGCCGTTGGGGTTTTTGAATACTGACATGTTTACCTCTTTTCCGGAGTGCCTGCCTATGGTATAATAAAAAGGCAGGCAACTCCTTTTTGTCTTTCGTCAAACTTAAAATGCGTCGTCTGCATGACCGTCCGGTGCTGGTAGCCGGACGGTCATTTTTTTGCTTTTTCGATGCGGCGCTGGGTCCGGGTTTCCTCTGCGAGAGCGTTACTGTGCTCCTGATCTGCAGGGAATAACGGATTTGTCAGAATGTCTTTGGCTGCCTGATCGAAGCTGACCGCAGAAAACTCCGGCATCAGTGTGTAACTTTTCATTGTTACAATGATTGTTTTTTGTCCATGGTCGTTTAGTTTATGAAAAATAGATAAAACCTCTTTATCTTCGGGCGTTATATCAGCTTCATTTTCCGTTTCAATGATACCCTGTAAATACAAAGGGCTGACGCCGAGCGCCAATGCGATATCATATATTTTGTCTGCTTTAGGCGTAAATTTTCCGGCCAGGTATTCGCTCATGGAGGACTTTCCTATTTTGGTTCTTTTGCAAAGTTCCGCTGAGGAAATTTTGCGCTTTTCCATGGCTGCTTTTAAACGTTCGGCCAGTACTGTTTTTTCATTGTTCATCTGTATCACCTCCTGCCGTTATTATATGTTAATCGTTCGGGAAATGCAACAATTTTTCACTGGCCATCAAAAAAAAGTTCGATAAACAGAAAAAAGCGCTTGCAATTCTGCTTTTGTTATGTTATAGTTTTGGTACGATAAACCGAACGAAAGGAGGTGCGAAAATGAGAATACGTGCACGTGTTTTGCCGTATGATTATTCAAAGTTGTTGGGAAAAATCAGAGAGGTTTACAAGACCCAGGACAGATTCACAAAAGCATTGCAGATTGGCCGTACAGCTCTGTATTCGAGGCTTAATGGCTCGACAGAATGGACGCAGTTGGAAATTGAACGAACCATGATGCTGCTTGGTGAACCGATGACGTCCGTTGGGTCTTATTTTTTTAAGCGTAAGGTTCGATAAATAGAACAAAAGAAAGGAGGGTGGTCCATGAAAAAGGCAAAGGAAATTCCGCGCCGGATGCTGTACCCAACGGCAGAGGCGTGCCAGCTGCTGTGTTGCAGCATCAATTTTTTGAAGGCGGAGATCGCCGACGGGAAGATCGGCTTTATTATCCGGAATAACCGGAAGCTGATCCCGGCCACGGCGATCGATAAATACATTGCGGAGAGGATGGTGCAAGCATGAGGTTGTGGTGTTACTTCTGGGGGTACCTGGAAATTTTAGGAGAGGCGCTGGACCGTCTGGGGGACTGGATGGCTGATCAGGTAGATCACAACGATTACCTGGCCGGAGCGCTGTTTGTTTTGGTGCTGTTTGAGATGGTCTGGGCGGTCGGAATAATTAACGTAACGTTTGCGGGGGTGAGGTGATGGATTTAGGAGGACGGTGCCCGGCCATCCCGGGGTTTTGCGCGGACGCATGGCAATGTCGGACCTGCGGGAACCAGGCCGGATGTACCAAGCGCAAGGTCAACGAGAGCCGACCGCTGCGAAATAAAAAGTGTTTTCGGTGTAAAAGTTTAAAGGCTGCCACGCTGGGCGTGGTGTGCGGAAAGGGGAAAGAATGATAGAAAGATTTTTTGAGACGGACGATGGAAAACCGATGGGGCGTATTGTGTTGGAGGATGACTGTGCATGTGTGGTAACTATTGTAGGCCCTGGTGAAAAGACTAACGGACGCGGCTGGTCTTATGGGCGGGTAGATAAGGTTTGCTCTGCGTTGGCGAATTGCGCAGAGGTTGCCATGAATAAAATGCCATATGGGGCACGGTTTGCAACGATGATGGCGCTTATCAGAACATTGAACGAGAAAAAACTTTTGCCGGAAGATTGCGAGCTGAAGATGTTTAGGGAAGGTAAAGAGGTACCGCTTAATATGGAGGCGCTTGTTGGGATGTTGATAGTTAAGGCCATGGAGGCATTAAAGAAAGGGGATAAAAATGAAAGTTTTTGAACTTGAAAAATCGGGCGTCAAAGTGGAACGTCCGGAGGATGTCGAGGTTGTGCTTGCGGCGCTAACCAAGGACAACTGCGAAATATGCATGAGTGGCATCTCGGGTGGGAGTTTAATGATTGCTCTCACGGCGCTGTTTTCCCACACGATAAAAAGTTGCGATGCTCCTGCCAGGAATGTTCTTATCGTTTCTCTTTTTGCTTCCTTGCGCGAGCATCTATGGGAGGAAGGCTTGCTGGGTGACAACGTGGATATAGCGGTATCGTTAGACGGGAAGGTGCTCCCGCTGGATGAGATAGGCACGATTGCTGATGCTTTCATAAAAAAACACCGCTGATGTTGGCGCATCAGCGGCGTGCGAATACAAAAACAACGATTAATTTTTCAGGTTAGTTAATTATACCACGCGGGCCGATGGACCGTCAACCACAGGCGCAGAAGCAGAAGGGGTGAGGTGCTCTATCACAGGCGGCCCGCGTTCATGGAGGATATTGGAATGAAAATATACTATGTGTCACATCCCTACGGGGGTAAGCAGGAAAACGAGGCCAAGGCGGACGTGATTGTGCGGGCTCTGCAGACCGAGTATCCGGATATTTGTTTCGTCAGCCCGGTGCACGCGATCCGGTGTCCGTATAGCAAAACAGATTACATCCAGGGGCTGGATTATTGCCTGGAGCTGCTCCGGCGCTGCGACGGCATCGTGTTGTGTGGGAACTGGCAGGAAAGCATTGGATGCGTATCTGAGTTTATGTTGGCGCGTGAACTCTGCAGAGAAGTTATATCTGCCGATGAGATGCTGGTCAACACTGGGTGGAATGAGGCCCTGGCCTATGCACGAGGGGAGGAGTTTGCATGAGACTGCTATCTCTGGCCCTGCAGAATTTTAAAGGGCACCAAGATCTAACGGTAAATTTTGGTGATGTTACGATCATCTCCGGCACCAACGGAACCGGGAAGACCAGCGTGTTTGACGCGTTCTGCTGGCTGCTGACCGGCAAGGACGCGCAGGGGCGTGTCTGTGGTACCGGACAGAAGGGTGAAGCTACCATCCGGCCCCGGCAGGCCGACGGGGAGTTGCTGCGGCAGGTTGAGGTGGCTGTCACCGGCAGGCTGGTGGACGAGGACGGAGAGGTCCACACACTGCGGCGGGTTTTCTGCGAGGTGTATTCCACAGATAAAAACTCCGGCGACAAAATTTTCAAAGGCAATACTACGAAATACTTTATAAACGACGAGCCGGTACCGGCAGCCCGGTATGATGCCTGGGTGAAGGAGAACATAGATCCTGACCGCATGAAGTTGACCAGTGACCCGGCGTATTTCCCTGGGCTTCCCTGGCAACAGCAGCGGGCGTTGTTACTGCAGATTGCCGGCGGCGTAGATGATGCGGCGGTGATTGCAGCCCATCCGGAATTAAAGCCTTTGGAGGCTATGCTGGTAAAACACGACCTTGAGGGCATCCGGTCCATGGCTGCGGCCCAGCTGAAGCTGGCCAACAAAGCAATAAAAGAGGGCGTGGTACGGATTGATCAGACCATGAAGCTGGCCGGGAACGTCACAGAATCCGATCTGGCGGCGCAAATTGCCAAGCAGGAGGAAATGGTCCAGGCACAGGAAGAAGCCGTCACACAGGCCGAATCCGCGCTTACAAATGCCAAGTCCGGCGGGCGTGCGGTACAGGTCCAGAACGAGATGGAAGCGCTGCGGTTAAAAATGGAAGCCTGGGAGCAGCGCCGGCATAACAAAATTGAGGGCATCAAGGCTGACATTCGCAAACAGGCGGATGAGATTGCGGCGGTTATTAATCACACAAAATTGGATATGGCTGGGAAGCAGACCTCTGTGATGGGGTTGAAGCGGAACACTCAGGCGCTTGAGGAGGAGCGAAACGCTTTGTACAAACAGTATGACGAGGAGAGCGCCAGGGAGTTTAAGGAAGATGTTTGTCCGTTTTGCAATCAGCCGCTTCATTCGGGTGTAGCTGATGAGTTGCGCCGGAAGTTCAACGAGGACAAGTCGCGCAAGCTGGAGGATATTGTCACAAAGGGCAAACGTGTGAGAGACCGTATCAACGAAAACATGAAGCAGATCGAGGCGCTGATGGGTGGCGTGTTTGCGGACGAGAAGACGATCGTGGAAAATCAGAAGGTGCTGGATGGTATCTATGAAGAGGAACGCAAGGCATTGGACGCGTTGCCGCAGCTGGAGGACGTGCCGGAATTCCGGGACGCTCGTTCCCGGCGGGATATGCTGGCGCGTGAGCTGGCAGACCTGAAGGGTGGCACACAGCCTGACCTGGCGCCGCTGCAGAGGAACGTGGAGGAGGCGCGCAATATCCGCAGCCGGCTGCAGGCGAAGCTGGGCGAGATGCAGGCAAATCTGCGGACGCTGCAGGCCGTGACCGCACTGAGGGACGACCTGCAGACACAGCGTGAGAACGCGGATGTTGCTTCGGAGCGGCTGCGGCTGGTGACACAGTATGTCATTGCCAAGTGCCGAATGCTGACCGACAAAGTTAACACGTTTTTCCCGGGGCTGGAATGGCGGCTTTTCCAGCAGAATGTAACGAATGACGACATTGTTGAAACCTGCGAGCTTACGATGCACGGCGTCGGGTACCGGGATTTGTCCCAGGGAGAGAAAATTCGTGCCGGCATGATTATCGTGGGGACCCTGCAGGAGAAGCTGCAGATCTTGAATCCGGTGTGGATTGACGGTGCTGAAAGTATCACCTTTACACCGGAAGTAAAAAGTCAGTTGGTGCTGTTGAAAGCACAGGAAAATATCAATCAGTTGAAAATGGAGGTTAAATGATGGACAAGGCGTTAACGGTTGCAAACAATTTTTTGTTCTCGAAGGATGGCATGGAGTCTATGATGACGCTGGCTTCCAAGCTGGCAGGGTCTGATATCATTCCGCAGGCGTTTCAGAAAAAGCCGGCCAACGTACTGATCGCACTGGACATGGCTAACCGGTTAAATGCCAGCCCGATGATGGTAATGCAGAACATGTACGTGGTGTACGGGAACCCTGGCTGGAGCAGCAAGTTCCTGATCAGCACGTTCAACATGAGCGGGAAGTACAGCCCGATTCGCTATGAGTTTTTCGGGACTCCCGGGACGGATGATTACGGGTGCCGCGCGTATGCGTCTGAATTGGCCACAGGCGAAAAATTGACCGGTCCTGATGTAACCATCGGCATGGCCAAGAAGGAAGGCTGGTACGACAAAAAAGGCAGCAAATGGCAGACCATGCCGCAGTTGATGCTGACCTACCGTGCGGCGGCATTCTTTATCCGGACGTGCGCACCGGAGATCAGCATGGGCTTGCCCACTGTTGAGGAGTTGAAAGACGAGCCGATAAACGTGACGGAGTCCGGGTCTGTACAAGACGTAATCGACCGGGTCGAGGTGGAAACGCAAGAGGCCATGGAGGCCGCACAGCCGGTTGAGGCTCCTGCAGAGGCACCTGCAGAAAAACCGGAGCGGCCGTTCTAATTGGACGTTCAGATCATTGCCAGCTCCAGCAAGGGTAACTGTTACGCGCTACGATGCGACGACAGCGTCCTTTTGCTGGAGGCCGGTATTCCTGTTTCCAAGCTCCGGGAAAGGCTCACAGCGCGCTTATCTCGCGTCGTAGCGTGCCTTGTTACGCACGAGCATAAAGACCACGCCGGGTACGTTCAGCAGTATCTGGACGCCGGCATCCCGGTGCATATGAGCCCGGGGACACGTCGGGCTGTGGGAGCGGGGTATGTTCTGGAACGGCAGGCGTGGCCCGGCGACCGTGGCCTATACTCTATCGGGGGCTGGACTGTGATTCGATTCCCTGTCGAGCACGACGCCGAGGAGCCGGTCGGGTTTATTGTCACGGCTCCGGATTACACGCGGGTTGTTTTTGCTGTTGACACATACCTGCTGCCATATAAGTTTCCCGGCATCAACGTTTGGATGCTGGAGTGCAACTATGAGCTGCCTATCCTGCAGGAAAACATCGCGGCCGGTGCGGTGCATGAGGCCCAGGCTAAACGGATCCTGCAGAGCCACATGTCGGTGGACCACGTGGCGGCGCTTCTGAACACGCAGGACTTGTCAAAGACGCAGGCCGTGTATCTGCTGCACGGTTCTGATCGGAATCTAAACAAGCAGACCGCGGTGGATAAAATCCGTGGGGTGGTAGCGGTACCGGTTTACATGGAGGGCGTATGAAAGACACGCCGGAAAACAAAGTCAAAGAGTCAATAAAAAAACTGTTAAAGGCCGACGGCTGGTTCGTGCAAAGTAACCCGCAGTTCGGTCCTTATGTGCGTCCTGGGCGCCCTGACATGGAGGCGTACAAAGGCGGCAGGGTTATCCTGATCGAGTGCAAGTCAAAGGACGGCCGGCAGAGCCCGGCACAGAAGCAATACCAGGCCGACGTGGCGCCTTATGCGCCGTATATCCTGGCCCGGTCCACGGCAGACATTGAACCGTTCCTGACCACCCTGCAGACTCTGTTTTAGGAGGTGGCGGCATGGACGATGAGAAAGGCTGGATCAAGATCCACAGGTCTATTTTCCGGAACCCATGGATGCTGCGGCCTAACGTGTTAGCTGTCTGGATGTATATTTTGGGCCGCGTAAACTGGCGCCCGACGGACGTTGTTTTCGAGGGAAAACGCATCACGTTGCAGCCTGGGCAGGGCATTTTTAAGCTCCGGGAAATAGCGGCGGATTTACGGATTTCAAGAGGGACGCTTTTCCGTGTCATAGATGTGCTCAAAACCGAGACACAAATTGAGACACAGACAAGCCCTCGGAACACGCTCGTTACCGTTGTTAACTGGAAAAAATACCAGCTTGCTGGGACACAAAATGGGACACAAGTGGGACACAAGCGGGACACAAGCGGGACACAAGCGGGACACCTACCTATTATAAAAGAAAGAGAAGAAGGGGAAGAAGGGGAAGAAACGCGCGCGCGATACGGCCCGCATTCCAATGTTTTTCTCACTGCAAAAGAATTGCAGCAGCTGCAGGAAAAATTCCCAGATTGGCAGCAAAAAATTGACCGGTTGTCGGTGTATATGCAATCTTCCGGGAAAAAGTATGCAGACCATTTTTCGACCATCTGTTATTGGGCTGATCAGGACAGCAAGTCTGGGAAGGCCAGACGCCGGTTAAGCAAGGAGGATATTGATGACATACTCAGCTGAAACCATGAACGCCGTGCAACTGCTGTTTACAGCGTACCGGCTGGAAAATGAAGAAGAAACGCAGGACGTGTATGCCAGTATGCTGGCTGATATTCCATCAAAACTTTTAAACAAAACGATTAAAAAATGTATTTGCGAGCAGAAATTCCTGCCATCCGTAGCGGAGATCCGGCAGGCGGCCATGTCGCTGATGGCTACCGTAGATCCATCCAGGAAGGTCAAGACCTGGCAGGAAGCACAGAAAGAAATCCAGCAGGGAATCGCACGCACCTGGTTCCATGGGTGCCTGGGAGAGATTCCGTTTGACGACCCGGACTTCGGGCTCCCATGTGAGCCGATGTGGAGTACGCCGGAGATAAAGGCGGCGGTGGACAGCTACGGGTTTGACAACCTGCAGAACGTGCTGGAAGTGGATATGCCGACGGTCTGGGCGCAGCTCCGGCGCTTGTACGATCAGGCGTGCCAGCGGAAGGACGAGGCCGCGGTGAACAGCTACGTGCTGGGGAAGGACGCGGAGAAGCTGCAGCAGGCCATGCAGCGGACGGGTCTTTTGAAGGGGGCGGAGCCATGAACGTAGTTTGGCTGAAGCGGCGCTGGTTCCGGGAGTGCAAAGAAAAGAGGCCGGCGCTCTATGAGAATATCCTGCGGACGGAGTGCCCTGACGGCTGGGGACTACCCAGCTACCGGGACACCCGGTCATGCCCGGATCATTCATGCGAGCAATGTTGGAAGGAGGCGCTGGGGAATGATAACTGCATCGAAAATCAAAAAGCTGAAAAAAGATAAAAAGAAACTGTTCAACACGGTGCGTATTGCGGCGGAGACTTTGACGGAATCGAAACTGGAGCAGGGGCGCAAAGAGGCGACGCTGGCCATGTTGGACGCATTGCAGAAGGAGTTCCACTTCGGTCAGTCGCGGTTAAATCGTGTACTGGCCACAATGCAGCCGACCATGCGGCTGTTAGATTTAGCGCCGGAGCAGGTGGACCAGATGGAGAGGTATTGGCGGCAGCAAGGGGTGAAGGTATGAGCGACAGTATAGCGGAAAAAGTTTTAAAAATTGCGATTTGGATTGGTTGCTTTTTAATTATTGCTTTTTTTGGAGTGCTGGTTTTCGGACCTTTATTGAGGCCATTTCTGATGTCTGGCCCGAGAGACAGGCTTATAAAGAATTTTAACGCGGATATCAATGGCGGCCTGCAGCGCGTTGTGACGGTGTACAGCTATTCTGGGGCTCCCATCAGATCGTGGCGGGGGAAAATAGATCTGTCATCGTCGACTAAAGAGGTCAACATGATTATTGACAACGACAAACGGGTCATCATTCAGGGAGGTGTGGTCATTGTTGAGGAACAGTAAAATTGTGGAGGCGGCCATGATTCTGGGTATGCCGATGGACGAAAGGTTCCGGACGAAAAACACACACAATTATGCAGTGTGGTGGTTCGACCAGCAGGGGCTGCATGGGATACAGCTTAAAAAACACACTGCTGTGTCAAAAGGACTTTGCTGCATGGTGTTGGGTGAGTTGCTTACTGGCCTTGACGAGATCCGCAGGATGCCCTGGCGGCCATATAAGGGCGACCCTTATTGGTATGTGGCGTGGACCGAAAATGGGACGATTTTAACGCATCCGGAGGTATGGCGTGACTGCTTTATGGACTATCTGCTGCTCCGGTCCAGGAATTGCTTCCGTAGCAAGGCGGAGGCCCAAGAAAACGCCTTGCTTGTTTATAAAAAATACGTGGGCAGAGTGAATCCCGAGGTTGCGGACAGGCTTTCAAAAACTTGCATAAAGGCTGAAGCAGGAGAGTGATGCGGAATGAAATGTACACGCTGTCACGGAACAGGAAAAATAACTGAATGGGTTGCTACCGATACTGTGTCGGAGTATAAATTCCCTTGCAGAAAATGTAATGGAACAGGTGAAATTGAAGTGACCAACGAGGAATATATCCGCAGTTGCAGTAGTGAGGAATTGGCAAAGCTGATTTACAAAATTGCAGTAACGGATGTGTTGTTGGACAGATTTTTCACGGCAGAAATGGTTAATGCCGGAACAGTCGATGAGCAGAGCGGCGTTAAAGAAGCGGAGAAGTGGCTAAAGGAGACACATAAGGAATGAAAAAGCTGATCCTTTTGGCTGTGTTCTGGCAGGTATTGAATGTCAGCGCGTACTGCGAAACAGGGAACCCGACAGCGTCCGGGGCGTGGCCACAGGCGGGCTTTACCTGCGCGGCTGATCATTTACCCTTTGGCACCCGGGTAACGCTGCCAGACGGGCGCACGTGGGTCGTAGAGGACCGTTTTGGCGGCGGCCATGGTGACCGGTTAGATCTGTTTTTACTATCGGAGGATGAGTGCTGGAAATGGGGACGGAGGCGGTTACGGTGCAGGATCGAGACGCCGTAAGGAAACAGAATGCGGAAGATCTGAAAAAGGCATGGAAGCAGTTTATCAAAAAGCAGGAGGCGAGGCGCCGTGAACGTTGATTTTATTCTGACGATGATAGCATTGGCAGGGTTATGGGCGTTTGTAGCGTTAGTGTGGAGGTGGTTTTGATGCAGTTTATTTCGTTCAAGTTTTTAAACCCGCCGGTGGTCACTCCGATCGAGTACAGCTACCAGGCCGAGGGTGAGAATTGTATCGGCGATGTGGTCCGGGTCCGGTGCGAAGAGCCCCCGGTGCCTGAATTGACCGGACTGGTCAAGCAGTTGTCGATGCCGGTCATGCAGAAGATGTTTGGCGTGGACGTTGCGATGGCGCACCCGCCGTTCCATTTCGCGATGTATGGCATCGAGCTCCGGCAGGCCAGTGACAAGAAGTCCTGGACGGAGGAGGTGGCGTTCCATCTCATGTACGGGCTGCCTGGTCACGAGGTCAAATCCAAGACTCCGTTTTTCGGGCTGTTTGACACCTATCAGGGTTCGTATCCTGGGACCCGCGAAAACGAGAACCAGGACGTCCTGGGGCAAGATCTGACGTACACCGTCCGGCAGTTTATTGACCGGGCCATGGCGTACATCAACGGCGAACGTGCACAGACCGTGCTGGAATTTGCGGAGGATGCGGAACCGGAAAACGCGAAACATCAGGCGCTTCCTGGGTTTGGTAGCGGTGACGAAGCGGCGGAGGCGTGACAATGAACGACAAAGAGGTCCGGAAGCTGATCATCGAAACAGTGCGGCAGACAGTTCCGTTGGTGCTGGCCCAGCGCCAGCCGCCACGGATGTCTGGGTACAAGGCAACGGAGCAGCGGCTGTATGCGTACCCGGTGCTCATGGATAACGTGCACAATCGCTGGCCTGCAGACATCGAAGATCTGCGGAGGGAAAAGGTGACGGAGACCAGTAAGTCTATTGTGCGGTGGTCAGAGCAGGCCGGGGTAAAGCTCACCCCGGAGGAGCGCCAGGAGGGCCGTATTTTGGCGGTACAGGCCAAGCTGGAGCGCGACCGGCAGGAGCTGGCTGTTATGGACCGGGCCCTGAACACGATCAAAATGGACGCCGGGTACCCGTGGCTGGTGGAGTTTTATTTTGAACGCATGAGCATCGAGGACATTGCGGAAAAGCACGATACTACCTGGCAGGTGGTGGCCAAGGCGAAGGCGTCACTGGTCCGGGTGCTGGCGTTGCGGTTGTATGGAGCGGAGGCGTTGGACGGATGAATTACATTGTGCCGGATAATGCGGACGCGCGGACGATCCTGCGAAACATCAAAGAGTGCAGCGGGTCCGTGGTCATTCCGGCGGCTATGCTGCGAGGCTTCCTGCATGAGCTGCAGGTGCGGCGCAAACAAATGTCACGGCCGCGGGAAAAAACAAGAAAAAAAGAGTAAAAACAAGACGGACGGCATGCACACGCCGTCCTCTTTTATTACACGAGCCTGTCAACCATGCGGGTTTATGCTCCCTTTAAAAATAATTAAAAATTTAATAAAAAGAGCTTGACATTTCAAAAAATGAGAGTTAATATGCACACAACGAAAGGCAAAGGGCCCCGCGGGGGCCGGTGAAAATAAAGGAGGACGCAAACATGGCAAAGTTAGATTTAAGGAATCAGACGTTCGGAGTAGAGGTTGAGCTGGTTAAGATCGAACGGAAAACCGCAGCCCTGGCGATTGCGGAATACTTTGGAACCCACGCACGGTACGCTGGTTACGAGATTGGCTACGATGCCTGGACCTGCACCGACCGCAAGGGCCGCACCTGGAAGTTCATGAGGGACGGCAGCCTGACCAATGCCGACCATGCTTGCGAAGTGGTCACCCCGATCTGCACCTACGACGACCTGGAAGACGTGCAGGAAGTGGTACGGATCCTGCGGGGCAAAGGCGCAAAGGCCGACGGTTCATGCGGCATCCACGTACACGTTGGCGCTGACAAGCACGACGCACGCAGCCTGCTGAACCTGGTTAAGATCTTCCGGTCCAAGGAGGACATGCTGTACAAGGCCCTGGCCATCACCGGCCGCCGGGAATGCACCTACACCAAGAAGGTTAACTGCAACCTGGCCGACCGAATTGAAAAGGGCGAGCGCCCTGCGAACATGAACGCATGGGAGCATCTGTGGTACGAATCCCAGGGGTCCAGCGTAAACGGCAAACACCACCACTACAACGACACCCGGTACCATGGCCTGAACCTGCACGCAACGTTCAGCAAAGGCACCGTAGAGTTCCGGCTGTTCAACGGAACCACCCACGCCGGTAAGATCAAAGCCTACGTGCAGTTCTGTCTGGCGGTCAGCGCGCTGGCCATCAACAGCCGCAGCATCAAGATGGAACGCACCGTCAGCGACAATGAGAAGTACACGTTCCGCTGCTGGCTGCTCCGGCTGGGCCTGATCGGCGACGAGTTCAAGACCTGCCGCACTCACATGATGGCAAACCTGCAGGGCTGCAGCGCATGGCGCCACGGCCAGGCAGCCTAACCGGGGCCCACAGCCCCGGTTCAAATAAAAGGAGGATGTAAAAATGCGTAAATTGTACATTGCTTACGGGTCCAACATGGACCTGGACCAGATGGAGTACCGGTGCCCGGACTCCGCGTTCGTAGGGACCACCACGCTGGACGGGTGGCGGCTCATGTTCAAGGGCTCACAGACCGGCAGCTACGCCACCATCGAACGAGAGGACGGGTGCAAGGTTCCGGCGCTGCTCTGGGAAATTTCGGAGCGCGACGAGCGCAGCCTGGACCGCTACGAAGGGTATCCAAGGTTTTACTACAAGCAGTACCTCTGGGTGGACGGCTACGGGCCGGCGCTGGTGTACATCATGCACGAGGACCGGCATCACGGCGTTCCCAGCCTGCAATACTACGGCGTGCTGGACAAGGCGTACAAGCTGTTTAAAATGCCGCGTAAGATCCTACGGGAAGCGCTGGTTTACAGCAAAAAAAGGGCTTGATTTTTCAAGTCCTTTTATGTTAATATGGGCCCGTGGAGGTGAGGGCATGGAAGAGAAAAAAGAGGACGGCCGGAAGCACAACGGTGGCCGCAGGGAAGGCGCAGGGAGGCCCAAGATGCAGCTGATCGACCGGCGGCTGCAGCGGCGTCTGTACTGCACGCAGGAAGAGTACGACTGGGTTCTGGAACAGCTGGACAAGCGCCGGGCCAAAAAAGGGGAACCGCTCCGAAGCCGGCGAAACGACCAAAGGAAAAAAATTATCACGTAGGGGTTTACTCAAAATTCATTGTGTGATATAATGACTATAATGCAAAAAGTGTCTGAAGCGGACAGGTGAAAAACCTGCCCGCTTTTTTTATTGGCTGGGAGGCTGTTATGAGCATGAACATTGAGTATCTGAAGCCGTCGGAGCTGGTGCCGTATGAGCATAATCCGCGCAAAAACGACCCGGCTGTGAAGCCGGTTGCAGAGTCGATCAAGCGGTTCGGGTTCCGGCAGCCTATTGTGATTGACAAAAATAACGTGGTCGTATGCGGCCACACGCGGCTCAAGGCGGCGAAGCGGTTACGCATGCGGCAGGTACCTTGCGTCCGGGCAGACGACCTCACAGAAGAGGAAATACGGGCCTACAGGCTGGCCGACAACAAAACGGCCGAGCTGGCTTCCTGGGATGAGTCGCTGCTGAACGGGGAGCTGCTGCAAATCGCTGACATTGACATGCGGGCGTTCGGGTTCGAGTTGCCAGATCCGGAACCGGAGGAGGACGGGTTCGACTTCGGGGCTGCGGTGGAGAAAATCAAAACACCGAAAACAAAGCCCGGCATGATTTACCAGCTGGGTGTACACCGGTTAATGTGCGGGTCGTCTACCGACGCTGCGGATGTGGCAAAGCTCACCGGCGGGGTGCCCATGAGCATGATGTTCACAGACCCGCCGTACAACATCGACTACACCGGCGGTACCAAAGAACACCTGAAAATCAAAAACGACAAAATGGCAGGAAGTCAGTTTTATGACTTCCTGCTTTCTTTTTACCAGCGGGCCGAGGAGGTCCTGGAGCCTGGGGCTACGGTGTACATCTGCCATGCGGACAGTGAGTCGCTGACGTTCCGGCAGGCGTTTGTTGACTCCGGGTTGCTACTGAAGCAGTGCCTGATCTGGGCCAAGAACACTTTCACTCTGGGCCGGCAGGATTTTCAGTGGCAACACGAGCCGATTCTGTATGGCTGGAAGGCCGGCGGGAAGCATCGCTGGTTCGGGGGCCGGAAACAGGGCACGACCATCAATGAAAACTTCCCGGTTGTGATGAGCCAGGATGCGGACGGGTCCATGCTGATCAATTTTGCGTCGGGAAACAAGAACCTGGTGCTGCGGGTTCCGGCTGCGGAGGTTGTGAACACCGAGGACGCCAGCACGCTGATCTACGTTGACAAGCCGAAACGGAACGGCGAGCACCCGACCATGAAGCCGATAGCGCTCTGCGCTAAATGCATAAAAAACAGCAGCCAGCGGGACGACACGGTGCTGGATCTATTTGGGGGCTCCGGGTCGACGCTGATTGCCTGCGAGCAGCTGCACAGGGCCTGCTACATGATGGAGCTTGACCCGGTGTACTGCGACGTAATTGTGGAACGCTGGGAGCAGCTGACCGGCGGCAAGGCCGAGGTCATTGCGTAGTCCGGCGCAGATCGAGGCGGCCAAGAAGAACCTGGCCAATGGGAAGGCTACGCGGATAACCAAAGCGAACGCCGCGGAAAAGGGCCGCAAAGGAGGCAGGGCTTCTGGCAAATCAAAGCGCGAACGACGAACGATGCGAGAGGGGCTTGAGTACCTGCTACAGCTGCCATGGTTCAAAGAAAGCGATGCACCTATCCACGAGGTTACGTCGTTCGTGGAGGCGCTAAACAGTGCCACAAATATGACTGCCCAGGACAAGGTTCTGGTGGCGATGATCGCGTCTGCCATCAAGGGGAACGTGCGGGCTGCGGAATATATCAGGGACACGATAGGGCAGACGGTGTTGCCGGATAAAACGGCCGGCCAGCTGACGGAATACGAGGACGACGGGTTTACCGAGGCTATCAAGGCCAGCGCCGTCGATGTGTGGGGTGAGCGGCATGGCCGTAAAAAGAAAACTGCAAATAAAACCGGTCGTAAAGTTCAGCCGGTTCAGCCTGAAGCAAATGCAGCTGCTGACGTGGTGGGCGGAGAAGTCGCCGTATCGAAAGCATAACGGCATCATTGCTGACGGATCTATTCGTGCCGGGAAGACGGTAGCCATGGCCATCAGTTTTGTGCTCTGGGCCATGGACACCTACGACGGCCAAAATTTCGCTATGTGCGGTAAGACGGTAGGGTCGTTCCGGCGTAACGTCTGGAGCTGGCTGAAGCCGGTGCTCATGATTCGCCGGTTCACTATTGAGGAGTCGCGCACAGAGAACCTGATCGTAATATCCAAGGACGACAAAACTAATTATTTTTACGTGTTCGGCGGCCGGGATGAATCGTCGCAGGACCTGATTCAGGGCATTACGCTGGCGGGGCTCTATTGCGATGAGGCCGCCTTGATGCCGGAGTCTTTTGTGAACCAGGCCACAGGCCGGTGCTCCGTTCCGGGAGCTAAAATGTGGTTTAACTGTAACCCGGACAGCCCGATGCACTGGTTCCTGAAAAACTGGATTGAAAAAGCAGATCAGAAAAAACTGCTTTTTATACACTTCCTTATGGACGACAACCCGTCGCTGACTGAAGAGGTCCGGGAACGTTACCGAACGACCTACACTGGCGTGTTCTACCAGCGGTTCATTCAGGGGCTCTGGGTTATGGCCCAGGGTGCGATCTACCGGGACGCCTGGTCTGACGACCTGCTTTTCGGGGATGAGAAGCTGGACTGGATATACAAAAATGCGCACATCATGCGTCGGTTCCTGGCCATTGACTACGGCACCGTCAACCCGATGGTGTACCTGGACATCTGGGATGATGGGCAGGACATCTGGGTGGTGGATGAGTATTACTGGGACAGCCGGGCCGACGGGAACCACGAAAAAGACAACAGCCAATATGCGGACGATCTGCTGGGGTTTATTCACAAGTGCCCGGTGGACGTCTGGCCTACGGGGACCATCATCGACCCATCGGCGGCGTCTTTTAAGATTGAGCTCCGGAACCGGGGCCTGCGGATGAAGGAGACGGTTGAGACCATAAACGCGGACAACAGCGTTATCGAGGGCATCCGCAATGTGAACACGTTGCTGACGCGGCGCAGGATCCATTTTCACCGGCGCTGCGTAAACACGATAAAAGAGCATCAGTCCTATGCCTGGGATAACAAGGCAATAGAACAGGGCGGGCGCGAGCGGCCGTTAAAGATCAACGACCATTCGTGTGACGCCCTGCGTTATTTTGTTTCCACCGTGATTAAAGCGAGGAGGATTGCAAATGCGTAAAAAAAAGAAAAGCGCACAGGCGCTGGTTGTGCGGCGCGGGACGGCGCTTGATGGATTCAGCAATCCTTTAGCGCGTCTGGGTGCCGGAACGCCGAACCTGTTAGACAGCACGCAGTATGTTATGAGCCGTATGACAAACGATTTTGGTACGTTGAATGCCATGTACCGGGATTCCTGGATCGTGCGGCGCATCGTGGACATCATTCCGGCCGACATGTTGAAAAACTGGATTACCATCACGTCGGGTCTGGCTCCGGACCTCATCAAAAAAATAGACGTAGAGCTACGACGCACACAGCTCATCAAAAAAATCCAGGAGGGCTTGTGCTGGGGCCGTCTGTATGGCGGGGCCATTGGCATCATGCTGATCAAAGGCCAGGGCAGCCCGGAGCAGTTGGCCATGCCGCTGGCGCTGGAGGAGATGGTTCCGGGGGACTTTAAAGGGCTTATGATTCTGGACCGCTGGAACGGTGTTAGTCCGTCCAGCGAGCTGGTGGACGACATTTCAGATCCAGAGTATGGGCTTCCTGACGCGTACATCGTAACCGACCCGGTGGACGGAACCATGACCCGGGTGCACCATACCCGGTGCATTCGGTTCATCGGGAATACGTTGCCGTTCTGGGAGAAGCAGGCGGAGCTGTACTGGGGCGCTTCGGTCATTGAATCGGTATTCGATGAGCTGAAGAAGCGCGACAATGTGTCATGGAACATCGCACAGCTGACCTTTATGGCCAATCTGCGGGTGCTGAAGATGAATGACATAGGGCAGACGCTGGCGGCCACGGACCCGCAGAGCCAGGCGGAGCTGTACCGGACCCTGACGGCCCAGAATTGGCTGATGAGCAACATGGGCATTCAGATCATGGACGCTGCGGACGGTCTGGAAACGCACCAGTATACGTTCGGCGGGCTGGCTGACTGCTACCAGCAGTTCATTATGGACATCAGTGGCGCGGCCGAGATTCCGGTCACTAAACTTTTCGGGCGGTCGCCGTCGGGACTAAACGCTACCGGCGAGTCTGACCTGCAGAATTATTACGACATGATCGGGGAAAAACAGGAGAGCATCCTGCGGCCGATTCTGAATAAGCTGCTGCCGCCGTTCATGGTGTCGATGTTTGGGGCGGTACCGGACGACCTTGATTTTGACTTTAACCCGGTATCGGAACCGTCCGACAAGGAGCGCATGGAGCTGGCGAAGACCGGCACGGACAATGTGGTGGCGGCTCTCAATGCCGGCATGATTTCCAAGCGCACGGGCCTGCAAGAATTGAAGCAGCAGTCAGAACGGACCGGCGTCTGGACGAACATTACCGACGAAGACATCGAAAAAGCGCCGGATGAGATCGAGGACCCGGGTGAAATGATGCCGCCGGGGATGGATTTTGGGGGCGACGCTCCAAAACCGCCACAGCGGCCCGGAAATGAGCCAGGGCAAGGAAACGGTCAGGCCGGGAACGAAAACGCGCCAGCGGGCGAATCTGGGCGCGACAACGGGTTTTACGTGTTGGACGCCGACTGGGACGAGTCGGAACATCCCCGTGGGGACGACGGGAAGTTTAAATCGGGGTCAGGCGTAGGTAAAAATCGCGAAGAACGAGGCGCAGCGCGTACAAAAATCCGACAGCTGTATAAAAAAACGCAGACTCCGTCCGTGAGAGCCCAGATTGAAAAATTAAAAGTTGTTTCCGGGGATAAGGCAGAAAAGAAAGACTTGACACCTGGGCAGTATAATGCTAACATGCAGGAGTGCAAAAAACATCTTCTTGGCCGAAGCTACAGACCTGGGAAAAAGGTTACATCGATTACGTTCCATTCAAACCTGCGTAGCGTGGCTCGGGATATCCATCCACAAAAAATTCTTGATATCTTGAGAAACGCAAGGCACATATACCCTGGCCACATTCCGCACACGACCTGTTATGAAAAGGACAGTAAAAAAGTGGTGATTGATGATTCTGGGAACATCGTTACTGTCATGCATGTGTACGATAGGAGGCTAAAAAATGGAAAATCAGGAAATGGACGTAGTGGAAATAACCGAAGAACAGTTAGAGTTTTTAACAAGGGAGCTCGGGCTAACGCTGGAAAAACTAAACGAACTTGACGACGATGGTTGGGAAAAGGTCTACAATGACTGTGCAGACATCGAAATCAAGGAGTCAATGGACCATCCGGACGAAGAGACCGAACGTTGCCGGATTGCATCTGAAATCGTAGATCTGCTGTCCATGTAATTCTTTACCGCTGGTTAAACGCCAGCGGTTTTTTTATACCCTAAATTAAAAAATAAGGCTTGACTTATCAAAAAACAAGAGCTAACATGACCACAACAAAAAATCAGGAGGTACGCGTCATGGCTGATAAAACGCAGATAAACCTGGAACGCATCCGGGCGTGCGATGCGGAATGGGACGAGTCCAAACACAAACGGGCCGACAACGGGCAGTTTACTTCCGGGTCCGGCGTGAAGGTGAGCAAGGCTACGCCTGCTATGAAAGGCGGGAAGTTTAACAATCCGAAAGAAAATATTAAAAAAATCGGTGCAAACGCTTTAAAAGAGATTAATAAAGCGGGCTCTACGAAGCAGCAATTTGAGGCGTCTTGGAAAGCAAACGAAGCAATAAAAAAGGAGAATGACAAACGAATCGCATCCGCGGCTGCATTGGAAAAAGCCAGACCGGGCATCCGGCAGATGCGAGCGGATAAGCTGGGCTACAAAAAACTGACCGGTGAAAAGGCCAGCAATCATCCGGAAGGCGAAGCACACAACATGATGGTTGGTGCGATGGAGTCTGCAGGTGGTGATTTCTACACCGCAAAGAACAAGCTGCTGAACAATCCGAGGATCAGCCAAGAAGTAAAGAACGCAGTGAAAAAAATGAAGGCTCCGGCAGGCGCAAAACCACAAAGTATGGACGGGCTTGTACAGCATTACATTGACAAAGGCGATAATGAACGAGCTTCCATAGCTATCCAGCTGCGCATGGAAATGATGGACGGGCATGATCTTCGCGGCGCAGTGCATAACCTGTTGAGCAAATACGATGAGGCCGAGGATAAAGGCTGGATGGACCGGGAGTCTTACGACAAAAATGTCGATATGCTTTTGAATGAAGTTTCCGGTGATGCTTACAGTGTTTTGAATCCTGCTAAACCGGCGAACACTTCCAAAAAGAACGCGCTGGTCAGCAAAATTAACAGCGACCCGAAACTGAAGGCGGAGGTTATGAGCCTGAAAGGGAAGCCGAAGGCCGACGCGAACAAAGCCGCAAAAACAAAAATTTTTGAAGAGGCGGCTGCTGCAAGCAAAAAAACGGCCGCGGCCAAAGCAAAAAAGGAAAGCGAACAGGCCGCGCGTACTTTAAAAAAGGCGGATTCTGAAATTGCGAAAGCAAAAGCCGCCGGCGATATTAAGAGACAGATGTTTTGGGAAGCTGCGAAAAATCGCGCAAGTAAAAAATGATATTCACACAATGGCAATTAAAGCGATCAGTTGAGCGCCGGTACGGCGCGGCGCTGGCGCGAATGATACAAGGACTTCGGACCGAGTTATCTCGGATCCGGAGTCCTTTTTTATTGGCTGCGGCTATCCGAAGGTACGCCCGCAGCCCTACCTACCAGAAAGCGGCGGAAATATTGGCGCGGTCCATGGCCACGCACATCTTTTCCGACGGGCACCGAACGTGGCGGGAGGCGGCCCGGTCCGGGGCTAAAGGGCGCGTCGTATATAACGCTCTGCAGACAGAGCTGGGACAGACGGCCGTAGGCACTGCGTTCTGGGATGTGGTCGACCACAATGCAGAAATCATTAGATCTATGCCGGAGCGGGTGGCTAAACAGGTTACGGAAATGGTGGCCCGGGAAGCCAACGAGGGCCTGCGCCCTGAAGCGATTATGGAGGACGTCCTGGAAAAATGGCCGCACATGACCCGGGCGCACGCGATGTTGATAGCAAGGACCGAGTCCAGTAAGGCGTCTACGGCGCTCACACGTGCCCGTAGCGCCGTCGCAGGAATTAACTGGTATGTATGGCGGTCCGAGGAGGATTCGCGCGTCAGAGACTCTCACAGGCTCATGGACGGGGTGCTCATAAACTGGGACGACCCGCCAAGCCCGGAAGCCCTGGCTGGTGAAAGCCGAACCTACGGGAATTACCACGCCGGGGACATCTTCAATTGCCGGTGTTATCCGGAGCCGCTGATCATGTTCTCTGATATCCGCTGGCCACACAAAGTTTATTACGGGGGCCGCATCCAATGGATGACGCTGGCCCAATTTAAAGCGATAGGAGGTGCTGCCGCAGCATGAAAACCGCATATTATGGGAGCCGCATCTCCGACAGCATCAGTCGCACGCCGGAGGGCTTTTTAATTTGCAGGGACGTTCCCATCGCACGCGTTGGCGTGCAGGACTATCTTGGGCGGGAGATTGGGCAGACCGAGCGCCCGGATGAAATTTTCAAGGTGAACCGTCCGGCAGAGGAGGTCTTTTCCCCGGCGGCGGTGGCGTCTTTTGAGGGTAAGCCGGTAACGGAAAACCACCCGGATGAAGACGTGACGTCCGAAAATTACGGACGATACACTCGGGGCGTTGTGCGGGACGTCCGGAAAGGCACAGGCAAGTATGAAGGCTGCCTGGTTGCTGATTTAGTTATCCATGATGGCGCGTTGGTTCGCGCGGTTCAAGACGGCAAACGTGAGATCTCTTGCGGGTATAACTGCTTATGGGTTCCGACGGGCGACCACACCTTGGAACAAAGGGAAATTCGCGGGAACCACGTTGCCGTCGTGGATAAAGGTCGCGCCGGTCACGGCGTGGCCATTCACGATCACGCTATGGAAAGGAGAAAAAAGCACATGGCTAAAGGAAATATTCTGCAGCGCATGTGGGCGGCGTTTGCCAAGGACGCCGACCCGGAAGAAGCGCTGGAAGCCGCGAAGCTGGTAAACGGCGACGGCAAAGATGAAAAGCCAGTGGAACCGGAAGATCCGAACGAGGCCCGGTTTAAACGCATCGAGGATGCCATCGCAGTTCTGTCTGCGAAACTGAACCCGCCGGCCGAGGATACGGTTCCGGAAGAAGTCGAGGAAGAAGCCGGTACTGAAGCGGACGTTGACGAAGAAGGCGACGCCCTGGATGCCCTGGAGGAAGAATTGACCGAACGGGAGGACGTTGAAGATGAGGATGCTGTGGAAGCGGACCCAGAAGAAATCAACGAATCCCAGAGCGCGGTTACTGACGGCCTGATCGAAGCGGAAGAATCCGAGGACGTTGTGGAGGACGGTTGCAGTGCACGCGATGCTGCTCTGGAAACCATCAAAGCTCTACGCCCGTTTGTGGCGACTCTCCCGACGGCACAGCGCCGTAAGGCTGCGGACGCACTGGCGCAGATGATCCGTGGGAATGTACGAGACTCCGGTTATGCTGCCATTCAGAAAGCTACCCGCCGGGCGGCTGATTCCAGACCTGTTGATGACGCGGCCCTGGGCCGTGAGATTGCGGCAAAATACAACCCGCATTACAAGAAGGAGGTATAAACCATGGCTGGTAAAGCGATTGGTATTTCCATGGGGTATGGCTACCCCGGTAACTATGCACGCACCCCGGATGATGTAACCGTGGCGCGTAAACTGAAGAGCAGCTCCGCTGCGGTACCTTTTGGTGCCTGCGTGAAGCTGAACGGCGACAACAGCTACGAGCTGGTTGGTGCTGGCTTCACGGCTGCTGATTTTGGCGGCATCGCCGTTCGCGTGGTAAAGAACGCCACTAATTATTTCAACCAGAACCTGGTTGAATATCAGCCCGGCCAGGTAATGGACGCGCTGACCCGCGGTGCTGTTACTGTAGTCTGCAACGTTGGCACTCCGACCGCAGGCGGTGCTGTATACGTTCGTATCGCTGCGAATGCGTCCGTTGCTAACGGCGTAGTTGGCGGCTTCGAGGCGGCTGCAGATGGTAATAACACTGTCCTGCTGCCTAACGTAAAATGGACCACCGGCGCGATGGATGCAGATCGTATTTGCGAGGTCACCGTGCTGACCCGCGTAAATCCGTAAGAGGAGGTATAAGTCATGAGTGGATTTTTAGGTTTACCTGACGCCAATCTGGCCCAGGCAGGCAACTATGCAATGAGCCAGGGCGGCCACAAATTTTACCAGCCCAGGGGCGGGTATGGCCGCGGTGCAGACGCCGCCGTTGCTTCCGGCATGGCGTTCCTGCAGGCCGAGTTAGAAAAAATCGACCCGAAGATTCGCGAGCCGCTGACTTCCGTCACCTGGCAGCGCGATATTGTCGCCAAGACTGGCGGCGGCTGGGTGGAATACACCAGCACCTACGATGTGGGTTACGCTACTTCCGGCGCTAACCAGAACGGCATTGTGGGTTCTGCTACTAATGCGGTACCTATCGTTCAGGTGGACATGAACAAGAACCTGTTCCCGACCCTGACCTGGATGAATGTTCTGAAGGTTAAATTCATTGACCTGCAGAAGTCCAAGCAGATCGGCCGTAATTTAGAGGACCTCATGAACAAGGGCGTCCGTCTGAATTACAACAAAACCCTGGACATGAACGTGTACACCGGCTTCACCGATTACGGCACCACCGGCCTGGTTAATAACCCGGACGTTACCGTCACCTCTGTTGCGACCGGTGCGGGTGGTACCACCGCATGGAGCACCAAAACTCCGGACGAAATCCTGCAGGACGTGAACGACATGCTGGTTGCCGGCTGGACCGCATCTGAATATGACATGAAGGGCATGCCTAATCATATTCTGATCACCCCGGAAGCCTACGCCTACATTGGCCTGCATAAAGTTTCCCAGGCAGCGGACAAGTCCATCCTGGAATACCTGCTGGAGAACAACATTGCCAAGCGCCAGGGCGTGGACGTGACCATCGTACCTTGCCGCTGGTGCAAAGGCGCCGGCGCTGGTTCCACCGACCGTGCGGTTGCTTACGTGAACGACGAAGACATGCTGTACTTCGACATCACCGTTCCGAACACCCGCGCCATGACCCAGCCTGATCTGCTGCAGGCCGCTTACCTGACCCTGTATGCAGCCCAGATGGGTCCGGTCAAGTTTACTTATTATCAGCCGGTTGGCTACTTTGACGGCATCTGATTTTACACAGCCCGGTCCTGAAAAGGGGCCGGGCTTTTTTATTAGGAGGAGGCGTACACATGCAGATTCTGACAAAAAAGAAGCTCCGTTTCCGTGGAGGCGATGACCGGGTGTTTGTTTCCCTGGGTGGCAACAACATTGAATCCGCACCGGAATGGATCGAAAAAGACCCGCTTTTCCCGCTGGTAGTAAAAGACGGCTCTCTGGTTAAGCTGGCCGAGGCTCCGATCGTGCAGGGCAGCTCTGCTGCGGCCGCACCGAAAAAGACCGCCGCGAAAAAGAAATGATGAATCCGTGCATCGGCACGGTTTTACTGCATCTGCGGGCCCAGGCATCCGGCATCAAAAAGCCGAACAACAGCACTTATACCTCGGAGCAGTTTCTGGCGGTCTATCCACAGTTTGCGACGGTGGTGGATGGGGCGCCGGTGGTGCCGAGTGCCGTGCTGGACATGTTCATTGACCTCACTAACGAGGTGGTCAGTGAGCAACGGTTCGGGAAGATGTGGGAGTATTGCTGCGGTCTGTATTGCGCGCACATGCTGACCCTGTGGATGCAGGGGAGTGTGCCGGAGGGAAGCAGTGCTGACGATATCGTGGCGGCTGGGAGTTCTATCGGTACGGTCACCAGCGAATCGGCAGACGGTGTGAGCTATTCTCTGGACACGAGCGCGGTGCAGGATCTGTCAGGCTGGGCGGATTTCAAACTGACCCGGTTCGGGGTGCTGTATGCGTCCATCGCCAAGCGGTTATGTAAGGGCGGGATGTACATATGGTAACGGTGAACGTCCAGCACACGCAGAACAATGGCGGCTTTGATGGCCTGATGGAACGGGTGCAGAAGCTGAAGAAGCGCCGCATCATGGTGGGCATTCCGGAAAAGAAGGCGGCCCGACAGGGCGAGTCTATCAATAATGCGCAGCTGCTGTACATCCTGTCACACGGCGTCCGGAAGAAGTCAATGCGGCAGGAGATGCAGCCAAAGATCGACGCGGGTATGAAGTATTCCGCGGCATATCAGCTGTATATCATGAGCCACGGCTCACCGTTGTGGCGTATACCGCCCCGACCGGTGCTGGAGCCGGCACTGGAGGCTCACGCGGATGCCATCGGGAAGTTGTTTCAGGCGGTCATTAAAGCGGCCTGCAAGGGCGATGAGGCGGCAATGCAAAAGGCTATGAACATCTGCGGTATGGCGGCACAGAATTATTGCCGGGACTGGTTTACAGATCCACGTAACGGTTGGCCGCCGAACAGCCCGTTGACCATCAAGCTGAAGAAGTCGGAGCGGCCGTTGGTGGATACCGGCACCATGCGGAAGGCTATCACGTATGTGATCAGGGAGGGCTGATATGAACACACGGGTGAATCTGGCGCGGGTGGTTCACAGCCCGAGGATGAGCCAGAAGATAACGATACTGCGGCGTGGCGGGTCCTGGCAGTATGGAACATGGGTGCAGGATGAGAATCCGACCGAGTTGTCTATGCGGGGCATCGTCACCATGGCAAGTGCAAAAGACTTGCAGCAGGTTCCGGAAGGCGACCGGCTGACCGGGGCCATTAAGATTCTGACCACCGAGCGGATCTATATCACGAGCGATGGAGAGATTACGGACATGGTGTTCTGGCGTGGGGCGCGTTACCGGATCGTGACGGTCACACCGGATATTGATTACGGGTTCTATCGGTCGATAGGTTCCAGACTGGATGGTGATGGCATTGGATGAGCTCGAGATTTTGTTTTACAGGGCGTTTATGACGCTGCTGGGGGAAAACCCCGAGGAGGCCAATGAAAGGCCGCCAGTGAGGCGCTCGTGGCCCACAATGGGGCAGCCTGATTGGAGCTACAACGAGGATGTGCTGTTTTTCCAGCTGACGTTTCTGGACGGACAGGATGTGTCACAGCCGCTGCATGATTTTTGGCAGGATTCCGGGGAAGATCTAAACCGGCATCAGGAACAGACGCGGGTAATGCAGGCACAGCTCATTGCCTACGGGCCGAATGGCGCGACCAATCTGGATAACATCCGCACCGCCATCTATAACGGAGTGCCGCTCTTGCGGAATGCCGGGGTGTATGTGGTGCCCGGGAATGAGGCGCCCAGGTATGCTCCGGAGCTGTTTCAGGCGAGGTGGTGGCGCAGGGCCGATATGACCATGATTTTCAACGTGGCGAAGAGCTACGACACAGAAGTTAAAACGATCACCAGCGTGCCTGTCACGATTGGTGCGAACCGTCCGGAAGATTCCACGACCGTGGTATCTACGGGCGGCATTATTATCAAGAAAGGGTGATTTGAGGAATGGCTATCAAATTAGATCTGCGGCCTATCGTTAAGGTCGATATCAATTTGAGCGCAAAGGCGGCGGCTCGAAAGGGTTTTAATGTTGGCCTGATTCTGGGCAGTAGCACCGTGATTCCGGTGACCGAACGTGTCAGGGTGTATGGTTCTGCGGCGGCCATGCTGGCAGATGGATTCTCCAACACCAGCGATGAGTACGTTGCCGCACGGCTGTATTTTAACCAGAGCCCGCAGCCGGATAAGCTCTGCGTGGGTGTTATCGACACGGCCAACAGTGAGGACAAGGCGACCGCTATGGAAGCATGCCGTCAGGCGAATAGCGAATGGTACGAGTTCGTGGCGCTGGGTGCTGCGGATTCTGAAAGTGAAGCACTGGGAGCATGGGCCGAAAGTGCTACACCGCGCACACTGCACATGTATACCACGCACAATGCAAACGTTCTGCAGCCGACCTATACCGAACCGGAACAGGAAGGCGAGGAACCGGTGCAGGTGCAGGACATCTTCATGAAGTTGAAGGCGGCCAATTATCGCAGGTCCTGGGGTGTATACAATTCCGGGAACGCAAATGCAGCGGCGGCTTGGATGGGACGCGCAAATGGTTTGAATTCCGGAACCGCCAACAGCATGTTTACGATGGCGTACAAGTCTGCGGTCGGTATTACCACCGATTCTCTGACCGAGGCGCAGGTTGAGTACGTGTGCGGCTCCCGGACGACCACCGGCAACAATGGCAACGTTTACGTGACTCGTGCGGAAGATTACGATCTGCTGCAGCAGGGTTACATGGCCGACGGCACCAGCTTCGATGAGATTATGGGGCTGGACATGTTGGAGAACGACATTGTCCTGAATGTTATGGACCTTTTGGCCCAGAGCAGGAAGGTTCCGCAGACTGCGGCCGGCGTGGCGTCTATCATCAATGTTATCAACCAGGCGTGTGACAAGCACGTGCGGACGGGCTTTATTGCACCGGGTCAGTGGAACGGCAGCCAGTGTCTGGAATTGCAGACCGGAGATTATCTGGATGCCGGGTATCTGGTACAGGCTGAGAGTATTGATTCCCAGCCGCAGGCAGACCGCGACAAACGTATTGCACCGACCATTTACGTGTGCGTAAAACTGGCGGGTGCTATCGAGTTTGTTATCGTCGAAGTCAACATCAACCGTTGAGAAGGAGGGCTATAAATGTCTCGCACGACTTATTCTTTTCTTGACTTGGTCGGGTCCATTAGCCATCCGGCGGTGGGCTCTTTTATTTTTACCGGAGAGGGCGCAGGGAGTGTTACTGTGTCCAAAAGCACCGAACGGTCTACTCATGACGTCGCTGCAGATGGCAGCATCATGGTCAGCAAAATTGCGGGCAATAACGGCACCGTGACCATCGAAGTGCAGCAGACCGCACCGTTGCACAAGTGGCTGTTGAAGTGGTTTCAGACTTGTTGGGCGCTGCCGACAAACCAGTGGGCAGAGACTTCTATGCTGCTGAAAAACAGCACTACCGGCGGCTCTCATATCTGTCAGGGAGTTTCCCCGCAGAAGGAGGCCGATGTTCCGTACCAGGCACAGGGTTCTCGGGTGACTTGGACGTTGTTATGCGCTGATATCGTAAACGATCCGCGCTGATAGGAGGACTATTCGATGAAGGTTAAGGAAAAATTTTTTGATTATAACGGAACCCGGTACAAGCTGACCAAGCTGGACGCTGATTCCGGGTCTTATGTCGCGTTTAAGCTGGCAGGTGTGGCCCTGCCGTTGATGAGCGGGTTGTCTGGGCAGGGAGTGACTGCCGGCGACATGCAGTTGTTATCCCAGGCGATCACGTCCATGAATCGTAAAGATTTTACGGAAGTACAGAAGATCCTGCTGGCTACCGTGCTGAAGATGGAAACCTCTGGCGGTGTGGATATGCCGATGCCGATTTTGAAGGCAGACGGTACCTACACTGACGAGGAGCTCCGCACGGATGCTGCGGCCGTCATTGCGCTGACCGTTCAGGCGGCGATCTTTAATATTGGCGGTTTTTTCGGCGGGGAAGGGTTAAGCCCGAAGAAGGACTGACCCTGAATTTTGATCCGGTTCCTTATCCTACCATCGATGCTGCCAGACAATATGCCATGGTGCCGGTTACGGCCGGCATCTGGCGGCAGCATGAAATGTGGGACGGGACCTATGACTTTGACGATTTACTGGACGCGCACGAGATGCTTGCGGTCCAGGCAGAAAATAAACGACGCGCACAGGCGGCGGCAGAGGCGGAGGTGAAGTAATGAGTGACTGGAACACTATAGAGGAGTATCTGGTCAGAATCGGTGCGGATATTGACCAGAATTCTTTTGGTGCGGCGAGGAGTGCGCTGACGGAGTTAAAATCTCACCTCGTAAAGCTGAAGGGCGCGGCGGCACCGATGGCGTTGGCTGCGGCTATCGGTGCGATTGGAAAGGCTGCTTATGAAACGGTGAAGGGCGTTGCCAAGGCAGATATGGAGTATCAGAGGTTGGCGGCGTCTATGTGGACCACGAAGGAAACTGCAAAAGCGCTTTCCGTTGCCATGAAAACCATGGGGGTCAGCCAGGATGATATTGCATGGGTTCCGGAGCTCCGGGAGCAGTTCTTCCGGTTGCGCGGCGAAATGCAGAAATTTGCCACACCGGCTGATGCCGATGCACAGCTGCGGTACATCCGGGAAATTGGCTATGACGTGCAGGTGCTGTTTGTGCGGTTGAAGATGCTGAAGGAATGGATCGCATATTACCTGATCAAGTATCTGGAGCCGTACATTGAGGACTTCCGGGCATTCCTGAATTGGCTGCTGGATAAGCTGGGGACAGACATGCCGGGGCTGGCACGAACGGTTGCAAGGGCTATGTCGATGGTGTTGAAGCCTGCACTGGCAACAATTAAGGCGCTGGGGCTGGCTATCGGGAAGGTCTACGATTTTATTGTTAGTCTGCCTGATAACGTGAAGAAGTGGGGCGCTGTATTTGCGGCCGTTGGTGCGATTATTATGGCAGGTCCGTTTGGGGCATTGCTGGCAGGGCTGTCCATGGCCATGATCCTGATAGAGGATTTTGTGGGCTACATGAATGGCTGGAACAGCAGCGCTACGCTGGCGCCGATATGGGAGGCTTTGCTGAAGTTTTCGGAAGGCACCGGATCGGAATGGATGCAGAATTTTAAGCAGGTTCTGAAGGATATCGCGGATATTCTGGACGATGTTTTCAATGGGATGAACCTCAACGGACTGCTTGAAGAGGCATCCAAGAACATGGGGAAGCTGGGTAAAGGTGCATCAAGTTTATTTGAATCTCTGAAAAAAATATTTATAGAGATGGATAAGGGGAAACCGAAGGTTAAGGATTTTTGGAAGGTTTTCGGGGATGCGATCGGTACCGTTTTGCGCTTCATGTTTCGGCTGATCGGGGCTCTGGGTGACGTCATGGATGCGGTATCGTCTTATCTTGATGGCGACAAAAAAGAAGGCTTGAAAAAGATGCGGCGCGCTTGGGGAACATTGACGGGCAATGAAGAAGTTGCCGGGTTTGATGGTGTTGGCACGTCCATGGAAGAGTCCAAAAAATATTTTACTGCTAATGAAGGTGTGCCGTTGGACACACTTGCTCCGGAAGCGAGGGCCGGGTTTGCGGCACTAATGAAAGATATCCACACTTCTACGGGTGGTCAGCAGACGTGGCTTACGGCCACGACAAATGGTAAGCACATGGAAGGCAGCGATCATTACAAGGGTATCGCTATTGATCTTGTAAATGATGCGTTTCAGGATGAGGCTTTTCGCAAAGCATATATAAAAAAAATAGAGGCTTTGGGGTATCACGTTTATGACGAATATGACAGAGCGAATTGGACTGGAGACACTACAGGGGAACACTTGCATATACGGCTGGATGGGTATAAAGCGCCAGAACTCAAAAAAAGTAAGTATGATATGGATTTTGGCATTAAACCCAAAGGTTCAACAGAAGTAAATGGTGATGTTACGAACAGGATCGCCGGGGAAATGTTAAATGGTGCAGGCTTTATGCCGGGCGAGCAGGAAATGGCCACGGCGCCGCTACAGAATGTGATGCAAAAAGCACAAGAATCGGCTACGGGAAACAATGCAAGTATGTCAGGATTATTCTCCGGCATCGGTTTAAAAACAGGCTTTATGCCGGGCGAGCAGGAAATGGCCACGGCGCCGATTCGAGATAGTTATGCAGATGCGTTACTGCGTGGTGAGTTGAATCCTGCATGGGCAGGAGGCGCATTTGGCGGCGGTGGTGCTGATTCTGGAAACTACAATTTTGGCGGATCCACCGTCAATATTTACGTAAGGAGCACAAGCGCTACTCCGCAGGAGATTGGAAGTGCGGCCAAGAGCGGCGTAGAGCAGGGCATGAATGAGACGCTGCACATCATGCAACGGTTCGGGAGGAGGGCTGAAGTATGAGTTTTTTTACCAGCTTTTTACCTGATCCGAGCAGCTCTGGAGGCGGGTGTTTTGGGGAGCCTAAAGGGCTGAATGTGGGCGACGTTCTGGGAAATATTGGCGATGTGTTTGGTCTGGGTTCTGTATGGACGGCCGTGGGGACAATGTTTTCCGGCGGGCGCACTGATGTTGGATATCGGCCACGTCAGTGGGGCGCCGATATTGATGCGCGGCAGATGGTGCTGGTGCAGACGAATATCAGCGGGCTGTTTTTCGATGGGATTATGTCCACGGAGATTCAGGAACAGCTGACCATCACATCCCATCCGGTGCAGTCTGGGGCAAACATTTCAGACCATGCGTACCGGGAACCGACGCATATCACCATGGAGGTGTTCATGTCGGACGCCATGGCAAGTCGTCAGCCCGGGCAGTTTAATAGTTTTTTCAATAAGTCGGTAAGTGCGTATCAGCGGCTGTTAGATTTGCAACGGTCACGAATTCCCATGGTGGTTCACACGAGGCTGGGGACATATCAGAACATGCTGATAGAATCCATCAGTGCTCCGGATGATGCCAGCACAATGAACGGGCTCCGGTGCACGGTAGCCATGCGGGAGGTTTTGGTGGCCACGGTGGCTACAGTGAAAGTTTCCGCGCGGCAATGGACGACAGACTCTGCGACCAAGCGGGGACCGGTGCAGCCAAACGATGTTAGAGATACAGTTTTGGTTCAGTGGGGCGCGAAAGGAACCGGTGGCAGGCAAGGGGTGAGAAGATGAGCTATTATGAAATTCCTTTGACGTGCGCTCCGGATTGTTATCAGTCTTTCACCCTGACGATGAATGAGTCGGAGGCTGACAAGGAAAATATCACGCTGGAGCTGCGGTTGCGGTATCTGGACCGATACGACATATGGCTCGCAGACGTCCGTAATTTGGCCACGAACGCGGTTTTGTGCGCAGGGGTACCGTTGGTATTAGGCGTCAATTTGTTGGGCCAGGCGGGCTATCTGGGGGCTGGAGAGGCGTATGTTATGCAGGCGCTCCCGACAGAATTGGAGCACCCGGACAATAAAACGCTGGGGAGCACGTTTGTGCTGGTCTGGGGGGATGATTCATGAGCGGGTATCTGTGGCTGCGGAAGTACCGCATATTGGTCATCGACAAAAATGATGAGCAGGCGCTGGATGTGTCGAATCTTCACTGCACGTTTGAGGTCCATAAGCGCCGGAGTCAGGGTGCGTCCTATGCGATTGTTAAGATTTATAACCTCGCTAATGACACGGAACAGCTGATCATCAAGGATGGCGACCGGGTCGTTATTGAGGCGGGATATGAGGGGACGCTGGGCGCTGACCAGAAAAACGATTATTTGAAGGGCCCGGGCATCATGGGCGAAAAGAAAACGGCCAACCAGCAGGAAACGGCTACGGCAGGACAGTATGGCGTGATCTTCGACGGGCAGGTAATTTATCCCACCCGGAGCAAGGAGACCAATGCCGACTATGTGCTGACGTTATCTTGCATCGACGGGAACCAGCCGCTCAATTTTAACTATATCCAGATGTCCGTGAACAAGGGCCTGAACCAGCGGCAGATCTTCGATACGGTCTGCAACAATGGAAGCGTGAAGGTGCCGCAGGCGAAGGTCACGGATTGGTTGAGCCAGCAGAAACTTCCCCGGGGCAAGGTCTTTTTTGGCCGGGCTTTTGATTATGTGGAGGATATCTGCCGGGGAAACGATGCCACGTACTACATGGACGGAGGCACGGTGAACCTGGTTAAGCCGTCGGATATTGCGGATGAAGAGGCGATACAGATAGATCCGTTTACCGGGCTGATCGGGGTGCCGCAACAGACCACAAACGGGTTAAATTTTCGGGTGTTGCTGAATCCGTCGATTAAGCTCTGGACGAAGGTAAAAATTGCACGGTCGGAGATTCAGGAGCAACAGCTGACGGTTGGTCAGAAACAGTTGCCGCTGGACGATGAGTGGATCTATCAGGCCATCGAGGTCACCCACCGGGGCGATACCCGGGGGAATGATTGGTATACGGATGTGGTCGGACTGTCCAGGCATGGCGCTGCGGCGTTGCCCGGTATCTATGCCAGCGGCAGCACCTATGTGAATGGGACGTGAGGTGTGGTATGACGATTGATGAAATGAACCCGATTCCGGAAAGGCAGGAAGCTATCCGGCAGCGGCAGGCGAGCATAAAACTTCGGTGCCACATGCCGGGAATTATTGAGAGTTACGATGCAGACCAGCAGACGGTCAACGTGCGGCCTGCTATCCGGGAGTGCCTGATCGGTGAGGACGGCTCCCGGAATTGGACGGACATTCCTATCTTGCTGGACGTGCCGGTGTGCTGGCCGAGGGCTGGCGGGTATGTGCTGACGCTGCCTATCCAGCCGGGGGATGAGTGCCTTGTGTGCATCGGGGATTCCTGCATCGATGCCTGGTGGCAGAATAGTGGAGTACAGAACCAGATTGATATCCGGCGTCATGACTTATCGGATGCATTTGCCATTCTCGGTCCGTGGAGCCAGCCGCGCCGGGTATCTGGTTATTCCACAAACAGCTGTCAGCTTCGGAATGAAGAAGGCAGCGCGTATGTTGAGCTGAAGGGTTCGGTTGTCAATATAAAGGCTTCGGCCATAAATCTGGACGCAGGGGCCATTAATACGACAGGCACAGGCGGCGGGGCTGTGAATATTTCCGGGAAGGTGACCATCTCTGGAAACCAGACCACCATTGACGGCAGGCGTTTCCTGACGCATACACATTCCGGTGTTGAGACCGGTGGCGGGTCCACGGGAGGTGTAAATTGAAATACCGAAGGTTAGACGAAAACTGGGACTATGTTTTCGGGCATGGGAAAAATGATTATTTAGAAGGCCGGGAGGCCGTCGGACAGGCGGTCAAATCCCGGCTTCTTTTATTGTATGGCGAATGGTGGGAGGACCTGGAGGACGGTCTGCCCTTGTTTGAACGTATACTGGCAAGTTCCGGGAGCGATGCGAATAAGCGGGCCGTGGATATCATTTTTGCGCGCCGTATCGGGGACACGACGGGCGTGCTGAATGTGTCCTGGTATGATTCCACATTCGACCGGAATAAGCGGGCATACAGCTTCTCCTGCCGCGTGGACACGGTCTATGGTGAGCTTTATGTGAGCAACGTGAGGGAGGTGCGGTAAATGGCTTATTTCACGCCCTATATCGACGAGACGGGATTTCACTACCCGACCTATCAGGACATTGTGGATGACCTGGTGGCCGGTGCGAAGTCCATCTTTGGGGATGATATCTATCTTGAAAATGATTCTGCAGATTATCAGCTGATCAGCATTTTTGCATTAAAAACTTACGACACGTTGCAGGGGATTGCGATGGCTTATAACAGCCGGAGTCCTATGACGGCGGTGGGCGTGGGGCTGGATGCCGTGGTTAAGATCAACGGTATTGCGCGCAAGGCAGGCAGCCGGTCCACAGCAGACGTGGTCATTACCGGCACGCCGTACACACAGATTGTCAATGGGTCTGTAAAGGACGCCAGCGATGTTATCTGGAATTTGCCGGCCAACGTATCTATCCCGACGTCTGGGACCGTAACGGTTACGGCTACCTGCGCTGAGATTGGTCCGGTGGCCGCGTCAGCAAATGAGATCAACAAAATTAATACGCCGACCTATGGTTGGTTGACGGTGACGAATCCTGCAGCGGCGGTGCCAGGAGTAAAAACGGAGACGGATGCTGCGCTGCGGGTAAGGCAGACGGCGTCTGTGGCAGGCCCATCGCAGACCATGCTGGCAGGAACCTATGCGGCTATTGCGGCGATTGATAATGTCCAGCGGTTGGCGGTCTATGAGAATGACACCAGCAGTGCTGCGGTCAGCGATGCGAATCCGTATGGACTTCCTGCTCACAGTGTGACCTGCGTAGTGGAGGGTGGCGATGCAGGAACCATTGCGGATGCGATCCTGCGGCATAAAGGGATCGGGTGCTATACCAACGGGGACGTTTTGACGACCATCACGGATGCTGGCGGTTATGCGAATATCATCCGGTTCTATCGACCCACGATGGTTCCGATCTATGTGAATGTTGTTCTGACGCCATACCCGCCGGAATATGTGCGGACCATGCAGGACGATGTGAAGCAGGCCATTTATGAGTATCTTTCCGGGTTTGATATTGCAGCGGACGTATCGGTGAGTCTGCTGGCCGGTGTTGCAAGTGCTACGAACCCGGACATCAAACGGCCGGCGTTTGGTGTGGCTTCGGTGCGAATTGGCAAGAGTGCTGGTTCTATAGCTGCAGCAGATATCGTTATTGACTACAACGAGGTTGCGACGATTTCTCTGGAAAATATCACGGTTACGGATGGCCTGAGCTGAGGAGGGGTGTAAATGCTTTTTGCAGTCGATGACGACATGAACATCTCCATAGCGCGCGGATATCCGGTGGACATTCCGGTGCAGGTGCGGCGTGCCAATCAGGCCGATTATGCACTTATTCCGGGGAAGGACACACTGATTTTTACAGTGCGCAAGGCGTTGAATTCGCAGATGAATGCGTTTCAACGGACGAGCACAGATCCGGTTATTTCAATTTTGCCTACGGACACGGCGGTGCTGCCTTATGGAACGTATCTTTATGACCTGGTGCTCCGGCATGAAGAAGCAGGGGAAGTCTGGACGGACACGATTCTGGGGCCGCGAAATTTTGTTATAGGCGGCGATGATGATGAAGTGCTGGATGGGTACAGAAAACTGCTCACCAGCGAATATAAAACGCGGCCAAGGCTGACACAGTGGCTTTTGTGGCTGATATCGGAAGGGTTAACGTATAACAGTTTGCTGCAGGTTATTTTAGATGCGTTCGATATTGACACAGCTATCGGGGCACAGCTTGATACGTTGGGGAAGATTGCAGGCGTCGGGAGGGT
>Ga0326511_10000266_pt1 | contig 44185 bp, 67 predicted proteins | sample 0_2496_0518_D_FD_203701 | JGI IMG/M metagenome (GOLD analysis project Ga0326511, IMG submission 203701) | Bovine rumen microbial communities from UC Davis, California, United States - 0_2496_0518 | ecosystem: Host-associated > Mammals > Digestive system > Stomach > Rumen | place: USA... | reverse complement strand
TGTGGGCGAGCGAGGTGGAATCTTTTTGCATAGCAGTAACTAAAAAACGTTTTCCGAATAATGAATAGTATGCTATAATAAGGGTAGATGCAATATGTGCGAGATATTGTATCTGCGAATAGCATATTGCATCTATAAAACCTTTGTCACGGGATACTCGCACTATCTTGTGACAGAGGTTTTTTATTTGGGAGGTGGCGTATGCAAAAAGATATCACCCTTGAAACAGGAGAAATTATCACGGCGGAAGATACTGGAAAACTGTATAGAAATGGGGTTGAAATCAAACAATCTCAAATGCCGAACAATGGCTATATGTATATCCACAGTAGGCAACAGACATATTGGGTTCATAGGATTGTGGCATCTGCTTTTGTCCAGCCTATTAAAAGAGGTGATCGGTCAATTCAAGTCCATCATATCAATGAGATAAAAAGTGATAACCGTGTGGAGAATTTGACGGTTGTATCGGTTCAGGAACACATGAAAGAGCATAAACAGATATATCCATTGATAAAAAAATGTGTTATATGTGGTGCTGAATTTACTCCACATAAAACAAAGCGGAAACGTCAGCAAACTTGCTCAAAAGAGTGTAAGTTGGCATTGATGAAGAAACGGATGGAATGCAAGGAAAAGTCGATTGCTCAATACGATTTAGATGGTAATCTAATAAAGGTGTGGCAATCCGGCAGAGATATTATGCGTGAAACAGGCTTTTTTGATAGCAATATCAATAAATGTTTGCATGGTCAGAGCAAAACTTATAAAGGCTATATATGGAAATATGCCGATTGCAGTGACAAAAAAGCGATTTTGTGATGAGATGGAATTATGAAAAATTATAATATTGAATTCGTGCCAGTGTCGGATCTGGTCATGTATAAAAAAAATGCTAAAAAACACCCGGAGGAGCAGGTTGACAAGATTGTCAACTCCATCCGGGAATTTGGCTTTCGGCAAAACCTTGTGATTGACAAGGATAATGTTGTAGTAATTGGTCATGGAAGGCTCTTGGCGGCTCGAAAAATGGGCTTAGAAGCGGTTCCATGCATGAGGGTGGATGATTTGTCGGCTGACCAATTAAATGCCCTTAGATTAGCTGACAATCGTGTTGCCGAGTCTCCCTGGGATGATGCTCTGCTCCGGGATTCCTTGGATGAGATAACTGATATTGATATGTCTGATTTCGGTTTTGATCTTGATTTTAATCTTGATTCTCAGGATGATGAGGCGGAGGCGGAAACTGAGGATGATGAGGTCCGGGATTCACTGCAGCATAATGTTTTTGAGAACCAGGAACGGATGCAGTTTTATGCTAATAATTTTTACGGGATTCCATCTATCGCACCTACACAGACCTATGGGGACAAGTTCCTGCGTTTCTGTGACCGTGGTGGTGTGAAAGATCTATCGGAGTATATCTGCCATTTTTACTATGATGACTTTAAATTCATTCAGGCATGGCGCGATCCTGATAAATACATTCCCGATCTTAAAAAATTTAAGGCAGTTGTATCACCTGACTTCAGTCTTTACACCGATTTTCCAAGGGCACTTCAGATTTTATCCTGTTATCGTAGGCAGTGGTGCGGTGCATACTGGCAGTATTACGGGATTGACATTATTCCTGATGTTGTGTGGGGTGATGAGGATTCTTATGCTTATTGTTTTGAGGGTATTCCAAGGTATTCTGTTGTTGCCACATCCTCTGTGGGGGTCAGCAACGATAAGGAATGGAATGGTAAGGAGGACGAGCGTTTCCGAAAAGGCTATAATGAAATGATGAAACGACTTGAACCCACAAAGGTTCTTTTTTATGGTACAATTATAGAGGGACTTCCCGGAGACATTATCCGGATTCCATCTTTTTATGAGCAGAAGAGAAAAATGTTAAATGAGAGAAGCAAGAAAAAACATGACAAGTCTTGAAAAGAAACTTGCAGGTATGACACCTGCAAGGGGAAATGATGAAAGATAAGTGGGTCTGTAGTAAGTGTGGATATACCATGTTTGAAAAACCGTCTAAAAATCAGATTTGCAATTTAGACGGTTGTAAAGGTCGTTTTGTGCAACAGACAGGAGGTATTCTGTGGAGACTGAAAAACTCAAAATTGAGTACGTCAAATTAAGCGAAATTAAACCGTATAAAAATAATGCAAAACTGCATCCCAAGGAACAGATTGATCAGATTAAAAAATCTATCAAGGAGTTCGGCAACATTGATCCTATCGGTGTTTGGCATGGAGAGATTGTTGAGGGGCATGGTCGGTATATTGCCGCCAAGCAACTTAAACTGGACGAAGTTCCTATTATCCGGCTTGATAGCTTGACCGATGAAGAACGGAAGGCTTATGCGCTTGTGCATAATAAGCTGACCATGAACACCGACTTTGACTTTGATTTATTAGATAGCGAACTAGATGAAATACTAGACATAGATATGTCAGAGTTTGGTTTTGAACTTGACGAAGAGGAAGAAGCGCAAGAAATAGAAGAAGATGAAGTGCCAGAGCCTCCAACAGAGCCAAAGGCAAAATTAGGCGATTTATACATTTTAGGAAACCACCGCTTAATATGTGGAGATTCTACGGATGTTGCGATTATTGATAGGCTTATGGATGGGGCAAAGGCTGACCTTGTTTTTACAGATCCTCCCTATGGAATGAAGAAAGAGAGCGAGGGAGTTCTGAATGATAACCTCAACTATGATGATTTGCTTGACTTCAACCGCCAATGGATACCGCTGACATTTGGAGCATTAAAAGATAATGGTTCTTGGTATTGTTGGGGCATTGATGAACCGCTGATGGATATATATAGCGAGATACTGAAACCGATGCAGAAAGCTAACAAGATAACATTTCGAAACCTTATCACTTGGGATAAAGGAAACGGACAAGGGCAGTTATCGGAAGATTTTCGAATGTACCCGATTGCAGATGAAAAGTGCTTATTTGTGATGGTTGGAGTTCAAGGCTTTTCAAATAATGCAGATAATTACTTTGAAGCGTGGGAGCCGATACGTAGTTACTTAAAACAAGAGCGTGACCGTATGGGATGGAGCAACGCTGATATGAAGAAAATGTGCGGTCATTCTCCGACAAGCGGGTGCCATTGGTTTGATAAATCTCAATGGATGATGCCGACAGAGGAAGAATACAAGACATGGCAACATCACGCAAAGGGCGAGGGCTTCAAGAAGGAATACGAGGAAATCAAGAAGGAATATTATTCAACTCGTGCCTATTTTGACAATACACACGATAATCAAAACAATGTGTGGCACTTTGACAGAGCAGGAAAAGACGAAAGAGAACATACAGGCGGTCACGCAACGCCAAAGCCGATAGCCTTATGCAGTAGAGCGATAAAGAGCAGTAGCAGAGAGGGCGAGATTGTCCTTGATGTATTCGGCGGTAGTGGTAGCACACTAATAGCCTGTGAACAGTTAAACAGAAAATGCTATATGGCGGAGCTTGACCCCAAATATGTTTCCGTGATTTTGCAAAGATATATAAACTTTAAGGGTTCGGATGAAGATGTATTTTTGATAAGGGATGGAAAGAAAATTCCGTATTCAGAAGTATTATTGCAGACAGACAGTGCAGATGATTCTGAGGAATTGCCGTTTTAAGGAGGTGATACCATGCCTAGAAAACCTACAGGGAATCCAACAGGCAGACCGAAAAAAAACTTTGATAAAAAAGTATTCCAGGATTTAGTTGGTTTAGGTTGTACACAAGAAGAAATCTGCTGGTTTTTTCGTGATGAAACAGGAAAATCAGCTAATATTGACACTTTGACAAGATGGTGCAAACGTGAGTTCGGTATGACTTTTCAAGAATATTTCAGACAAAACGGATGTATGGCTTTAAAAATACAGCTAAGAAGAAATCAGATGAATTTATCAAAATCATCGGCTGCAATGGCTATTTTCCTGGGTAAACAGTATCTTGGACAGACGGACAAGATCGAGCAGACGGTTACTGAAGTCGAGGACTTGTCTCCTCTGGCTGCTATGCTTATGGGTGATGATGTCGCTTGTCAGGCGACCGATTGCGATGAAAAAGACACAGACAATTAATTGGGCACCATTTTCCCAAAAACATAAGAATTATATAAAGAATGCGCTCCACAACAAGATGAATGTTGCCGAGGGCGCTATTCGTAGTGGTAAAACTATTGACCATTGCATTATCGCTGCTGCGTACCTGGAGACTTGTGTGGACAAAATCCACCTTGCTACCGGTGCGACTATTGGTAATGCGAAGCTGAATATCGGTGTTTGTAATGGTTTCGGCTTAGAGAATTTATTTCGTGGTCGGTGCAAGTGGGGAAAATATAAAGACAATGAGGCGCTTTATATAAACACACAGACCGGGCAGAAAGTGGTTATTTTCACCGGTGCTGGAAAGGCTGACTCTTATAAGCGTATCCTTGGTAACTCTTATGGGCTGTGGATTGCGACCGAGATAAACGAGCATTTTGACTCAGATGATTCACGTATTTCGTTTATCAAGGTTGCTTTTGGTCGACAGGTCGCTGCAGTGAAGCCGTTAGTGCTGTGGGATTTAAACCCATGTAATCCGACACACCGCATCTATACGGAGTATATCGATCGCTATAAAACACAGTATGTCGGCGGCTATCAGTACGAGCATTTTACCATTGCTGATAATAAATCGATCACTCCGGAGCGATTTAAGGAAATCGAAAGCCAGTATGTTATCGGGTCCATCTGGTATCGTCGTGATATCCTAGGTGAGCGTTGCATTGCCGAAGGTCTTGTGTATCCGATGTTTGAGGATGCTATAAAGCCCATCCCAGAGGAGATTAATTTGTCCACAATCAGTGTGGATAACTTGTGCATAAGTGTGGACTACGGTACCATGAATGCTTTCGCTGCTATCCTTTTTGCGAGATTTGCGGGTGTGTGGTATGCTGTGCGTGAATACTATTATTCTGGACGTGCTGAGAATGTGCAAAAAACCGACGAGCAGTACGCGCAGGATATCGAGGCATGGTGTATGGATGTCGCTCCAGAAGCGACAATCAGAATGATCGTGGACCCATCTGCAGCATCCTATATTGCTCTTATGCGTAAGCGAGAACACCGTTTTAAAGTTATAAAGGCTGACAATGCTGTCATGGATGGTATCCGTGAAACTGCTAATGCCTTGGAGAATGGGTATCTTGTTATATCTCCAAAACTGAAAGCGTGGAAATCCGAGGCTAGTGGTTATATCTGGAATGACAAGGCAGCAGATGATGCTCCGGTCAAAGAAAACGACCACTGTCTAACCGGTGATACACTTGTTATGACAGAATATGGAGCGAAGCCTATAGAAGAATTAGTCGGCACAAGTGGAAATGTATGGAGTTATAATATAGACACAGGTGAAGCCGAATTAAAGCCATATCATGATTGTCGTATGACTCAGCGAAATGCAGAAATCTATGAAATAGAAACTAAAGACGGGCGTGTTATCCGTTGCACAGAGGATCATCCGATTCTTACAGACCGTGGTTATATTTCAGCTTGTGAACTTTTACCGTCTGATAGAATCGTTGATATTATGGACACTATGCGTTATAATGTAGACAAAGGAGGTTTACATTATGACGATAAAATATCTTGAGAATGGTGATTTGGCTGTGTTTAATGGCTTGAAATTCAGAAAAGACAAGCACTCCGGTTATTATCTCAATGCCAAAACCCATAAACGGCTACATGTTTATATTTGGGAATTCTTCAATGGAGAAATACCGAACGGTTATCAGGTACATCATAAGGACTTTGATAAATCAAATAATGAACTTGAAAATTTGATTTTATTGTCGGCATCAGATCACATGAAACTGCATGGGACATCCTGGAATGATGAACGATACACAAGGCAAATAAAAAATCTTAATGAAAATGCAAGACCTAAAGCATCCGAATGGCATGGAACAGATATTGGTCGAGAATGGCATAAGCAACATTATAAGCAAATGAAAGAAAATCTTTATAAACATAAAGTTTTTATTTGCGCGAATTGTGGTAAAGAATTTAAAGCAATTAATCATGGCGTTAACAGATTCTGTTCTAATGCTTGTCGTGCAGCATATCGAAGAAAAAGTGGCGCTGATAACGAAACGAGAAAATGCGAATGGTGTGGTAATGAATTCACAACAAATAAATATTCAAAAGCAAAAACTTGCTGCCGAAGTTGTCGGAACTTCTTGCGTTGGAATAAAATCAATCCGAAAGATCGGCAGAGCTAATGTCTACAATATGGAAGTTGAAGACAATCACAACTTTTCTGTGAATGGTGGACTAATCGTGCATAATTGCATGGATGCTACCAGGTATTTTGTAAAAACTATGCGTGTTGTGAAGAAAGCGAGGAGGGATTTGTTGTAATGTACACTTATCAAGACTTGTTAAAAATTGGCGATGATGAGAATAAAAAAATGGAGTTTCTGCAGACCATTATTTCTGCGCATAAAAGCTCCCAGATGTATGAAGATGCTATGACTGCAAAAGAGTATGACCGTCAGAAAAATGTCACAATAGTGCAGTATCAGAAGCTTTTATACACAATCTCCGGGCAGACGGTTCCCGATAATTTCAGTGCTAATTTTAAGCTCCGGTCAAATTTCTTTAATCGTTTTATAACACAGCAGAATCAGTTCCTTTTGGGCAATGGTCTGTCACTTTCCGATCCTAGTGAAAAAGAAAAGCTGGGCGATGATTTTGACACCCGTTTACAGGAGCTGGGTAGAAAAGCACTTGTAGAAGCTGTCTCTTTTGGCTTTTGGAATCTGGATCATCTTGAGGTGTTCGGTTTTACTGAGTTTGTGCCGTTATGGGATGAGGAGACCGGTGGGCTTATGGCAGGTGCAAGGTTCTGGCAGATAGACAAGTCAAAGCCTATGCGAGTCACCCTATACGAGCTTGACGGGTACACCGAGTACATCTGGCGAGATGGTAAGGGCGAGGTATATGCTCCGAAGCGTAGTTATGTGCTGAATGTGGAAAGTTCACCTGATGGAGACACAGAAATTCTTGATGGCAGAAACTATCCGTCATTCCCTATCATCCCATTATGGGGTAATCCCGCAAGGCAGAGTGAGCTTGTAGGCAGACGTGAACAGATCGATGCTTATGATCTTATCAAATCCGGGTTTGCTGACGACCTCGATGATTGCAGCCAAATTTTTTGGACCATCCAAAACGCTTCTGGAATGGATGACATCGATCTTGCAAAGTTCATTCAGCATATGAAAACGGTAAAGGCTGCAGTTGTCGAGGACGATGGAGCCCGCGCCGAAGCGCACACCGTGGACGTGCCGTACACAAGCCGTGAGGTGCTTTTGACGAGGCTTCGCTCCGACCTTTATGATGATTTCATGGCGCTTGATACGAAGAACATTGCCGGTGGTGCTGTCACAGCTACACAGATCAAGGCTGCGTATGAGCCTATCAATAACAAGACCGATATGTACGAGTACTGCGTTCTTGATTTCCTGCATGGGCTTTTTGCCGTTGTGGGGGTGGAGTCCGAGCCAAGCTTCACCCGGTCCATTATGGTGAATGTTGCCGAGAATATTTCTGTACTTTTACAGGCGGCTCAGGTCCTTCCTGCAGATTATCTTGTGAGGAAGATTCTTGAGACATTCGGAGATGGTGATAAGGCGGAAGAGGTGCTGGAGCAGTTACAGGCAGCAGAGATGCAAAGGTTAGCAGAGGAAGACTATGAAGACGAAACTGGATCAAGGCAGGAAGGAAACGGATCAGACACTTCTCAGGCTTGAAGGTGAAATCCGAAAGACTTATTCAAAAGCACAGAAAGAGCTGAAAGCCAAAATGGATGAATACTTTCGGCTTTTTGCGATCAAGGATAAAACCAAGCGTGACCAGCTCATGCGAGGTGTAATCACGCAGGAAGAGTACAACAATTGGCGAATTGGTCAAATTGCCGTTGGTAAGCAGTGGCAGGCAATGGTTGACAACGTAGCTGATGATCTTGTGCATACTGAGCAGATTGCTAAGAGCATCACTTACGGTTACATGGCTGAAATTTACGCTATCAACATGAATTTTGCGACTTTCGATATCGAGAAAAAGCTGCAGGTTGATACATCGTTTGTGCTTTATAACCGTGAGGCTGTGGAGCGTATCCTGCGTGATCAGCCGATGCTTTTGCCACCTCCGGGGAGACAGATGCAGCGGCGCATTGCATCCGGGGAAGCTGTCAAGTGGCACAAGGGGCAGATTCAGAGTGTCACAATGCAATCGCTTATCCAGGGTGAGAGCATCCCACACATGGCTGACCGTATTTCCGATGAGCTGTGTGTAGCTGACCGTAAGTCAGCGATCCGGTATGCGCGAACGGCTGCTACTGAATCTGAGAATGCCGGGAGGCTGGACAGCTTTCACAGGATGCAGTCTCTGGGAATTCCTGTAAAAAAGACGTGGCTTGCGGTCCTTGATGGGCGCACACGTCATGCCCATAGGGAGCTTGATGGTGTGACGGTTCCACTAGATAAGCCGTTTCACAATTCCCTGGGGAAGATCATGTATCCAGGAGATCCGGAGGCTAGTGGAAGCAATATCTGGAACTGTCGATGCATGCTGGTGTCAGATATTGAAGGGTTCGAGACCGACTGGACAGATCTATCATTAAGGCACACATCGAAGCTTGGGGGCATGACTTATGCCGAGTGGAAGAAGGAGCATGGTGTATCCCAGAGCATTTTAAAACCTGATAACGTGGCAGCCATCATGAAGGCGCGTTATATTGCCGATTACAGGCGCTAGGAGGGGCTTATGGATGTAAGTGTGGAGTCTCATAGGGCTGAGGTAGAAGAAGCCCTAAAAAGGGCAAAAATCGCTGCTTTAGAGGCTATTGGATCAAAGGCAGCTGGATATGCGGGTGCGCTTGCGCCACATGACACAGGGCGATTAAGGAATTCAATCACGTGGGCGACTCAGGTATCCGAGGGTCGCTCTTTTTCGTATTCAGATGATCAGGGGAATAGTTTTTCTGACAAAGTTGGTACCGGGGTTCAGGAAGACACTGTTTGTGTAGGTACAAATGTGGAATATGCCGTGTACCAGGAAATGGGTACGAGTAAAATTCATGCGCATCCGTACCTGAAACCGGGCATTATGAATCACCTGGACGAATTTAAACAAATTGCAGAGAAAAGTATAAAAAATGCATGATTTTACAAAAATTTAATTTTTCTGTGTAGGATGATGTAGGGTTTGTGTAGGATGAACATTTGTTCTTACATTCAATAAATCCTTTATTTATCTATATATTTTTACTATTTTTTTCCTTTATGTAGGATATGTAGGATTATTGGTATAAAGTAGCTATTGCAAAAAAAATGCTATATAGAGAAGTTATAGAAAATGTAGGATAATTGTTCACTAAAAAATCGAACGCGGGTTCTGATAAAAACATGGTTTTTGCCGTACTTGTGTTTTGTGGAAGTGTGTGATAAAATTCAGGTATCCAAATGACAAAGAACCGTCACCGACGCAGAGGAGGATGAAAATAATGGCTCTCTGGAAAGAAATTGCGGGATATGAAGGACGATATCTTGTAAGCGATGAAGGAGAAATATATTCACTTCCTAAAATCGTTCATGGTGCATGGACGCAACAAAGAAAAGGTAAAAAGCTAAAAAAAGGCAAAAGAGGACGAAAAGGACAGCCACAGTATGAATTTGTAATTCTTGTGGATGCTGATGGGAATAGCCATAAAGAGTCTGTGCATCGTCTTGTCGCTAATGCTTTTATTCCAAATCCTAATGATTATCCAGAGGTAAATCATAAGGACGAAAATTCTTTGAATAATCATGTTGATAATCTTGAATGGTGTTCAAGGCAATATAATATCGAATACAGCAAGGGAAGACATATCGCTCAATATGATATTGAGGGTACTAAAATTGCTGAATATAAAAGTATTGTATATGCCAGTAAAATAACAAAAATTTCAAAAACGGCTATAAATAATTGCTTGTCAGGCCGGAGTAAAATCGCTGGAGGCTATTTATGGCGATATGAAGAGGGGAGTGAAGACTTATCGCATTAACAAGAAAATTCCTGCAGACAATGGGGATTGATACCGACAAGATAGACGAGATCATTTCTGCACACGCTGAAACTGTGAATGCGCTGAAGGAAGAGCGCGATCAGTATAAGGTTGATGCTGAAAAATTGCCGGGTGTCCAGAAAGAATTGGACGTTGCTGCAAAAAAGGTCAAGGAGTATGAGGACTCCGACGAGAAGGACAAGTGGAAAGTCAAGTATGACGCGCTCCGTGAGGAATACGATGGATACAAGGCTGGCATTGATGCCGAGAAGGTTAAGGTCAAGAAGACCGAGGCTTATCGTAAGCTCTTAGAGACTGCGGGTGTATCCAAGAAGAGGCTGGATGCCGTAATGCGTGTCACTGATCTCAAAGACGTTGAGCTTGATGATTCCGGTGCTTTGAAAAACGTCGATAAACTGACCGAGGCTATCAAGACCGAGTGGGCTGATTTTATTACAACAAAGCAGGAGCAGGGAGCAAAAACTGAAACTCCACCGGGAGGTGCAGGCGGCGGTGATGGAAATACACCGAGCCGGGCAGCGCAGGTGGCGGCTAAACATTACGAAATGATGTATGGCACAAAAGCGGAGGAAAAGAAATGAGCTTTATTGGTGCAGTAGACCAGGGAGTTGTTTATACTCCGGGTTATTTCCTCGCTCATGAGGAATGTGAAAGAAAAACACGTGAGTTCCCACAGGCTGGTGCAACCACTGCGGCGAACGGTGCAAAATATTGGAAGATGGGTGCTTTCTATCCGGCAAATGATGCTTCAAAGGTAGAGGGTATCGTATACGAGGATGTAGATGTTACAAACGGCAATATGCCGGGTTCCGTTGTACTCAGCGGTACAGTTTATCTTGATCGACTTGCCGATACTCCTGGAGAAGGTGTTCAGGCAGCACTTGAAGGTAAGGGATTCAAGTTTGTGAATGCAGCTCCGGCGGTAACTCGTCCTAATTGGGTAAATGGAGGTAACGGCTAATGGCTATCACATGGGAAAATAATATACTTGGTTTCATCCCTAAGAAGGATTGGTTAGACATTCCATTTCAGGTAACTCGTCCAAATGATCCTGCTGATGAGCTTTTCAGTGATCGTAAGACTGACAACCTTGTGGCTGAGTGGCAGACCATCGCAGATGAGTTCAGAATTCCTGTTATGGCTCAGTTCCATGGCTTTGATACAGAATCTCAGACCACTTTCAGAGTTCCTATCGATACACACAACATCGAGAAGGGTCTTATCAAGGTTAAGATCAACCAGTCTGAGAGAATGAGGGCGCTCCTGAGATCAGGTGTCAATGGCGATGAAAATCTTTATGACTATGTTGTCAATGACGGTGTTCGCCTTGCAGAGCAGGTTGTTACCCGTACCAAGGTTGCGAAGAATGAGCTTATCGCTACCGGTCAGGTAACCATCAAGGAGAACAATCTCAATCTCACAGTTGATTACGGTGTGCCAAATGCACACAAGAATCTTACTCTTGATTTTGGTGCTGGTGCATCTGCATCTATTCCTGATCAGCTGCAGGATATTGTGGATACTGCAAGAACAGCAGGTGCTGTGCTTAGTGGTGCTTTCACAAGCCGTAAGATGATCGGTAAGCTGAGAGCCAATGCTGATATCCAGAGAGCTATCAATGGTAACTCCGGGGTAGGGGCATTAGTTCGTAGGACTGCTCTTGAGGATTATCTTGCCGAGGAATTCGGTATCAATGATATCATCGAGAATGATCTTACCTATGGTGCGAGTGCAACAATCCTTGCATCCGGCAGACCATCAGTTACCACAAAGCGTTATTATCCGGAGGATAAGATCACTTTCTATTCACCTACTATCAACGGCAGGATCGGTACAGGTCTGTGGGGTGATCCACCTGAGACAGATGTGAGACAGCTGCTTGATGTTTCTGGTTCCGGTACATCACCTTATGTGTACATCACTCAGTGGGCGGAAGAGGACCCGGCAGTGCTTTGGACAAAGGCATCAACACTGTTCATGCCTGTACTTTACAATCCAAACAGTCTGTTTATTGCAACAGCAACTGAGACTCCGTAAGCTTAGACGGCTTTCGGCAATTTAAAGCGAGGGAGTAAATCCCTCGCTTTGGCTTTATTTAGCGGTTTTTAGCTTTAGATGGATACTTTATCGTCTGAGGTTTGAAAGTGGCTGGAAAGGGGCTTTAAATGCTTGAGGAAGTACTTAGAACGATCCGTGATTACTTTATCCGGGCAGTTTGGAAGGGTAAGTTCTATATCGAGAATGGATCTCTTGCAGATGTGGATTTTATTTTGGAAAATCAGTATTATCGGATTTCCGGCAGCGTATTTAATGACGGTATACACAAATATGGTGATACTGAGAATCCTTTAACGGATGAAGTATTCGATGGAGAAATATGGGTATTAGCGATACCATTACCGGTCCTTTCGCTTTGTAATGATATTGAGGCATGGGTCGCAAAATATGGAACAGTGGATAGTCAGGCAATGAGTCCGTTTAACTCAGAGTCTTTTGGCGGTTATTCGTATAGTAAGAGTTCGGGAGGCAGCTCATCCGGGGGGAGCGCTTCAAATCCAAGTTCCTGGCAGGCTGTGTTTGCTCCCCGGCTTAATCCTTGGAGGAAAATGATATATGAGTCTCCTATCAGAAGCTATGACTACGTGCGTCATACTTAATAAACAAACAGAAGCAGATGGATATGGTGGTTATATAACCACATGGGTGGATGGTGCTGAATTTAAGGCAGCAATCGTCCTGGACTCGTCCATGCAGGCGAGGATTGGTGAAAAGCAGGGGGTTACTGCGTTATATACGGTGACCACAACAAAGGCTTTAAATCTGCAGTATCATGATGTGTTCAGGCGGGTGGAGGATGGCAAGATTTTCAGAGTCACCAGCGATGGTGATGATAAAAAAACACCTGCAAGTGCTGCGCTTGATATGAGACAGGTTTCGGCGGAAGAGTACCAACTTTCTTCATGACTGTTTGGGAATATTTAGAAAGTGAATTTATTTAATAATGGATAAATGGCAGACTATTCATAATTTTTGGTCAGGGTTTGATATTCCTGCCTATGATGAATCAAGTGTTCCCGATAATGCTGTGATGCCATATATCACTTACAGTGCGTTGACATCATCATTCGAGAACACTGTATTATTCACAGGCGATTTGTGGTATCATAGTACATCATGGAGAGAAATTTCGCAGAAGGCTGAAGAAATAAGCGTGGCTTTAAAAGGGTATTTGCTTAAGTCAATAAATACTCACGAATATTTAATGCTTGCGCAGGGATCTCCATTTGCACAACGTATGGCAGATGAGAATGATGCTGTGAAACGGGTACATATTAATGTTATGGGTGAATTTTTTACCCACAATTAAGTAAAAAAGGAGAGAAAAAATGGCTGGTAAATTTACCGTAATTTCTAGTAATGCGTTCGATGAGTTACAGGTTGATGCTGGTGTAATCTTGAAGAGGTTTAATCCCGCGAATCCTACAGCTCCGGCAGATGCTGATATAGTAACAGCGACTACCGGTGGTATCACTGTGTCATGCAAACCTACTTATAGTGATTTTTTTGAGGATGTGGATAATGCCCCGAATAATACTAAGGAGGGTAAACATCTTGATAGCTGGGAGTGCTTAATGTCTACTACTGCACTTGGCACTACTGCAGATGCTATCAAGTTGTCACTTGGTGCTGCTGATACAAGTGGTGCAACATATGCCCTCACTGAGGATGAGGCTATCGTATCCGGGAAAACTTATTACACAAGAACAGGCACATCGCCCAATTATGTGTATACTCCCGTTGCCGACCCCGTTGTGGCTGATATTGCAACATATTATGAGCTTACATCACCGGATTCCATGATTGTGCCTAGGGCAAATCTGAAACAGGATGATTTCCAGCATTTATGGTGGGTAGGTGATAAGGCTGACGGTGGCATGGTTGCTGTGCAGATTAAAAATGCACTTTCGACTGGTGGGTTCTCGCTTAAAACCACAAAGAATGGCAAGGGTAATCTCACACTTGAAATCACAGGTCATGTATCTATCAATGCTCAGAATGAAGTGCCAATGGTATTTTATAGTACCGAGGGGGAGGATTAATTTATGAGAAGACTCAGCGATATCCGGGGTGAAGATGCTCTTGATATACTTGCTGATATCATCGGTGAAGTGTCTGTTATTTTTACGGACACTTCATTTGTTGAAATAGCAAGAAATGGAAGCAAACTTGATGTTGTTAAAAAGCTGTTAAAGGATCATAAGGCGGAAACGCTGCATATAATGGCATTGCTTGAAGGTGTTCCTGTGAATGAGTATAATCCGTCTATCATTGAACTTCCTATGTCGCTCATGTCACTTTTTAATGATCCTGATTTAACACAGCTTTTTCACTCGGCAGAGACAGTGACCGCTTCTGGCTCTGCTACGGAGAATATAGAGGGCGAAGAGACCGCATAAAGCCGTTTTTAAACTATTGTACAGCGCGGTTTGAAGCAGATTATACGGAGAATCTCTATAAATGCTATATAGCTGACGCTTTACACGCTATCGGACGTTTAAATATACGCTATTCTGACATTGTGGATAAGTCAAAAAGAAAGCACATCGATGAATCACCGGAGGAAATTAAAGAGCGGATTAAGAAGAAACTGCAGGCAATGAGTGAGGATTGATATGGATATTTTTGATCTTTTTGCGACTATAAAACTTGATTCCAGTGAATATGAACAGGGATTGGCTGCTGCTGAAGGCAAAGCCAATGGTTTCGGGTCCATGATCAGTGGTGGGTTCTCTACTGCAATGAAGGTGGGGGCTGCAGCTGTGGGGGCTGCATCCGCCGCCGTTGTTGCATTTACAAAATCATCTGTGGATACAGGAACTACTTTTGATGCTACCATGTCAAAAGTGGCGGCTATCTCTGGTGCTACCGGAGAGGATTTTGATAAGCTGAGAGAAAAAGCCATTGAGATGGGCGGAAGTACAAAGTTTAGTGCTACCGAAGCTGGTGAGGCTATGTCTTACATGGCAATGGCTGGATGGAAGACCGAGGACATGATGAATGGTCTGTCCGGAATCATGAATCTTGCTGCGGCATCCGGAGAGGATCTTGCTACTACATCTGATATCGTTACGGATGCTCTTACGGCTTTCGGCTTACAGGCATCTGATTCTGCGCGTTTTGCCGATGTGCTTGCTGCTGCTGCAAGTAATTCAAATACAAATGTCGGCATGATGGGTGAAACATTTAAGTACTTTGCTCCTCTTGCAGGCACTTTTAAATTCAGCATGGAAGACACGGCTGTTGCAGTTGGTCTTATGGCAAACAGTGGTATTAAGGCTTCTCAGACTGGTACGGCTTTACGTGCGGCTTTTTCTCGTATGTCTAAGCCTACCACAGAAATGACAAAAGCAATGGAAGCCTTGGGATTATCTGTTAATGGCACGAATCTTTTGCTTACCGATGAAGAGGGGCAAATGCGTTCTCTGGGGGATATCATGGATATCCTGAGAGGCTCTTTAGGAGGACTTACCGAGGCTGAAAAAGCTAGAGTTGCCACACAGCTTTTTGGTCAGGAGGCTATGTCCGGTATGCTGGCTATTGTGAATGCCAGTGAAGCAGATTATGAAAAACTCCGTGGTGCCATTGATAGTGCATCTGAGGCATCTAACGGGTTTAATGGTGCGGCGGAAGAGATGGCGGCAACGATGGAGACAAACCTTAAGGGTGCCATTACATCTTTTAGTTCTGCAATGGAAACTATGCAGATCAGGATCAGTGAAGCTATTAATCCTATTGCTACTGATTTTGTTAATCTAGGCACAGAAGCTGTTCGTGGTTTTACTGCAGCTTTCAAAGAAGGTGGTCTTGATGCAGCGATGGATTCCTTGCAGGAACCTATTTCAAAGTTTGTCGGTCTTGTTTCTCAATATTTACCCACAATTATCGAAGCTGGCGCATCAATCATCAATTCCTTAATCCAGGGCATAACGGATAATATAGACACTATCGTAGATGGGTCTGTTACTGTACTCATGGCTTTTGTTAATGGCTTGATTACGGCACTTCCACAGCTTTTAGAGGGTGGTGTGCAAATTGTTGCCGGACTTACACAGGCTATCATGGATAACAGCTCCAGCATTCTGGAAACTGCTGGTCAGATCGTGCAATTCTTATGGCAGGGCATGGTCGAGGGACTTCCTATGGCTGCCGATGCAGCTGTGGGATTTATGGCGGGTCTTGCAGAATATCTTACTACGGCATTGCCTGAATTAATCCCGGTTGCGTTAAATGCGGTAATGGAATTCTCCGGATCACTCCGGGAGAATGCCGGAAAAATGATAGACGGTGCGCTTGGTTTAATTATGGCACTTGCCGATGGTCTTATCGAGAGCTTACCTGCTATGATTGAGACTATCCCTACGATAGTTTCAAATATCGCAGGAATTATCAATGATAATGCACCAAAGCTGATTGTGACAGGTGTTACACTTATTGGGAAATTGGTTGTAGGCATTGTGAAAGCGATTCCCACATTAATTGCGGAGTTTCCGAAAATTATTAAGGCTATTGTTGATGTAATCACAGCTTTCAACTGGGTAAATATAGGTGCAAATATTATTAAATTTATAGGTGATGGTATAAAATCACTTGCTACGTCACTTCCACAGGCTCTGAAAGAAATCGGCACCAAGGCTGTTGAATGGCTGAAATTGATTCAGTGGAAGACATTAGGACGTGATATAATTGATTTAATCGTTATTGGCATAAAAGCTCTTGTAAATGCAATTCCAAATGCCCTTAAAGCTATTGGATCGAATGCGATTAAGGTGTTTAAGTCAATAAATTGGAAAGACCTAGGGATGCAGATTATACGTGGCATTGTATCAGGTTTGACTGGTGGCATTGGCAGTGTTGTCGATGGGATTAAAAAGGTTGGAAGTTCTATTGTAAGCGGAGCAAAAAAAGTCTTTAAGATCAATTCACCATCAAGACTTTTCAGGGATGAAATTGGAGCAAATATTGCTAAGGGACTTGCTCTTGGTATCACCGATTCTATTCCTATGGTCGAAAATGCCATGGATGGCATGAATGAGGCGCTTGTTTCAAATGTTGATGTAAGCGGTGGGGGTGTGCCACAAGGACTTCCTGCGTTAATCCCTGCAACGGATAATAAAAATATGACAATCGTTTTGGAGCTTGATGGTTATCAGTTTGGCAGGGCGGTATACAAATATAATCAAAATGAAATGCAACGTGTTGGTGTTAATCTTGCAGGAGGTTTTGCGTAATGTTTACAATCGATGGTATTGAATGGGATGTGCCTTGCAACATTGACCGAACCGCAGAAATGCAGGCTAGTGATATATCGGGGATGCTATTAGATAAGACTTACTTCAACGATGTCATAGGCACATATCTGAAGTACGATATATCTCTTGCAATCCCTATGGGATACTTTGACAGATACACGGATTTATTCGAGATTCTGAGTAATCCGGTTGATGCGCATACTTTCGTATTTCCATACAATCAGACTACCATCGAAATCACTGGTCGAATTTCTGTGGTGAGTGACAGATATTACCGAAAAGAAGGAAATGTACAGATATGGAGAGGCACAAAGTTTTCAGTAATTGCCAATCATCCAAGTAAAGAAATGTCACTTTCCGAGGTTATAAGCAGGGGGACTACATCAATTCCCGATAAAGTTGAAGTACCCGATGGAGCCATGTATGAATGGGACGCTGAAAATGGCATTTGGAACATGATTACTTTAGATGATGCAGATGAGGTATATTACTGATGTATGTGGTTATCGGTTCGACAACTTATGACAAAATTAAAAAGTTATCCTTTGCGCCCGAGACGAGTATAACGTCTGATACTGTGCCAATAAATCAATTTGAGGTCGATATTATCACTGATGATATGACTATCAGCGCAGGTATGGATATAAGCCTTTATGATGATTCTGATGCTTTGTGGGCTAAGTATTGGATTACTTTTGCTGAGAGAATTGATGCCTATACTGTAAGAGTTAAAGCAGAGAGTAAGCTGGCTATTTTAGAGCGGAAAACAATGGAGGGTAAAATGTACGCATCTTACCCTGTTTCCGATTTAATCGATGATATTTTTTCTGATTTTGCATCAACCGAGTATTATCTGGACTCATCATTCGCAAATGAAACTATCACAGGTTATATGGGGCATCACTCCAAAAAATATAGACTACAGCTTGTATGTTTTGTTTTAGGCGCTTATGTAAAAACCTACTTTAATGGCAGGATTGAGATATTGCCATTGGACGACTCGACCGAAGTCTTAATTCCGTTAAATAAGACTTTTTGGAAACCAAGCATATCTTATAAAGACTGGGTTACATCTATAAAACTGCGCTCATATTCATACACAGCAGGCACACCTAGCACCACAGATAAATGGGTAGAAGCCGATGGGGTTACCTATATTCAGACATCGCAGGATGTAGCGCTGTCAAACCCCGATGTACCTGTCACAGCTCCGCCTAACATCGTGAGCATTGAGGATATCCAGATTATTAACAGCAATAATGTTTCAGGCATTTTAAGCCGACTAGCCAATATATATTTTAATCGGGTTGAAACTGATTTAAGCGTAATAAATAACGGCGAGTATGTGCCGGGGGATAAGGTCATATGTTATGGGCAAGACAAGACTCTTGTAGCAGGATACATTGCATCGGCTGATTTTTCATTCGGCTTACAGGCTAAGTCAAAGATAAAATTGACTCCCGTAGAAATCAGGGAATCGGCGGAATTGAAAATCCAGTATAAATGGGATGATTACATTCTGAGGATTTCCGTATGGCTTTTTCCTGTTAATTATAATTATTCGATTGAGAATCCTTATATCGATTTATATTTAAATAATCACAGGTATGTTTTTAGACCTATCAACGAATATGCGACAGGCACTGTAGTAAGCGGTGGAGTAGTTGACATACAGAATTGTGCGGTAGCACTTGATGAATTTCAAGGCACTGTTTACACTATATCTGTGGATGAAGTTACAATGTCTGATGGCATAGTTGAGATAGCGTAGGAGGGATAAATGGCAAAGGTTTTGACCGATGATAGTAATTATACGGCGATAGCAAATGCTATTCGTACAAAAAAAGGTGTAGAGACTACTTATCTTCCTAGCGAAATGGCAACGGCGATTGGTAGCATTGAAGCGGCTAATCTTGATATTCTTTCAGTGAACGCAAATGGCACATATACACCTACAAGCCCAAAGAATGGATTTTCTGAGGTAACTGTGGCTGTGCCAAACACTTATGATGCAGGTGATGAAGGAAAAGTTGTTTCCAACGGTGAGCTTGTGGCACAGAGCAGCCAGACTGTGACACAGAACGGCATTTACGACACAACGCTAAAGAATGAAATTGTAGTAAATGTACAATCGGGTGGAAGCCAAGAGGGGACTCAAATAAATTTTACTAATGGAACGCTTAGTCTTTCGTCACGAAAAGGCGTAGATTTGCTTACTTATAATGTGGATTCAGATGGTACAGTTAGTGCTACATTTGAAGAGTATTCTGCTGTATTTGAGTTTTTTTCAATAGGTCTTGGTTCGTTAAGTAATGCGAAATATTACTTACTTGAATTTGATTATGAAACTACTGACGGTTTATTTTTCCCTGTAGGAACATGGAATTTAGGGTTTGGTATAAGTAAAGACATATTAAACTATATTTCAAGTAGCAATGTTGCTTTAAGTTATCCTGACAATATTGTAAGGGATAGCATCAAGAGGCATTACAAACAATATTTTACACCAAGCCCGCCGACAAGTTCTAGTGCACAACCTACTGGTAATAGAAATATGTATGTTAATTTTAATGTATGGGGATATTCGGATGAATATCGAAACAAATTTTCAATTACCAATATGAAACTGTTTGAGCTATAAGTTAATTATGAGATAAAACTAATGAGTAAAAACATTGTTATTCAAGAAGGCGGTATCGGTAAGCAGATGACCGTCAATAAATTAAAGACCGATAAAGTTGGTGGAGGAACGCAGCTATGGGTTCCAGAAGATGAAGCAGGTGATTATGCAAACTACGAGGAATTGTCTGTCACTGAAAATGGTACTTATGTCCCAAGCGAAAATGCCGATGGGTTTTCTAAAATTGATGTTGATGTTAATCCAGAGTTAGAGGATATTACTATAACTCGAAATGGTGTTTATGAATCACATCAGTATGGTTATGGAAGAGTAGAGGTAGACGTTGAGGGCGGCGGTGGCGATATCGAAACAGGTACACTTACGGTTAATGCAAATGGAACGTATCATGCAAGTGATGATGACCTAGATGGTTATGATGAAGTTATTGTTGACATTGATGACGCATTGACTTTAAAAGAACTTACCGTAAATGAAAATGGAACATATAGGGCATCAGATGATGATGCAGATGGATATTATATTGTTAACGTGAATGTTTCTGGCGGAATTGGGAGTGCAACTAATGATGGATTACCAACAACAGAAAATGGAGTGGCTCCCGGTGGAATTGGTTCATCTGTTGTTGGTTGGGACGAGGTAGATGGAAATGAATACGCTATTGGTGTAGATTCTAGCGGGAACCTTGTAAAAACAAAGGTGCCATCTGGGATTGAAATTGGAACACCACCAACAAAAACAAACTATAATTCCGGTGAAGCAATAGACTATTCTGGAATCATTGTAATTCTAAAAGGTGGAGACGATGCAATGTTTTCAGATGCTAAATATCCGAATGGTCGCGTTCCATTTGATGAACTTGTTTTTCCTATAGATAAAGCCCATGGCGGTGGAGGTGTTATTACTTATACAACACTGGCTAATGATACGAGCCTGTTTTATCGACAATACGGGCTTACATTCTCATTTGTCGAAATAGGCGTTGGGACTGAAATATCAGGAACGCTTGACGGGAAAAGGAAGTATATATTACATTCGTGTGATGACAAGGTATTTGCTGTTCTTTATCCAGGCAGCTCATATGAGTATGTAGATCTTGTTTCGGAGGGCAATTTCAGTGTAATATTCAAAGAAGATGATGGCAGCGAAGCGATGATAAATCGTAATGTAACATCTACGGGATATGCATTTTATAACATACAATGTACACCTGGCAAAAATGTAGGTATACCATTGCAAGAGGTTCTGAGTAATAGAAGTTATGGTGTTCGCGAAGATATGATTACATTTGGAAAAGGCCATGGTTCTGAGGATGTACAAATTCCGGTTCAATGGAAATCACCGTATGACGGAAGGACATTCGAGGATACATTCGAAATCACGGTCACAGGCAGTGGTTCCGGCTCAACCGATGGCGGCGGCTACTCCGATGATTCCGGCGGTTCTTCTTCCCTTTAAATTACTATCAAATAACCATTTAAAATGAAATATTAAAATCCAATCTAGGGAGAGTATCGAGAATGAAACTAACTGAATTATTAAATCAACTGAATCTTGGGAATTTGTCGATTTTGATTTTCTTGGTGCTTTCCTTTATAGAGGTATCGCCAATTAAAATAAATCCGTGGTCGATGCTGATGAAGTGGATTGCAAGGTTGCTCGGAATCATCGACCTAAAGACCGAGATTATACAAGTGCGTGACCGCATGAATGAGTTGGAAAAGAAAATCGACAAAATGCAAATCTCCAATGATGAAAAAAATCAACTCAAGGAAGCACTTGCGGCACGTCGGAGAATCCTAAGATTTAACGACGAGATTTTGCAGAAAGTAAGGCACAGCAAAGAGATGTTCGATGATATTCTCAAAGACATAACGGACTACGATAATTATTGTCGTGACCATCCCGAATTTGTAAACAAAAAAGCGGTGCTGTCCGAACAAAATGTCGCAAGAGCATATCAAAAATGCATGGAAGAGAATGATTTTTTATGAGGTGTAAGGTATGACAAACAGAACATATGATATTTTAAAAGATATAGCACTTTGCTGGTTTCCAGCTTTCATGGCATTTGTAGGTGTCATTATGGTATCCTGGGAAATCCCTTATACAGATCAGGTCCTGGCAACGATGGCAGGACTTAATACTTTTATGGGTGCGATAGTTAAATACTATAAGGCAAAATATGACAGCGAACAGGAAGAGGATGAATCATGAAAGCAGTAGAAAAAGCCATGGCGGAAGCCAAAAAGTGGGAAGGCTATTGTGAGAAAAAGGATGCTTCGAACCTTGGAGATTCTACGCATGAAGGCAAGATAGTTAATGCCGGGAGCAATAACTATACAATCTTCGGGAAACATTTACTTGACACAACGGGTGCAAAAGGAACTTACGGCATTAATTATCAGTGGTGTGATCAGTTCTGCGACGATATCCTCGTAAGAGCTTTTGGTGTGGAGAAGGCTAAGCTGCTGCTTGGCGGCTGGTCTGCTTATACTCCCACATCTGCTGAGTATTACCAAAAGATGGGGCAGTGGCATAAGACTCCAAAGGTCATGGATCAGATCTTCTTCAAGAACTCAGTTCGAATCCATCATACCGGTTTCGTTATCAGTGTGGGAGCATCTACGGTAACTACAATCGAGGGAAACACTTCAGCCGGTACTGATGTTGTCGCAAATGGTGGCAAGGTCGCTATTAAGATGTATCGGCTTGATGATCCGGCTATTGCAGGATACGGCAGACCTAACTGGAGCATTGTCGATGTTGGTGATTCTGAGGCTTATCCTACCTGGATAAAGATTGGTGAAGGTGAGGATACCAAGTGGTATTTCCGCCTTGAGCCAGGAGTTAATGCTCATGGCTGGCGCAACATTAATGGACACAGATACTACTTTGATGAGACCGGACTCATGGCAAAAGAATGGAAGCAGATCGATGGTAAGTGGTATTACTTCCAGCCGGAAAGTGGTAAAGCGGCTGCACTTGCAGGAGCTTTATATGTAACTGATGAGACCGGCGCACAATTTATCATGACTTGTTAAATTTTTTAATTAGTGATATATTGTAAATGGTTTTCTTTTTTTCTGGTTTTTACCTCGCTTGACTAACAGAAGAGCGTCCGTAACAGGGCGCTTTTTTGTTGCTTAAGTTTAATTCAAATCTCGGAAATGATATTTTGAGTACCATTTTTGGGACTCAATTACATTTTTTAGGGGTAAAAAGTTTAATTCGTTTACATTTTCGCAACATTGCCCAACATTGTTTAGTCAAGCTTTAGTCAAGCTTTAGTCAAGCTTTAGTCAAGTAAGTGGGACTTAATGTTTTTGTTCATCATTTTTCCGAATTATATTTTTGATTTAAATATATTCCTGATCTATGGTATAATGAGAGTGTTGCGAACAAATATTTATAAAATTTTAAGAGGATAATGTTATGGAACAGGAGCAGAAACAAATACCCTATATCGCATTTGAGAGCGCACAAACAAGGCTGGAACGTGCTAATCGCAGATTATTCATTCTATGTGTGATTTTGGCTTTAATGTTATTGGTAACCAATGCAGGATGGATTTATTGGGAAAATCAATGGGAAGATGTTGTGGTAACTCAGGATGTAAAATCTGATGGCGATAGCGATGTACAGTTGCAAAACATAGGAGGAGATTACTATGGCGGTGACACTAAGGCAAACGATCAAAACCCGAAGACGTAAGACGGGCGGTAATAGCGGATATCATAAATGCCCATCATGCAATGGTACAGGCAGGAAGAGAAATGTGGGCAGAGGTGCAAAAAAATAAGATGGAGTATAGCAATTCGGAGATAAGCAAGGTAATTGATGAATACATTCACAATCAAAGAAACCGGAAATTGTTGAAAAGAAGATATATTGATGGTATTTGCATAGAGCCGTTAAGTGAAGAATTTGGATTATCGGTTAGACAAGTAAAGAACATCATTTATAAATCTCAGGATCGTTTATTCAAACATATGCCGTGTTAAACGGCATATTTTTTTTGTCACTTTATTTAAAAAAGTTTAAAAAATAAATTGACATATACTATTTTAGAGTTATAATAAAGAAAAAACGGCAGAGGTGAATAAAATGAAGTATTACGTAGAATTTAGTTGTGGTCATAAAGACAATGTTGAACTGTTCGGAAAGACAGCCGATAGGGAAAAAAAGATTGATTATTATAAAAATTATGGTTTATGTCCAGTTTGCTATCAGGAACAAAAAGCTATCGAGAACTCGATCGGCTGCGAAGAGAAGGAAATGAGCTATCGGGAATACAAAACAAGCTATCCTGAATGCAAGACTAAACCGGGAAGTTACAATGGCAAGACAAAGACCATTGTGGTTTATGTGCCGGTTACAAAATAAAAGAAGAGGTGCTGGATTAATCCGGCACTTCTTTTTTTTGCACTAAAATTGCCCGGATACTTCATCGAAAGCATCCGGGCTTTTTGTTATGCTTGCAGCATGATAGATACGGCATTTTTAAAATTTGTTAAAAGACTAATAATGTGTGGACTATCTCCCATGGAGGCTTATCTGGCTTGTGATGATTTTTTGTGGCGATATGGGAGGAGTGATCTTAATGCATTTGTACGGTCCTTTGAGGTGAATTATGTGGCAGAAATATAATCCAAATCCCACAGGGCGAAGGGTAGGGGATTGTGCTGTAAGAGCCGTTGCAAAAGCACTCAATATTGATTGGGAGACAGCTTATGATCTTATCTCAGATGCTGGATATAACATGGGTGATATGCCAAACTCTGATTCTGTATGGGGTGCAGTGTTAAGACAAAATGGATTTTATCGTGCAGCGATACCGAATAGATGCCCAGAATGCTATACGGCGGAAGAGTTTTGCAGGGATCATCCTCATGGAGTTTATGTCCTTGGTTTTGGAGGGCATGTTGCCACTGTAAAAAACGGAATTCTTTATGATGCGTGGGATTCTTCACAGGAGATTCCTCAATTTGTATGGTATAGAAAGGATTAAGTTATGGCAGGATATAATTTTCCAATAGGTTATCAGCCAGTTTATCCACAATTTTCATATCAGCCACCGCAACCACTGCAGCAATCGCAACAAAATGCGGGCATTACTTGGGTGCAGGGTGAAGCCGGTGCAAAATCTTATCTTGTAGCTCCAAATAACACAGTACAATTGTGGGATTCTGAACGGCAGACGATTTATCTTAAGTCAGCAGATGCATCCGGGATGCCATCCATTAAGACGTTGGATTATACAATTCGAAATGAAGTGCCTAAAAGCCCCATAGAGGGGCTTCAAAAAGCAGAGGGCATAAATGTATCACAGGATGATTTAAACGGCTTACAGGCTCAAATAAACGCATTGAGAGCCGATTTCGAAGCATATTGCAGGAAGGAGTCAAGAAATGAACCAGCTTTACACGGAAATGATGAAGCAGCAGATGGGCGGAAATAATATGCTGCAGAGATTTATGCAGTTCCGGAATAGTTTTTCTGGAAATGCCAAGGATCAGGTTCAGCAACTTCTTAATTCCGGGAAGGTGTCGCAGGATGAGTACAATGCGGCGGTGCAACAGGCACAGGAATTGGGACGGATGATGGGAATGAAATTATGACGGATATTTCCACACAAATCCATGAGCGGACTTTATGCGACCAGATGCGTTATTGATTATCATGCATGGGTTCATTCCTACATATCTTGCCGCATCAGAAACACAATCCCATGTGCGAATATATTCGCCTGATTTTGAATATTGAATAACGGATCGACTATTGTAAGTATCTGCACCCTTTGGATGATTGTTTTTGTGCGGATCACGTAATCCAGTTCGTATTGCGTGTTGAGTGTTTTCCCGGTGGGTGACCCATTCCAGATTATTGACACGGTTATTCTTTTTATTTCCGTCAATATGGTTCACGCATCTTTTATTGTAAGGATTTGGGATAAATGCCTCTGCGACAAGAGAGTGGACGGTACGGTTCTTTTGTTTTGATTTGTTTCCAGAGCAGAGACGAACAATTAAATAACCGGAGTGATGTTTTTTAAGCGAAAGCAATTTATCAATGCCTTGGTTCAGATAATTGATGCTCATGACATTGCCGAGATTGCTTACTCGATATTTACCGTTATATCCGGGAATATCCTTCCAAATTTCTTGCATAAAAATAACACCTGCCTTTCGTGCATGATGCCTTATTTGTTCAAGCAGTGGAAACCGTTAAGGCATTACGGCTTTCGGGAGCGACCCTATCCACTGCACCTATATTATACCACATTTTTGATCATTCATCAGCTGAGAATGTAAATAGTAACACATTAACAACCTTATTTATTTACGGAGGTAAATTATATGGCTTTAACAGATGATAGCGGAACGAACATGGTTCTGCCAGTAACACCGATGGGCAATACCGGGAATTGCGGTTTTGGATTCGGTGACAATGGTTCATTTTGGATTCTCCTGCTCTTTATCCTGCTTGGCGGCAATGCATGGGGCAACGGATTCGGCGGTGGATTCGGTGGTGGAAATGACATTTACCCATGGATGAATCAGAGCAATCAGATTAACAGCGGTTTCAGAGATCAGATGATCAATGATAACGTTACCGAAATCAGAAGTGGTGTAAATGCACTACAGAATCAGCTTTGCAATTGTTGCGGCGATATGCAGATGGCTCTTGCAAATGGTTTTGCAAATGCTGAAACTGCGGCGAATGCACGTCAGGTAGCGAATATGCAGACTGCATTTAATGCACAGACTGCTATGATGCAGGGATTCACTGGTGTAAACTCTGGTGTTGCAGATCTTAGATATACTGTAGCTACTGAGGCTTGCGCGGATCGTGCTGCGGTAGGTGATGCACTTCAGAACGTCACAATGCAGAATATGGGTAACACGAACGCAATCGTTTCTGCTATCACTGCAGGTATCCAGTCCATTAAGGATGATCTGTGTCAGGATCGTCTCGATGCAGAACGCAGAGAGAATCAGAACCTTCGTTCAGAACTTATGTATGCCCGTGGTCAGGCTTCACAGGTGGAACAGACTGCACAGCTCCTTGCAAACAATAACGCACAGACGGCTCTCTTCCAACAGGGATTTGCTAACGAGGTTGATGCGCTTTATAACCGCCTTTCAAGTTGCCCGGTACCAACAACACCAGTTTACGGGCGCACACCTATATTTACATGCAATCAGCAGGCTAACCCTTGCGGATGTGGATGCGGTAACGGTTCTTTCTAAGGGGGGTGTGATTATGGCGGCTGAATATTTAGCAAATGCGTTGCAAGTCGTAAACAACAACGCACCAATTATATTTACAGCTTCTATCCCATGTCGAAAAGGATATATCTATCACGAGGACGAAACAGGGATTTTTATTCTGCGTGGAATCACAAACCAGTGTTTTGCAACGTATCAAGTCACGTTTAACGGAAACATCGCAGTTCCTACAGGTGGCACTGTCCCCGATGGTGGAATTGCGGTATCTATAACCGTCAACGGTGAACCAAGACCAACGAGCAGAGCGATATTTGTACCTGCCGCAGTTGGTGATAATTTTGGAAACGTGACTAGCACAGCGATAATCAGAGTTCCTAGAGGTTGTTGCTTCAGCGTATCAGTTGATGCTGTTCCTGCATCATCTGACCCGACCGTAACACCTGCACCTCAGATTGCTGTGCAGAACGCAAACCTTGTTATAGATAGAATAGCGTGAAAGGGGGTAGATGATAAATGCATAAAGTATATGAATTAAAAGATAAACTTTGCGAGGAACTTGAAGAATACGGTGATAAAAAACTTGACGCAGGAAGTCTTGAAGTTATCGACAAGTTAGCACATACAATCAAGAATCTTGATAAAATCATCGAAAAATATGAGGACGAAGATTATTCAAGTGCTTATGATGATGGTATGATGGGTAGCGGTAATTTAAGACGTTATTCCGGTGCAAGAGGACGTGGCAGAAATGCAAGACGTGACTCTATGGGCAGGTATTCACGTGCTGACGGTACTGAGATGATGGTATCCGAACTGCGTGACCTTATGAATGATGCTCCAGATGAGCGTACCAAGATGGAATTCAAGAAATTCATTCAGAAAATGGAACAGATGTAATGATTACCGAGCAAGATTTAAGAGAGGCGATAGCCGAGTGTGAAGGCACACCGAAGCCCACAGCGAATACTTGCATTAAACTGGCTGCATTTTATACCATCCGGGATCATCTGTATCCGAAAGCAGAAAAGCAAAAACCTTTAGAACTACCGGTGGCTTATTCCGGGGCGGCTGCTCCGGAGAGTAAGGGCATTACTTATGATAGTGGTTCAGAGTTTTCAGATTCTATCCATGGACTTGATCCTGATCGGGTGTTTCCGGTCATCGATGAATTAATGGACACCTTATCGGTTATCAATCCCCGGCTTTATGATGGTGTGATGCGGCGGTTCACAGAGTAACAATTTCAGAGTGCGTTCCTTAGTGGACGCACTCTTTTTTTGTATAATTATTTAAAAAATATTAAAAAACATATTGACGTAAAGCACACTTAGAGGTAATCTTAACACAGTTAAAAAAAACGGAGGTAAAAATCATGGCAGCAGTTATAGCACTTAAGAAGAATGTAGGTTGGGAGCATGTTCAGCTTGATAACATCACAAAAATGCAGAAGTCCTGGACAGAGGAACGTGATGGATACGTAGCAGAGTGCCGGGTGGATGTTTATTTCGGAACACTTCGTGATGGTCGGTTTTCTCCGGTAGTGATCATGAATGTTTATGATCAGGGTGCAGGAGTAAAGCAGGTTATTGATGATAATTGTGATGTTTGGTCGAATATGTTCACCGTTACCACAAAGGATGAGGGTAACGATTATTACAGATATCTGTTAAAGCATGGATTTAAAAAAGTGGAGGTGTAAAAATCCTAATAAATTAAAAGAAAAAATCGCACAGGCAAAGTATAGATTAATCGGAGCAGACCCTTATGAGGAACTTGATATATATGATGAGATTGAGGAATTAGAAAAAAGATTATATTACGCTTGTGGAAACGAAAAATGAAAGGAGATTGAAGATGAAAAACGTCAGAAAAGATGTAATAGGAAAACTGGTAGCAATGTATAAGAAAATAAAAATGACAAATCCACAGCAGGGCGGTTGCAAATATTCAACCGCCAAAGCAGACCATTATTTAAGAGTGATTGACGGCAAATATTGTTTTACAACAAAAAATTATGATGGAACATATTGCCATACGGAAGAGGTGTTTGAATGAAAATGAAAATAAGATTATATCTCATAGGAATGATGCTTTTCGGTATAGGAGTATTTGCCTGTTTATGTGGTGACTGGAAATGGGTGATTTACCAGTTTATAGGATTTGGAATTATCCTCATTGGGGATGAAACGCATTAAAAAACCGTCTGCATAGTGTAAACGGTCAAGATTAAAAAAGTGGAGGTGTAAAAATGTTAAATAAGGGTTCTATCGTGAATGAATGGGGCGAAGTAGTTGGAAGATATTGGTATTGGTCCGGGATGAATCGATTTTCCATGAATTGGCTTGGATGCAAGTCTAATGGATGGACAGAAGAAGGATTGGCAGCATGGGCTAATAAACTTGAATATTATCTTGAAGAGGATTAAGAATTAAAAAATCCCGCGTAGATCGCGGGATTTTTTTAATGTGAAAGGAGACCTAACATGACAACCAAATCACATAAACAAGGCATAATTATATTATCATGCTTTTTTTCCTCTGGCAATATCCGAAAATAAATGTACGATTATCCTTCACTTATAGTAACTTCTCCTATAGGACTTTTTTTATATATATACTTTACCTTTATGTAGTATTATTCTTCACTTTAAATGTAAAAAGATTAAAAAAAAGTAAAATAATATAATATAATATTTGACGTAATGGTTTTAAGGTGGTATCATCTCTTTAGTTTCAGAAAGGAGGTGCCATAATGACGTTAGAGGAAAAAATAATCAGATACCGGGCAAAGCATCGGCTGTCTCAGAAGCAGATGGCTGACCTGTGTGGGGTCACTCTGCAAACGCTTTGCAATGTCGAAAATGGTATTCAAACACCAGGGAAAATAACGGTGACAAAAATCCAGCTTGTGTTAGAGGAGGATGAGAAAAATGAGAATGTTGATTGATATGGATGACGATAACATGACTATTGCCTTTAAAGGTAACGCATTAGATATGATGACTGCTTATACTGTAATCGGGCGGGAAATGTTAAAAATGGAGAATGTACCTGAAGAATTCAAACAGACATTCAAAGACTATATCCGTGATAATGACGGATTATATAAAAACATTTGTGAGGATATTCCTGAGAAAAAAGATCCTTTTACTGAATTTGAAAGTGCTATGAAAAGAGCAATGAGGGATTTTAAATGATCGCGAGTATATCACAGATTAAGCTGTTTAAGGCATGCCGGAGAGCATGGCAGTTCCGGTATATTGAAAAGCTGGAACCAGTAGAAACTGCAGAATCTCTGGAAACAGGCAAAAGCTATCATGCATATCTTGAAATGCTGGAAAATGGCGAAGAGTTGCCGGATGATGATTTTTCCAAAGCGGCTGCTATGGCAAAGGCTTATGAGAAATACATCCTGCCACAGTTTCATGTTGTGGCGGCGGAAAAGGAGCTGGAGAAGCAGATCGGGGACCATGTCCTGCATGGCTTTGTGGATGGTTTATCTGATGATGGCTTTATCGTGGAACATAAAACCACCAGCGCTGATATATCTGAAGGCGGCGAGTACGAGTATAACCTTTTATGGGATGAACAGGTGCTTGCGTATATGAGTTTGTCGGGGCGGCGGAAGGTCCATTATACAGTTTGCAGGAAGCCTACGATCCGACTCAAAAAAGATGAAACTGAGGAAGAGTTCTATGACCGTATGGTCGCATGGTATGATGATGATACTGAAAATAAGATCAGGGTTTTTACTGTAGAGCGCACAGATGCCGAGGTCGCTGAGTTTGAGAAAGAATTCGAAGCGATCTGTGATGAAATGGTGGCAGCAGGTAATTGTTACCGAAATACTTGTCACTGTAATGCCTGGGGTAGAAGGTGCGAGTATTCTAGCATCTGCTTAAATTATGATCCAAGCCAGGATTATATTGAGTTCAGAAGGAGAGAAAACTAATGAGAGAATTTAAAGGAATTGATGAGATTGTACAGGATAAACACTATACATCTCTTTTGTATTGCCCACCGGGAGTTGGGAAGTCGACCGCTATCGGGTTGATCGCTGAAAATAGCAAGGGCAAAACGCTTGTACTTGATGTTGATAGGACAATCTCTACTACTCTTGCGAAACATGAGGTAGTGAAAAACACAGATAATGTTATGATCTGGCAGGTAGATAACATCCATACATTTGCTGACTGGACAGCTTGCCTGCAGGAGCTTGTAAATATGCGGGATTCCGGGGAGCTGCGGAAGTTAAATATTACTACAGTGGCTGTGGATAATATATCAGAGTTGGAGAGATGTATTCTGTCAGACCTTGGCGCACAGGGTAAGAACAAGGGGGTTCCTGCACAGGCTGATTATCAGTACATGCAGTTCAAGCTTGTAAATAGTTTACGTTTAATGAAAACGCTGGGGCTTGATGTTGTGTGGACTGCATGGGAGGATGTGCGGAGCATTGTTTCTCCGGATGGCACAAGCTATTCACAGCTGATTCCTAAGATGAGTCTGAAAATCATCGATAATATCTGCGGACTCTGTGATGTAGTAGGTAAGATATTTGTAAATAAGGAAGGTCAGCATGGTATTTTGCTGGAAGCACAGCAGAATATCTATGCTAAGAACCAGATCGATTCACGCAAGGCATGTAAGGTTGAAGATTTTATGAAATTTGAGGAGGCTAACAATGGTAACAGTAACAATTAAGCAGAAGGCGGAGGGATATTCTTATGATGAAAAACTGCAGGGAGAGTTTGAATCTTTACAAAGTGCAAAGTCTTTTGTTGAGACTTTTTTAAATAACTTCAAAGATTCATCTGCGGAAATTTGCAGCATTGAAAATGGTCGGAAGATCACTATCAGATATTGTAGTATTAAGGAGGACGAATAATTATGTCTTGGAATTATCAGAGAGAAGAGCAGCAGTTCGCAATCATCCCGGAGGGAGAATACCGTGTAAGAATCCGTAAGGCTGATAAAGCTGTCAGCAAAAAAGGACGCAATATGATCGTGCTGGAGTTTGATGTGAGTGGAAGAAACGAAACACTTTATCATTACATCACATTCCTGGATGATCATCCTGAGATCACTAACCGTAATCTGACACAGTTTTTTGACAGCTTTAAGGATATAGCGGATGGCGATCTTAATATGAGTAATTGGATCGGCAAAGTTGGTGCAGTAAAGATTAAGCATGAGGAAAGCGATTACAATGGTGGCACTACTCAGGCTAGAATCCATTATTTTATTGCCGCAAGTAAGCAGGGTAATCTTGCACCATGGTCAGAACCTACCGGTGCTAATGCAAAGCCAGCCATCGATGAAGATGGATTTATGAAGGTGTCAGATGCAGCTGCTGATGCTTTACCATTATTTTAATGGTTTTTGTTGATCATGCGGGAGCATTTGCTCTCGCATTTTTATTTTAGAGGTGGATAGATATGAACAATAAAAAATTAGGAACTCAATTCGAGCGCACATTCTGTGACATACTGGCTAATTATGGTGCCTGGGTACACTTCCTGTCTCCTGACGCACGTGGCGCACAGCCTTTTGACATTATTGCAGTTATTAATGATGAGGTGGCTGTGATTGACTGTAAAACAAATCAAAATCATATATTCAGATCATCCCGGCTGGAAGATAATCAGATATATGCATTCCACAAATGGTTTGATTGTGGAAACACAGAAGCTTACATTGCGGTTTTATACGACAATAACATTTACATGTTGCCGGTCAAGGATGTGCTGAAAGAGAAAAATATCGATCTGCGGAAACGGAAAGTGTTTTATAAACTGGAGGAGTAATATGCAGGGTGAAGTTGCTGAGAAAATCACAATAAAAGAACCAAGCAAAGAGTTACGTAATTGGTGCAAGGAAACACTTATAATCAATAATCCGGAATACGTAAAGAAACAAGCTATGGGGTTATGGACCGGCAATATACCAAGACAGTTTTGTTTATACGAAGAGGTAGGTGACTCAATCATCCTACCTTTTGGTTGTCTTTATAACTTGCATGAGCGTTTCCCGGATATGCCGTTAGAAAGTCATATAGCGCGTTCTGAGGGGTTTTCGTATCTTAGTCGAATAAATACCTACCCATACCAAGAAAAAGCCGTAGAAGCGGTTTTAGAGCGTAAAAACGGGGTGCTGGTGATGCCTTGTGGGAGTGGCAAGGGGTTACCGATTGATGCAAAAATATGCACTCCGACAGGATGGAGGCGCAATGGTGATTTGCAAGTAGGTGACGCTGTTGTAGGTTCTGACGGTAAGGCTACAAGAGTAACAGGTATATTTGATCGTGGGAAGGTTGACGCTTATAAAATCACTTTTAGTGATGGCGTAGAAACCGTATGTGATAAGGATCACTTATGGACAGTACAAAAACAATCTCAGAGAGCGGAAAGCGGAAATTGGGATGTTATGAATACGCAGGCTATTTATGAGCATTATCAGAACATGAAATGTCGGAGTCAATATTTATATATTCCGATTGTTAAGCCAGTAGAGTTTTATGGCTATGAAGATTATCGAAGCATGAATCCGTGGTTATTGGGTTTTTTGCTTGGTGATGGATGTTTTCAGAAGTCAATGATTACCATGTCTACAAGTGAGGATGATATACTGAAAAAAGTGATTGATATTATTGGCAAGGATTATGGTGCGTGTGAATGGATAATTCATAAAAAGAATTATGATTGGCGATTCTGCGGTGGATATACGTTACATGACATTAAATCACTTGGTCTTGAATGTAAGCATTCTTATGAAAAATTTATCCCGAAAGAATATCTATTCGCTCCGGTTGAGGTTCGGCTTGCGATATTGCAGGGATTATTTGATGCAGATGGTCACATATCAAATGGCACAATATATGAATATAGCACTGCGTCAAAACAGCTTGCAGATGATGTTGTATTTATAGTGGAAAGTTTGGGCGGTACGGCGAAAGTGAAAGAAAAGATACCGACATACACTTATAATGGCGAAAAGCGCACAGGCAGAAAAGCATATCGAGTATTCTTTAAATTGTATAATTTCAAGCCGTTTACAAGCGAAAAACATTCTGTCGCATATCGGAACAGAACACATTATAACAAGGCATATCGCATTATTAAAAAAATAGATCCATGCGAGCCGATAACGAGTAGGTGCATTACAGTAGACGCAGAAGATCAACTGTATGTTACGGAGCATTTTGTTGTGACGCATAATACACAGACCGCACTCGAAGCTGTTTCCAGGATTGGGATGCGCTGCTTATGGATCACGCACACACAGGATCTTTTGAACCAGTCAATGAATCGTGCGAAGTCTGTATATGATGCAGCTTTTGACAGCTATGGCACGATAACTGAGGGGAAGGTGAAGATTGGGCGCGGAATTACGTTTGCTACGGTGCAGACAGCAAGCAAAGTTGATCTTACTCCATACCGGAATGAGTTTGGTGTGATCATCGTTGATGAGTGCTTTCCTGCTGATACGTTAATTGCGACAAAAAATGGACAGAAAAAAATAAAAAACCTATTGCGTGGTGACTTGGTTGCATCGTATAATAGGGATAGCGGACGAATTGAATTCAAACCTGTTGTACATACATTTAGGCTGACTCCACGTGATCTGATCAAAGTAACTATGAATAACGGGATAGCCATTAATACAACAAGCAATCATCCGTTTTTCGTAAAGAATAAAGGTTGGACATGTGCAAGAGAAATGGAGTGTGGTGATTATGTTATGCAGTTGGTGCGGCAAGGAGTTCGACGAGACAAAGAAACCGTCGACAACAAGAGCGCGAATAAAAAAACGTGGTTACGGCTATTGTTGTCGAGATTGCGCATATCAAGGAACGCAAGCGAAACAAGAATGGACGGCAGAACGCAGAGCAAAATCTGCGGAACATATGAAAAAAATCAATGCCGAATATCACGATCAGATCATGGAGCGAATGACAAAAAGAAACCCAATGAAAAATCCGGAAACAAGGGCAAAAGTATCAGCGCGATTGAAAGAGATGGGGCACAAGCCAAGGTTGCAAGGTGGAAACGGCACAGGAATGACAAAACCGCAAGAAATGCTTGTGAGCGAGATCTTAAAAAGGTTAACAGATTTGACGATTTTTGTGGAATATCCGATTCCAACAAAAGCGGCGAGGGATTCTGGATATCCAACCTGTTACAAGGTCGATATAGCTTTGGTGGAGCCGATGATAGCAATCGAAATAGACGGAAGCTCGCATTGTCCATTAAAAAGACAGGAACAAGACAGAAAGAAAGAACAATTCTTAAATGGGTTAGGGTGGACAGTATTGAGATTCAAAAATCGACAAGTGATGGAACATTTGGAGGATTGTGCCCAGACGGTTATGTCTACAATATCGAAGTAGACGACAATAACAACTATTTCGCAAACGGCATCCTTGTTCACAATTGCCACAAAGCAGTAGGGTCCCCGACAAAAGCTATGCAGTTTTATCGTGTGCTTAGTGCTTTATCCTGCCGGTATAAGATTGGTCTTACTGCTACACCTAAACGCAGCGATGGACTGTCGGATATGATGTTTGCGTTGCTGGGAGGAATCATACATGAAGTATCACGTGAGGATGTTGCCGGGAATACATGTCCTGTTGAAGTTATGCCGGTCCTAACCGGATATATGCCTAGTATGGACATGGCGCTTTGTGGTGATGGCACCATCAATTATGCCGGACTTGTTACTGATCTTACCGGTGACCAGAATCGTTTTCAGTTTGTGCTGGATTATGTAAAAAAATACGCACAAAAGGGTGCCATGCTTGTTTTGGGGAATCGTGTGGAATATCTGAAGCAGTTATGTAAGGCATATACACAAGGCAAAGCCGTGTGTTTATCAGGAGCTGGAAATAGCAAGGCGGCAAAGGCAGAGAGGAAAGCGGCGCTTAATGCTTTGAATGAAGGTGAACTTGATTGTGTATTTGCTACGTACGCTTTGGCTCGTGAAGGACTCGATATTCCAAACCTGCGATATGTAGTATTTGCCACACCCGAAAAAGATCCCACAACTATTGAGCAATCGGCAGGAAGGGTCGGACGAAAGGCAGACGGAAAATCTCATGGTACGGTAATAGATTTTGTTGATGAATTTGGCATGTATAAAGGTTGGTGGAAAAAGAGATTATCTGTTTATAAAAAACTAGGCTATTCGATTATAGAATAATTAAATTTAATATTGACATTAGTGTAGGATTGTAGTATTGTATTAAACATAAATATTATTTTTTTTTTGAAAGGATGGTACAAACAATGAACAAGGACAAAACAAGGTTTTTGAATGCTAATGAATTAGCTCAGGAGTTAGGGTGCGATACTAACACAGCTATTGAATATGCAGCGAAGGCTGATGCTGTGATGAGGATTGGCTCAAGGGTGTGGTATGACCGGGACAAGACCAAGGAATATCAGCAGAAAAATGAAAAGCCGAAGATACAGTGGCTTACGTTAGCTATTGGAGGCAAATATAACGAAAATGATAGTGATGTCACAGTAACTATCAATAAGCCATCACATCAATGTGGATGTCCAAAGTTAAGGATATCAATTAAAAAAGACGCTATCGAGGGCATTAAGCTGGGTAAGAAAATCATGATCGGACTTGCTGGAGACCGGTTGTACATGACTTTCAGCGATACCGAAGGTTATGCAGTTGCTAATCAGAAGACTACTGTTGCAACAGCTTTAAGCTGCAGAGAGGGCATCGAAAAATTTAAGGGTAATCACACATTATTCAGGTGCGCTGACGATCTTTTATTCATAAAAATTGGGGAATAAGCCATGAAAGTCAAAGACTTATATCCCGTCATATCTCCATTTCTCGATATACAGATAGGAGATAGCAAGTTAGACGGTCCGCTGACAACTATGTCATACCTTGCAGACTCGGGATGCGAAATCGACAGCTATGCAGACTATGAGGTATATGCGCTCATTCCGAGAATTGATAAGGACGGAGATGCGTATTTAACAATCATGGTCGAGAACAACGGATAGATAGACAATAAATGCTTCAAAAACCGTCCTTTACTCTTTACCCTGACAAATATATGTCTAAGGCACGAAAGGGCGGTTTAAGGGGCAAATAAGCGTATTAGTGAGGTGATGGAATGAAAGGAAAAATCATACAATGGAAAGGTGGTTTAGGTTGCGGATTTATATTGGGAGAAGATGGTAAAGAATATTTTCTGCATGAGAGCGAAATGGTAAGCGGAAAACCGAAACGCAGCATATTCGTTGAGTTTGATGTTGCCAGAAGACCTAACGAAAATCATGATAGGGCGATTCACGTTAAAAAAATAGGACATGGAGAAGCACATCCGTTTTTGCAGGATCTGGAACGTTTGGAAAATACAATAAAAGAATATGTTACTGACGATGATGGAAAAATGTATCGGTTAAATGACATTCAAATGCTGAAAAACTATTTTAGAGAGATATGGGATTTTGAACAATTCCCAGATGTAAGAGCATTTAGACCTAAATGCAGAAAGGAAAAAAATGAAAAATTATAGCATTCGTGAAGCAGCAATTGCTATTGGTGTGAAAGTCAGGACAATCCGGGACTGGATCACTAATCATAAAATTTTAGCCCATAAAGATAAAAATAATTGGTATTGGGTGATTTCTGAAGACGAAATTGGAAGGGTAAAGAATGAGTATGGTCACAAAAATTGAAAATATCCCGGAGGAATTACAGGGATTGCCTAGATGGGTGTGCTGGACAAAGCAGGATAAGGTGCCGAGAAATCCTAAAACCGGGAAAAACGCAAAATCAAATGATCCGGAGACATGGGCTGATTTTAAAACTGCGTGTGAAGCGTGTGAGAAATATAACTTTGCTGGTATTGGTTTTATGTTTGCGGAACCTTATTTTGGTGTTGATCTCGACCATTGTACCGATGATGTTGATTTCTGCGATGAGTTTGTGGAGACGCTGCAGAGCTATGCGGAATATTCACAGAGTGGGACAGGTGTACATATTATCTGTAAAGGTGAACTGCCGGATGGCGCAAGACGCAGAGGTAATGTGGAGATGTATTCCAAAGGCAGATATTTTATCTGTACAGGAAACATTTATAATCCGGCTTACACACACGTTGCGGATTGTACGGAAAGCGTAAAAGTTTTACACAGCAAGTATCTTCCATCTGAAACACCGTGCGTTGAGCATCGGACTGTATCTCATGTTGATATGGAAGACAGAGAAATCATCGAAAAGGCTAAGAATTGCAGGTCCGGATATCTGTTTTCCATGCTTTATTCCGGGAACTGGCAGGGAGTGTATTCCTCACAATCTGAAGCGGATTTGGCACTTTGTAATCAGCTTGCATTCTGGACTCAGAAAAATGAGGCTCAGATGGACAGAATCTTCCGATCATCCGGGCTTATGCGTGATAAATGGGATAGTAAACGCGCCGGGATAACTTATGGGCAGATAACCATCGGTAAAGCCTGTGCTAATTGCAGAGATGTATATGAGCCGAGGCGGTATGATGATACATCTTTAGCACTTGCATTATTCCGGGATGGGTCTGTGGGAGTAGAAACCGGCAGTAAATCATATGATATGACGGACACCGGAAATGCACACAGATTGCAGGATCGTTTTGGTCATGTTCTTAGATACTCATACAACCGCAAAAAATGGTATTACTGGGACGGCAAAACATGGCGACTGGATGATTCCGGTGAAGTTAAAAAGTTAGGCGATGTGATCTGTGAGGATATTAAACGAGAAGGCTATCAGGAACAGGATGAAAAGACTCAGGAAGACCTGCTTAAATGGGCTACTAAGACAGCGAGTTCCCGTGGTAAAGAGGCGATGATTAAGGAATGCCAGCATTTACATGGAATACCTATTTCACCGGATGATTTTGATTCGTATCCTGAATATCTGAACTGTCAGAATGGAATTGTTAATCTCAGGACCGGTGAATTGCTGCCACATGATAGTAATTTCGGTATGTCAAAGATTTGTTATTCCGAGTATGACACTGAAGGAAAAGAGCCAACCTTGTGGCTCAGGTTCCTTATGGATATTACTAATGGTGACCAGGAACTTGTGAGATATATCCAAAAATCAATCGGCTATTCTTTGACCGGATCCAATCATGAACAGTGTGCTTATTTCCTTTACGGCATGGGTAATAATGGCAAAAGTACATTTCTTGATACTATCTCTGATCTATTAGGTGGATATGCTGCTAATGCACAGCCTGAAACAATCATGATGAGAAAGTGGGGAGACGGTGGAGCATTATCCGATATCGCGCGTTTAAAGTCAATAAGATTTGTGACTTCTGAGGAACCGACAGAGGGTGTGAGACTTAATGAGGGACTTCTCAAACAGCTTACAGGTGGCTCAAAAATTACATGTAGATTTCTTTATGCTGATGAGTTTGAGTACACACCGGAGTTTAAAATCTGGATTGCAACTAATCATAAGCCCATTATCCGTGGTACAGATATCGGTATTTGGCGAAGGATCAAACTTATACCTTTCGAAGTTAATATCCCGGCTAACAAGGTAGATAAAAATTTGAAATATAAATTAAGAGCAGAATTTCCACAGATTCTCAGATGGGCTGTTGATGGTTGCCGTATGTGGATGGATGAAGGCATGGAAGAACCTGAATGCGTAAAGATGGCGGTAAAAGAATATAAGCAGGAGATGGATTTACTGGCTGGATTCCTGGAGCAATGTGTGGAAATTGACTATGAGATAAAAGATAAGACTCCCGCAAGAGATCTTTTCCGGGCATATAGTCAGTGGGCAAAAGATAATAACGAGTACGAGATGTCATCGAAAAAGTTCTTTACTGAAATTGCCAAGAAACTGCCGGAAAAAGGACGAGATGGTAAAGGTATCTATTATAAATATATTCGGCTTATTGGTGATGCAAAACAGTATGATGCTTCGGACTTTTACAGAAGTGTTTACGATTAAGAGAAGGGGTTAACATGAAATTTATTATTAAGTGCTTTAGTTTATTAATTTTTGCAATGATGGTTATGGCTGCAACAAATGAGATTCTTGCGGCAGAATCTAATGTCAAAGTAGTTGAAATTGAGGGATATCCGGTGATTGAAGTCGAAGAAGATCCGGTGATTGAGGTTGAGGAAGATGATGGGTTTGTTTATATCCCGGAGATCAGGCTTGATGAAGAGCAGCAACATGTTTTATGGAATGAGTCGGTTGACCGTGAGATTGATTATGGATTTGCGCTGGCGGTAATCCAGAAAGAATCAGACTTTAATCCTAAAGCCATAAATAATAATAAAAACGGATCAACTGACAAAGGTCTTTTTCAGACAAATTCCTGCCGGTGGAAAACGCTTATAAAAGAGGGAATGATTTCTGAAAGTGATGATCTTTATGATCCATGTACAGGAATCCGCTGTGGCATGTGGGAGTTGCAGAAGTACGTTAAAAAGTACGGCAATACTGAGAGAGCTTATGCTGCTTATAATACAGGACGAGATGTTAAGAGTAATAAAAATAGTCAGAAAGTCATGGAATACTGGAAATCATACAATCAATTATTAGAAAAATATAAAAAATGAATAAATATTATAAAAAATGGTATGAAAAAAAAGAAAATCGTGAAAAGCGTCTTGCTTATATGAAAGAATGGCGCAAAAAAAACAAGGAACGCATAAAAGAATACAGCCAAGAATATTATGCAAAAAAAGTAGTAAAGGAGACCATGGATGACAATGAAGTTTGAAGATGATAAGCCGATAGAATGTGAGCAATGTGGAGAAATGATGTATGCAGGTGATTACGCTTTCAAATGGGACGGGAAAAGTTTCTGCAGTGAAGATTGCGTAAAAGATGCAATGTATGAGAAATACGGTAATGAAGTCAATTTAAGACGGTTGTTCACTGCCGAGGATTATGAAGCGGAATATGGTGATATGAAGTACGATGAAATGCGAGGTAAATAATGTCAATAGGACAGAGATTAAAGACAGTCCTGCATGAGCGGGGAATGATGCAGAAAGAGCTTGCTGAAAAAATCGGTGTTAGTGAAATGGTAATCAGCAGATACATACACGGCGGAAGAATAATTTCTGTACCGATTTTGATTGAGATATGCAAGGCACTGAATGTTAGCGCTGATTATTTGTTGGGATTAAGTGAGGTGGAGAAATGGTAATAAAAAAATTTAAAAGTAAAAAGAACCGAGTTGCCTTATACTTCGGCAAGGGCATATTCGGTTTGCTGTTGGGATTCCAGCTTTATGAGCGTTTTGACTGGAATCATTTTGTCGGAGGTTTCACTTTTTTGTGGTGGTATGGAACACTCGAAATCAGATGGAGAGTTGCTAATTGCGGTTATCCAAAGGGTGAACCGTATATAGATTGATAATAAGTGAGGTGAAAAATATGGTAGCAGAAAAATCATTAGAAGCAATAAACATTAATTTGTCTCGTACAACATTTATCACACACGGCAAAAAGTCCATCATGGTTAAAAGAGTACCATCTGTCCAGGAACGTAAAGCGGATATTATCGGTAAGAGACCGCCGTATGCTTATACGAGTGCTTGTTGTGACGAGAGATGGAGAAAAACAAATGATTTGCGAAGTAAGAGATAACGGAAATGAGATCGTTTTGAAACACGTGACCTTTGCTGACATTTTGGCAATGGTGACTATATGGATATGCAAGGATAAGGAATTATGTTTTTCAAATCCAAATAGAGGAGGAAATGAACAATGAAAGAATGTTGCGGTAATTGCAAATATAACAAGCGCGATTTTTCAAAACCACAAAACAGAGGTTATTCGGAGTTCTGTTGTGGGAATGAGGAAAGCGATAATTATTCTGTTCCTACGTGTTGGGACGATACTTGCGACGATTTTGAGGAGAAAGAATGAAACTAAAAGAATTTCTCGATATGTGGACAAGAAAAAATCTTACCGTCATGCTTTGCGATGCAGATCAATACGACGAGATGTTTGATTTGGTGGATGATATAAATGACGGAAAAACAAAAATAAGCGACATACAGCAATATGTGATATGTGCATTTCTTCCACATTATTGCCAATTTACGGAAAAATATTATATCAGGATGCGTTGGATGAACGCAGAGGTTGAAGAATTTTATGTCGGCACTACTGCAATGCTGATATGGGTAAGAACGGAGGATGAGCAATGAAAGTAAAAGACTTATATCCAGTAATATCACCATATCTCGATATACAGATAGGAGATAGCAAAATGGATGATCCGCTTACAAGCCTATCCTATCTGGCGGATAGTGGTTGTGAGGTCGGAAATTATGAGGAATCGGAAATATACGCATTAATCCCAAGGGTAGATAAAGAGGGGAAAGCATATTTAGCTATCTTGATTGAGAACAAAGCGTGATTATGGGGAAAATCGACTCAAAAACCGCTCCAAACACTCTAGGGGTATAAATGTTCGTCTAAGGTACTAAAGGGCGGTTAAAAAGGCAAATAAACGCATTAGAGAGGTGAAGGAATGACAAAGGTAACAGTAGGACAATTACTCGACCTTATAGACAATAACAGGGAAAGTGAGGAAATCGTCCACATTATGGATGATAATGGGAAAGTCCAGTGCAAAGCTATGGTATGTTCTGAGATTTGGGACGGAATAGAGGACAGGACGGTCAATAGCATACAAGCGGAAGGTGATGTCCTTAAAATATGGCTTGATTATAAGTGAGGTGGAAAATGAAATTTTGGGAATTTGTCCTTGCACTTCCGTCGGAACAATATATCGCATGGGTTGACCATACATTACCTGACAAGAAAACTATACGCAAAGACGGGAAATGGATAGAAAAAAGCATAGACCCATTTACTAAGCCGATGAAAGTCGGAAATATCACGCTTGACAGGATCGGTAGCAAGCGAAATCTGTACCAAAAGGACATACACGGGATAAAAACCTACACAGAGTTTAAAGGACGAAAATACCCTGACGGAATAATCTTTTTCCATGTGTCCGATATTTCGGAAACTAAGATGCATTTAGCGATGGGGCATACTTTACAGATTTATAAGAAAAATGGATGGATTTAGTGAGGTGAATCATGACAATCGATGAAGCGATTAGACATTGTGAAGAAGTGGCAAGTAAATGTGAATTTGAGACAGATTGGGGAATGGGAAACCATTTTATTGACCGAAGCGGTGTTGCAGATGTAATCAAATGTGGCGAAGAACATCGACAGCTTGCAGAATGGCTGAAAATACTCAAAAGTGCAAAATTTGAATACGACGAAGCGTGGCGAACAATAACACATCCAACGCCAGATGTAACGTATGCCGATAAGCAGAGGGCGCAGATGATACTTGATAAATTCAGAAATAGTTTGGGAGCGATTTCCACACTTCAGACACAGGATGTTCACGACATAAATGTCGGGGACATGATAAGTAGACAGGCGGCGATTGATGCACTTGATAAAAGGTTTGATCCTGTACCCATGGAACAGACAACAGAGATTTTGCTATTACGAAAAGATTTGAGAGATTTACCACCCGTTCAGCCACAGCCAAACACAGGGCATTGGATATACGAAAAGCGAAAAAGGCTGATAAACGAAACCGACGAAGGTGCGGAATATGTAACTGATTATTGGTGTAAATGTTCAAAGTGCGGTGGTGATTTTGGATATAGAAAAATGAAGGATGCTTTTTGTAAATATTGTGGAGCAAAGATGATTGAGCCACAGGCGGAAAGTGAGGATAAGGAATGACAGTAGGTGAACTTTTTAACATATTCAAACAAAATGGTATTCCTAATGATGCTATCCTTATGAGTGATAGCGGTTGGGAATGTGGTGCCACTGATATGGATGGGATTTATTATA
>Ga0326511_10000265_pt1 | contig 44378 bp, 68 predicted proteins | sample 0_2496_0518_D_FD_203701 | JGI IMG/M metagenome (GOLD analysis project Ga0326511, IMG submission 203701) | Bovine rumen microbial communities from UC Davis, California, United States - 0_2496_0518 | ecosystem: Host-associated > Mammals > Digestive system > Stomach > Rumen | place: USA... | reverse complement strand
TATGTAGTCTATCCGTCGTTTACAGCCAAAAAACAGATTGAGTTGATTAAGTGGTTGAGTTCAAAGTATGATATATACATTGTGAATGTGGATAAGTATTCAATAGGTTTTGGAACATGTGTGGGAGAGTTTTGCACTAAGGAGAATTTTGAAGATGTTCTCGCTGAAAGTATAAACCACCTATGGCAAGACCTAACAGAAAAAGAAAAGCAACAAGTGAAAGGAATTTTGGAATGAGTAGACTTATTGATGATTTAATATTTTTATCTTCTCAAAATCAAGAGATAGATGGAAAATGGTACATAGCAAAACCTTATGATTTAAGGAGTTTTAAACAAAGATTAGTGGATGCTTACAGAGTTCTTGTAGGTAAATCGCAAGCGTATCATTTTAAGGAAGATGAAATTGAATAAATACATAATAAAGAATTGTCCTGCTTGCATATATTATGCAGGTGTTTACTGTTGTGAAGATAATCACGATACAGAGGGCAGAGATACTTACTGTGAAAATATTGATAATTGTGTAATGAAGCAGATTTATGAAAAGTGTGAAAATACTATAATACAAAATCCAAATCAAGAAGATGATACTTTTGAATTTGATGTCGGTCGTGAAAGTTTAGGCACTGAAATTATTGGTTTACTAGACATAGAGGAGGCTGAAAGATGAAACATACATTTAATTGTTTTGAGGGCATACACGCACGTGCAATTTGTGAATTTAATCAATACAGAAAACCTTTAGAAGAAATGTACCAAGCAAAAATTAAAGTTATTAAAATGTATTGGTGTTTTGGTTGGAAAGTTTTATTTGAATTACAGGAGGTTGAATAGATGATTTTATTTACATATTTAGCAGTAGGTTTTATTGGTTATTTGATTGGATATACACATTGTCATTTTGATGAATTATAAGGAGATTAAATGATTTGGCGAACAACAGACTATAAAGGCAATGAAAAAATTTGGTATTCGGAAGATGTAATAAACAGGTATAAATCTTTCCTTAACGAAATACGGGATTTAAAGGCATCACAAGGCATAAAAGATGATGTTTTGAAAATGATTAATAGGTTTTTGGAGGAGAGCAAATGATAGATATCTATACTCTTAAACTGCGACAAGCAATGCCGTTAAAAGACAAGATACGATTTACAGAAAGAAGAATACACGAATGGGTAGAACATTTTGGAGTAAATGGCTGTTATGTATCTTTTAGTGGCGGTAAGGATAGCACAGTTTTGTTGTATATTGTCAGGTCATTATATCCCGATATAGAGGCGGTTTTTGTAGACACAGGGCTTGAATATCCTGAAATAAGACAATTTGTTAAAAGTTTTCATACAGTAACGATATTAAGACCTGAAATGCGGTTTGATAAAGTGCTTGAAAAATATGGTTATCCTATTGTTAGTAAAGAAGTTAGTGAGTGTATAGACCAAGCAAGGAAAGCACTTGTAACAGGTAAATATGTGTATAGGTTAGCAAAACTTATGGGAACAGCAAAAGATAAAGACGGCAATAAATCAATGTATAACCAAGAAAAATGGAAGTTTTTGCTTGATGCTCCATTTAAGATAAGTAATAAATGTTGTAATGTTATGAAGAAAAAACCTGTTCACGATTATCATAAAAAAACAGGCAAAGTGCCATTTATTGCAACTATGGCAGAAGAAAGTCTGTTAAGGCGGAAATGTTATTTAAGACAAGGTTGCAATGGCTTTAAAAACAAAATACCGACATCAACACCGATAGCATTTTGGACTGAACAGGATATTTTAGAATACATTGATACTTATAAAATACCTATTGCAAGTGTTTATGGCGATATTATAAAGACGGATAAATACCATACGACAGGTTGCCAAAGAACCGGCTGTATGTTTTGTGGCTTTGGTTGTCATTTAGAAAAATATCCTAATCGTTTTCAACGATTAGCAGAAACGCACCCGAAACAGTATGACTACATAATCAACACATTGGGTATGGGTAAAGTATTGGATTTTATCGGGGTAGAGTACAGACCAAATGTTGATAAATCACAAATGAAATTATTTTAAGAGGAGATTTTATGATAAAAGAGCAAGAAATAGAATATTTTAGAAAATTTGTCATAAACAAATATGTAGATGAGGTTATGGCGAATTTATCAGGCGATAAAAAGCGGATTGAAAAAAGCCCCTTTGCACAAAGACCGAGAAGGCTGACGAAAAGTAATCGATTCAAAACCTGCAAAAAGTGCGGAAAGTTAAAACGAGTTACGTCTTTTTATAAACGCACAGACACCACAGACGGACTGTTTTCTATTTGTAAGCTATGTGCAAGAAGGAGAGGGAAGGAGCTAAGACGTGCAAAAAGGCGACAAAATGCTGATAAGACTGCTGCAAAGTTATGCAAAAGTTCTTGATAGAAAGAAGAAGTTAGAGGAGCTTTTAATCCCGAAATTGAGAAAGAAACTACATCAAACGGTGTAGACAAAAACGAGAGTTAATTTTTGAGAAGGACATTTATGTCCTTAGCAAATTAAAAAATTGAAATTTACATAATGTACATTACTGGTACCTATCGTGTAGTGTCATACAAATGATTTAGAAAGGCTAAGAATGAAATTAAAATTAAAAACAATAAAATTTGGTGAAATTACATATTATATTGATAAGGAAGATTTATTTTTATTAGAAAATCATAAAATTTATGCTTGTAAGCCAAATAAAAAGAATATTTACTTAATTAGAGATGATAAAAAATGGTTGCATAAATTAATTATGCCAAATTGTCCTGAGAGTTTTGTTGTAGATCATATTAATAGAAATACTTTAGATAATAGAAAATGTAACTTAAGATATGTTACAAAATCTTTAAATAAAGAAAATACAAATACTTTGAAATTAAAGGAAAAAGATATATTAGATATATTAAAAAGTAACTTAAGTCAATATGATTTAGCTAAGAAATATAAAGTTTCTCAAGTATTAATTTCTAATATTAAAACAGGAAAACTTTATAAAAAATATTGTCAAGAAATTATAAGATAACTTATTTTAATTCTTCAACTGCCGAGTTATTCTCGGTAGTTGGTTTTTGATTTGAACTAATTAGAACAAATCCGGTTAAACTAATTAGAACTAACAAAAGTACAAAAATGATTATATTTTTCCAAATATGAACTTTTTGAGATTTTTCCAAACGTGCTTGAACAGTTTTGACCTCTGCACGAAGTTCAAGATTTTCTTGTTCGGCTTCTGTTTTACCGTCAGTCAATAGTTTTGTGGTATATCCGAAATTGTTCAAAGCTGTTTGATGGATTCGTTCAATTGTTTCCAAAGATTTATTAAAAAGTTCAAATGCTTCCGAGTTAAAACTGTTTGAAACATTTTTGTAATTTTTTGTAACAAACTGCTCTGAATTTTGTTGGATTTTTTCGGAGTTGTTCGGAATTTCCGAAACATTTTCGGACTTTTCAAAATTTTCCGAATTGTCCGACTTTTTCAAACGTTCTATATCTTCCGGCGATATTACAACTTTTTGACCGTCTAAGCGTTCAACAGTTTCAAACTTTCCAGAACTGATCCAATAATAAACTTTTGATTTTTTCCAATTCAAAGCCTGCATTAATTCTACAGGTGATAGTTCAACTTTTTCCATGCTAGATTTTCCTCAACTTTTTAAAACTTTTCTAAAATTTCCTAACCCTTGACAAAAAATATATCATGCCTTTATTATGTAGTCAATAAAAAATTACAAAAAAATAAAGACCTGTCGGATGACAAGTCTGTTACTTAAATCTAGCAAGCTTATAGTATCAGATTTTCTCCAATAGGTCAACTAGGTTATGCAAAAATTAGGGAGAATGACTATGGGAGAAACGCTGAAAAAGCATGCCAAACATGGCTTTACACAATTTGAATTTTCAAAAATTGTACTTCACAATTTGAAACATTTTGAATTAACTTCAACCGGAAAACTTGTTTTATTGGTTTTGGTTGACTGTTACAACCCCGAAAACAAAGCCGTTGTATTTCCGTCAATAGAGTTTATCGCTGATATGGCAGGGGTAGGATTAACGGCAACTAAACAAGCAATTAAGGATTTGATTAATGAGGGGCTTATAATCAAATCTAAGAGGGGTAAAATACAGGGGAATTATAACAAGTATCTTTTAACTCCAAAAGTGCAAAATCCGACCTCTGAACAGTCGGAAAATGAATTTTTAAAACAGTCGGATTCCGACCGTTTCATGTATAATAACAAACTACTAAAAACAAAAAAAGAACAAACAAATAATGTTGTTGCTTTAAAAATTTCAGATCGTGAGATATTGGAAGATTACGCAAAGAAAAACGGAGCAGAGAACATTCAAGCCTATGTTAATGCTTTATACATCAAAGGTGTTACGGCAGAGATAATAAAACAATACAGAGAAAAAGATGGGGTTTCAAAGTATTGGAACAGGCAGGCTGAAAAAACATCTGAAATAGTGAAAGAGATTACAAACTATGAAAGCGATGCACCGACAGAGAACTTTAAGGCATTGAAAGCAAAACTAATCGAACTTTGTGCAAAAAAATAAACCCTCTTTTCAGAGGGAGTAAGAAAGGTCTATTGACTATGAAATAGAATAGAAATAGAAAAGGAGGTACCTAAATTTTTGTTAAATACCATTTTGCTTTATTCCTGATAAAATCACCGATTTCATTCGGTCTTAAATGTGCATACGGCGGCAAATATGTTATGTCTATTTTGCCTTTACTCGTTGTGTTCGGATGTTTAACACCAAACTCATAATGTGTCATTACTGTATCCGGTGTAATTGGTATTTCGTATTTTTTTGCAAGTTCTGCAATGAGCTTAAAACATCTTTCTGTCTGTACCTTTGTCAGAGGGTATTTCGTCATCTGTATCGGTGTATTTTTCGGTACGTACATCCCACACATTGCAACTCCGATTGAGCCGGTATTTCCGCCGCCTGTATGTGCTGCATATACCCCGTCATAACAATATAAATTATCTTCCGGTTTGTACTTTCCTTTTACGACTGCTCCGACATCATTAATCATATAGTGATAATGATTATAATCTGCTTCGCTTACGAAATAAGTTCCTGCGCTCCAATGTACGATTATTCTTTTCATTTCAACTCCAATGTGTCTATTCTGTGATGTGCGCTCTTGACTGCCTGCTCGTTTATTGCCATTCTCTCTAAGATATTATTATAACGGCGCATTTCGTCTTTTAGTTCTTGTTTGTCGGCTTTGAGGTTTTGTTTAATCTCTATTATTTGCTGTTGCATAAAGGAAATCGTGGTCTTAAAAACACCGATAAATATGCCTACAGAAATAAGCTGAATAACTACGGATACTATAAGTTCGGGGCTAAAGTTCATCATTGTTTACCCCACTTACAAAATAATGTTTGAAAACAAGCCACGCTATTTTTCATTACAAATCGTCTGAATGAATTAAATCCGCCTGTTTTTAAAAGGGCATTAAATACATTCGTTGACAAACTTTTATTGTTATCAATTATGTCTTTGTGTTCGCAAAGATAATCGTGAATAAGTGCAGCTATTAAGCCGCAGTTATTCTCTTTTGATACTCCGATTAATGTCCACGCAAAACGAGGTATTGTCATGCCGTCATAACAATAACCCTTTGGTATCGTAAACTTATAAGTCTTTTCTCTTTCGCAGTCCTCTAATTGTACCCTTAAATCTTTCCGGTTTACAAAAGGATATTTCCTAATCATTTCCTTTTCTTTGTCTGTCATAGAGGGCAGAGGATATCGCACGCAAGGATGCGGTGTATCATCAAAGTATATCCCTATGTTGTCATCTTTATACCATTTAATCATTTTCCAATACTCCAAGTAAATACTACTTCTATTCTACCGTTTACGAGGAAATTAAACCCTTGATATATTAGCCATTCCCAGAACATAAGTCTACTCCTAATTTTTTCAAGGTGTTAATAATTGCTTTTATATAGTAATCCCCGTTGAAGTTTTCGACCTTAATTCCGACAAACTGTAATAAATACCGCATTGCCGTTTCTTTATCAACAAAAGGCTTAATATCTTTATTTCCTCTGGCTTGATTTTTTGACTTGCTTGCAAGTACAAAGTTTTCAAGCTCTGACTTTCCGCCTTTTGATTTCGCTTTCAGATGTTCGAGTGAAACATTTTTCTTTGTTAGTCTATCCCCGTAAAACCCATATTTTACCCCTTTTAAGTTACCTTTAAGAAATTGTGTTTTTAAAATGTTATGATAACCAAAAGGGATATTGTCTACGGGGGTTATTAACATTATTCTGCTACCTCACTAGGCAATTCTTTGTGTTGGAAAAGATAGTCCATATCAGAAGGTGAATAACCGAGTATTGCCCCTACGGCATCAAAGAGCCGTAACCCGTTTGCTACCGCCCCTCGATAAAAGTCTTTTGCCCTAAACTCGATAGCAAGTCCTTTAATATCAATATTAGGTATGTTTTGAGCAATTAACGCCTTTAAATCCTCAAAATCCATACCTTTTGCCTTATATAAAGCTCTTTCAACATCCGCAGGAGTTAAGGTTAAAGCATCAAGCCTTTGCCTTTCCTTTTGCCTTTGTTCTTCCTCATAATTGGGATTTAATACAATTTCTGTATCATTCCACATATAACGGTCAAAGTCATTATATACTTCTTGTGCAATTTCTACTGAAAATGTGTTCTCACCCGAAACAGGACATTGCCCTTTGCCGTTTAGTTTGTTGTCTGTTATTATTGCGTAATACATAAAATCTCCTTAACTGTTTGTTCCAAGTCTACGATAGCCGAGAGCCAAAATTTGAAAAACATCAGCACCTGAACCATACACTTTAATATATCTTCCTGTGCCTACAGGTAAATCAAATATGTTTATATTATTTCTTGAATGAACACCGCCTATAAGTTGCAAATAATCAGAGTTGCCAGTCGAAGTATCACCATCATCAAAAATATCTGTTTCTATATGATAATAGTAAGAGCTATCATCATCATAACCACCTAATTTAAACTTTACATCATAGTTATAATTATCATTTGGTAGATAACTTGATAAATCCACTTGTACTCCGCTTTTTGTCCCGCTTGAGTCCATAAGTATTATAAAGCTCTGCACCCATTGACCGTCAATAACCTTTTGCCCCGTTGATGATAGGTTTGAAAGTGATGTATTGGCAATATTTGAACTTAATCTATCGTCAGGAATTAATCCTGTTGTCATATCCAACAACTTATAATAGCCTGAATTTGATACTACGGTAAAAGTATCGCTTATTATACTACCACCTATACATATGCCGTTGCTATTTGAACCTAATAATATTGCATTACTACAGTTTGAATTAATACCTATATTATTTCCTAGAACAATTGTATCTGTAGGATTATAAATGCAAGCAATCTCTGTACCTAAAACTGATAAAGAATTAGTGCCTTGTGCTACATTTTGTAAAACATCAATTCTTCCGCTACCTAACAAACTTGTATTATTAATTGTCTTTATGTTTGTACCACTCACAAGAGTTGCTTGTACTGCAACATTCCCACGACCTAACAATGAAGTGTTGTTTACGGTCTTTATGTTTGTACCTGAAACTAGCGTAGGTTGAACAGCTACATCACCTGAACCAAGTAAAGAAGTGTTATTTACGGTTTTTATATTTGTACCGCTTACTAAAGGCTCTTGAAATTTTGCATTACCAGTCGTTGATAAGTTGCTTAAATCTTTGTTAGCTAGTTGTGCGTTTACAAATGTATTTTTTAAGTCCTCAGTCGGAGTAGCAACAGGATTAAGTAGTGTATTATCGTATTCTACCTGTCCGATTTGAGCATAGTCATCGAAAGAGCTTAAGGCTGAAGTATCTGTAGCTAATTTTAAAGAGTAACTATTATTATCTTTGCATAAATAAGTTTTAAATACTTTAGCACTTTCATACTTTTGAACTTCTAAACCATAAGGGGCACTCCAACCATTATAGTTACCCACAACCCATACTAAAGCATCTATAGGACTCCCAATATTTACTTCTACATCTTGAGGATTTTGCTCGTTATTTACAATTGTACTAATTATTATGAAGTTTCCTATTTCTCCTGAGCAAGCATATAGAAAGCCATAACTTGCACCAGTAGAAACGCTAAACTTATATTGACCAGCTTGTAAAGGTGTATCAAATACTAGTCCATAGTGTGCCCACGAAGACGAGTTTGTTCCTTGCGAAGAAGATGCTATAAGCCACGCACCTTTAGAGTTTTCTGTCATTGTGTTAAGACTTGTACCATCAGCATCAGCATAGATATATGTAACTCCACTTGTTAAATCTACGTCTTGATATTGTATAGTTTCTCCTAATATAACACCGTTTGTAACACCGTTAGGAATTGTACTTATATCTGCTGTAGATATTACAGAGCTTGTCTTTAAAATATCAGTTTGTGATGTTATATGACCAGCTTGGGCGGACAGTATTCCAGAGTCAATGCTTAAATTTAAACCGACTGGAATGTTCGAGATAAAATCTTGAATTTGGTAAGCTAAACTATTCCAAGATGTTGAGCCATCTCCTATCTTCTGTTTCTTAGTATCTGTTTCAATCCCGACTTCACCCTCTAACAATACAGGGTTTACAGAAGTCCAGTTTGCTGCTGTGTCGTGTCTTAATTGAATTTTAGGATTAGCCATTATGCGTTACCTCCGTTAATATTAGTTTCTAAGGCTACTATTCTTGCAACCAGAGCATCTATAAGGTCTTGTGTTTTTTGTGATGAATATACTGTTGTTGTACTCGGTGTGTTGTCATCTATCACTGCCCCCCCGCCACCACCTGCATCGAGAGCAATTGTCGCATCACTTGATTGGTTAAGCGTAATAGTTCCCTTAGTTGTACCACCCTGTGTAAACGTGATTGTTGCATTGTTTACGGTAGGTATTGTTGGTTTATCTGCTAAATCATTATAGCTTCCGCTTGTTGCCACAGTAGCAAGAGAAGAACTTAATACATAATCCGCTAAAGTCGTTGTCAATGTTGAAGAAGTTACATAATTAGATAAATCAGGCAACAATGTGCTTAAATCAACCACACCTGATTTTGCAGTTTTTATAGTATTTGTACCGTCTGTAAATCCTAAAGGCAAATAAAAGTTTGTATAAGTAGTTGTTAAATTGAACGGTGATTTGGCATCTGCTATTAACGGAGTTAAAAGGTTGTAAGCACCATTTGCACCTGATACACTTGAATACCTTCTAAATCCAACTTGGGTAATAGAAGATGCAGAAGTTGCATAGTTTCCTAAAGTCATTAGTGGAGCACCGTCAATAGTATTTGTAGGATTGAACTCGAGATAACCTTTTTCTACATTGCTATTATTATATAAAGTAAAGCCTAATTTATCACTTGTCCCTGATTGTTTGAATGCAATCTTTTTAGAACCAACAAAAGTTTTAGTGCCTGTTATGTTTTGGTCTGTATCGGTTGTTACATAATTAGTCGGTAAATCGGCAGAAGTAATATACCCTGCACCATTTGTTAATTGATTATTATTAGTAGGGATTTGTGATACTGTCGCAAAGTTACTATCATTTGTTAAATCACTCGTTGCAGTCGGAACAGTTATATTGATGGATTTGTTAGAAGTTGCATTTGCGCTGAATGTATCAATATTGCTTCCGTTTTTCTGTATAGTAAGAACACCCGAACCGATAACAGTTGATGAAGGTAATGCACCAACATCACTTGCGGTCAAGGTTATATTACTTGATAAAGGTTTATTATTAATAGTTGTCGCCTGTTCAACAAACTTATTATCAGCTTCGGATTTTGTATAATATGCACCTTCTGCTCCTATATATGTCCACGATTTAACATTGTTTGTTTCTGTACATCTGTAGTAAGTCGCAGCGTTATCATGTGTACTGTCAACTAATACTTTTATTATGTCATTAACCGGTACGGTTGAAATGTCATAGGCTTGTAATTCCGCATAAGTGCCGACAATATCGAACACATCAGAAGATGAAACAATCGCATCAATCTGAGATTGCAAAGCATTATCAGCATTCTGTCTGTTTGTTGTTTCTGCACCAATTGCAGTATTTAAAGCCGATACTTCGCTTGTTATTCTACCGTCTAAAGTGTTGTAGTTATTTGTTACCGTATCAGACAAACTGTTTATATTGCTTGTATTTGTAGCAATTTGACCGATTTTAGCACTTGTAGCACCTGAATTTAAAGCATCTAATTGTGCTTGTGTCGTTAAATCTTCCAATGTAGGCAAGTCAGCATTAGTAATATAGCCTGCATTGTTATTAAGCAAAGTGATATTATCATTCGGTTGTAATGCTGTATCAGCAGTTTGCTTAACTGAATTAATTTGTGTCTGCAATCCACTATCAGCCGTTGTACGATTGTTTATTTCGTTAGTTAAATTAGTATTTAATGTATTTATACCCCCTTGTAATAAACTATCGTTCTCGGCTCTTGTAGTCGCTTCATTTTGGATTTTTGTATTAAGGTCTGTATAATTATCAGATACAGTTGTCTGTATATTTGAAATGTTTGTATTAATTTCTTCAATATCAGCATCAAAACTGTCCACAACACCGTCAACTCTGTTATTAATTGCGGTATTATTATCTTCTACAGTTTGTGTTAATGTTGAAATATCCCCTGACAAATCAGAATTGACATCATCAATTTTGTTATCAAGGGTATTATATGCTTCTGTTATTGTTTGGTTAAGAAGCTCTACATCAGCATCCAATTCTGTTTTGTCTGCTTTTAAATCCAAAGCATTCTGTAAATCGGTTTGGTTAGACAATGTGCCTGTTATACCACCCCAAGATGCACCTGCAGCATATATTTCAAAAGAACAATCAAAATGTTGTCCTTCGCTTACTTCGTATTCTACATTAAGTTGATTATTATTTGATATTATAAAATCAGCATCTAATTCTGGCATTTAGATAAAACTCCATTCTTAGCGGTAAAAGTTAATGTTTGAGGGCAAGTAAATTGTCTGTTTTCCATATCGTAACCAATCAAATTGCCTGTATTAGTGACACTTAGTTTTAATGTTTCAGCACTCGTAAAATTAACAACCAATTCTATTTCTTCCTGTTGGAAGTGGTTTTCATTGTCTGTAAAAACTTTAGGAGCTATGCAACATCCGCCATTGACAACAAATTTTAATTGAGATAATGGATATAATTTAGGATTTTTTAATTTTATTGTTATAAATTTATTTCCTAATGCTCCTGTATCATCACCTTTAATTACTGTATTACTAGACATTTAAAAACTCCTCTTGTGTTATTTCACCGTTTGCATACTTAAACAAATCGTCTATGCGTTCCGGTGTTATTCCTAACTGTGCGCCCATAAGATTAAGTAAAGGGTTTGCTCTTTCAAGTTCCACGCACAATTCCCATTCTAATTTTGCTTGCCTGTTTGCTTCGATTAACGGTAAAATCTGTTCAAAATAATCAAGTCCAACCTGTTCAAGCATCAAAATAAATACACGCTTTGTACATTTCAAATGAGACACTCTTTCAGCTTCTCTTGCCGCTTTGTCAGCTTCATAATTTGGGTTTTGGATTAATGCACCGTCAGAGATTATATAATATAAATCATCTTCAAGGATCTTTGCTGCCTGTTCCTCTGTTGCCGTCGCATAGCCCTCAGGTAATGCACCTAAGTCTCTGATTATAGAAGGCTGCATAGTTTCATCAACCATATACAACCCTCTAAAATCATCAACTATCTCCCAACTATTCTCATTATATATTGCTGTTTTATAATCATCTGTTGTCGGCGGTTTGAGTAATGTTGCAAAAGCCGGAACTAAAGGAACTTTTTTATTATTAATTTGCAGCTCTCCCGGATCTAATTCCGCATTCTGAGAGCTTAAATATTCCAATGTAATCGGATGATAATTATATATTTTTGTCATTATTGCCACCTCGTTTTTACTCTTACTACTACTGCCGGCGGTTGTACGGTTGTTGAATTGCCATAAATAGGATTATAATTACTTGCATCAAAAACACATTTATATTGCGTACCGCCCGAACCGTCAGCACCTGAGTTATTGCTTCCTGCTGATTTGAACAATGTTCCGTCTAACCAAGAACGGTTATCAATAGCAAAAGAACCCATGAAATTAGGCAAGCCTGCTGCCATATAGCCGAGTGAGCCATTTTCAGGCAAGCCCCAAATAGTGCGGTTTCTAAAATCAGGCAGGTTAAATGTTGTTTCGCCATCACCTGTGCCATAAGTCGTGCCGTATATATCAAACAAGCTTGCATATGTGGTACGGCTAACGGCTGAGCCATCAAGCCAAATTTCGTTATCGTCTTTTACCGGGTTAAGTGTAAATATAGGATCTCCGATTGTATGTATTACACTTTGGCTAAAATAATCAGTCCAATTTACATTATCCGTAACAGGATTATTACCTACATTGTTATCTGTCAATGAGCGCTTAATTACTAACACACCATTTTGTATTACCGAACATTGAGAGTTTTGATAATAAGTAGTATTTCCATCCCATTCAGGTATACCCTGCTGAAACAAATAAGCCAACTGAGATGTAATAGCGTAAAAAAGCCCGTTTGTATCTTCTTCATAAGGTGCTTTATCCGCTTGTATTGCACTCGCCCAACCTGCTAAAAATTTTGCATTTTGAATGTCGTTTAAATCCCTTGAATTATTAGGGCTTGCCGTCATAGCCGTACCAAATGTAGTTATTTGGTTTGTTGGCGCATTTTCCGCAAATATCTTTTGTGTTTTTCTTAGTATTTTAGCCATTTTTAACCTCTATTTTTATATTACCAATTGTTATGAAAAGTCTACATCAATACCTATCGGAGCTTTAAAATAGCCTAATGCTCTTGCTGCTTGTATTGCTATTGTATTATTTTGGATTTCATAAGTTACGGATAAATTACCGTTTCGCAAATTGACATCATCACCAAAGACAGCATATAAAGCTTCATTCATGCTTGCTAAATCCCCTCGCCATACATTTATAAACGCTTTAAATTTTAAAAGCTGTCTATATTCAACATCCTGCAATGAATAAACCGCAAGATTACTGTTTGACCTGTTTTTTGCAACACCTGATGACGGATTGCCGATAGTTGAAAAGCCTAGAGAGTTTTCATCAACATGAAAACTAAAAAACTTTGTATTGATATTAATACCGGGAACATCACGAGGGCAACCAAGTATTTTCCCGATAAGGTTTAACTGTTCGCCTTCTGCGGTATCAATGTCTAAAATGTCCTGCAGCTGTAAAACAACACCATCACCCAAATATATATCAACACCGGCTTTTATCGTCTCTCTTGCTTTGCGTTTATTCCGATATTGCAGTATAAGTAAATTTGCATAATATTCTTTTATATCGTCAATTTCTGCCATCATGCCACCGTTAAGTTAATAGTATCTGTAGTTACGTTAAAATACTCATCCAATCCGGTTGGTGTGAGATATTCTGCCCAAGTCGAGTTATCCGCTGAAATTTCAACGGAATAAGCCGTGCCGGTATCGCCTAAAATATCTTTTAAAAGAGTTGTTATATTTGCACTCTCCGCCATTTCGCCTATATTATAATTAAGCTGTAAAGCGAGCTGAGTTTTAATATATGTAGTATCAAGGGTTGAATTAAATGCCTTTAATGTCGCTCTGATATATAAATTAACCTCTTGCGGTAAATCATAGTATACTGTTTCTGTGTTACCGTTTTGCTTTGTTATTGTTTTACTTTCATTGCCTTTCATAGGTATTCCGGGCGGTATATTGTTATAAATAATAGAGCCTATTTCGTCAGATGTTCCGCCTTCTACAATAACCCATACCCCATGAGCTGGAATGCCGTTTGCATCTTCTGCGTTGTCTTTGTTATCATAAGCTTTGCATTGAGTTATATTTGGGCTTGCTAACATCTGAGACTCTATACTGTCTAAGAACCCCTGAGACGGTACAGACATCGCTCTGTTTCTTCTCTGTCTGAATTGTGCTGATGTTTCTCCCTGATTACCTGTTATATAGTTTGAAGCCGGATTATTTACAGATGTTACCCCTTTTATAACGGTCTCCATAACATTTATTGTATTAGGCAATGCCGTTATTGCTCCCAAATCTGCAGCCCTGAAATTGAGCGTATGCTGTCCGGGTGTTAAGTCCTGTGTTTCCGCTAAAATCCATCTGTTGCCATTGCCGTCTTTTACTGTGTAGCCTGTACCGTCAGCATTGTTAATATTATCGTCTAAGCCCTGCAAAGTTGCATCTGAGTTTATCAATACATTTATATATACATATGAATAAGTGTATGCATTGATAGTAAGTCCGTTAAGCTTGTATAAAATTTGCTGCGGAATGCCTACAACCCTGTCGACATCTAAGTTGTTATAAAAAGTCGTTACAAGGTCTAATATGTCTTTTTTCTCTTGCGCCAGGATATTAAGCCATTGTCCATCTGAGCTGTTTTGCTCAATACTTGCCAAATTATAAATGCTTAAGAATTGTGCAATAAGGCTGTTTCTGATTTCAGTTAAATCTTGCGTTACAAGTCCGTTTGTACCAATGTAGTTTTCTTGTGCCATTTTAATATACCTCTTATATTAAGCGTACCAAATGGCTTGAAAATTTATTGAATAGGTGTTATTTCTTCCTGGTAACTTTGAGAGTAAATTGTCTGAATATCATATTGTATGGTTATTTTTCTGTTTGCACCTAACAAAATATCAATGGAATTAATAGCGGTTACACCCGGAGTATTTTTAATAACATTCTGTACCGCATTTTCTAATCTGTCCTGATAACGATAATCAAGTAAATTCCACCAATCTATACCCTCATCTGTAGCAAAAAAACAATCACCCAAAAAAGACAAAATACGGGTTTTTAAATTCAAAGCAATTTCTTTTTGCTCATCAAGATAGTTGCTTAAATTATTGCCAAAAGTCCAATCGTGGTTTGTATCAAGTTGTCTAAACATTGTTATTCTCCTTTAATAAAGCTGCAAATCGAGTTTTGAGATTAGTGAATAGTTGTTTACTTGCATCGGTTAAGCCACCCCCGTTTACAGTCGTTATTCTTTCGCAAGCTGTTAAAAATGTCTTTATGAGTGTTCCTAAATCCTGAGATGAATTACTTATACTTATTTTATCGTTAGCGGTTATATTTGCACCGTCAGCCGCTTGTATTTCGATTTTATCAGGGTATATTTTAATGGAGGATAATTTATTCACATTATCTATTAAACCCTCGTTAAAAAGCGTTATAGCATCCTCATCATAATCGGTTAAGGGGTTTGCAAGAGTTGTAAATGTAGTTAATGCTATTGCATCAGTAAAATCATGCATCCTTGATGTTTCAGGAACATATTGTTCCCCTGTTTCCATAAAGTTATCTATGTTTCTGTCTAAGAATAAAATTAAGCATATTGTGCCTACAGGATTAGGCATTGTAATATGTCCGCCCCCTGCGCCTAAGATTATCAAAGGCACTTGTGTAATCGGTGCAGGTGTATAGTAATTGCCGTTATATTGTTTTATTTGCATTAATTCAACTGTACAAGTTTGAGTTAAGCTATCAAATTCAATAATTTTTCCAACATTATGACAATTCAAATTTGCCATAACATTATCTTTTAATAGCTGAGATATTTCGCTTATACTAACATTTTCTTTATGTATTCCCATATTATTTTCCTATATATTTAACAGGATCCACAGCCTGCCCGTTTTCCTTTACGGTAAAATGTAAATGCGGTCCGGTGCTGCGCCCTGTAGAACCTACATAACCTATTAACTGACCTTTATATACTGTATCTCCCGGTGATACTGCAAAATTGCTTAAATGTGCGTAAATGCTTGTTACTTTTTTGCCGTCAATTACACCGTTATCAAGAGTAATATATTTACCAAAACCGCTGTTACCCTCATTTGAACAAGCGGCAATTCTACCGTTTGCCGGAGCATAAACGGGCGGTGTTCTGTCTTGTGTCGGTGCCATATCTATCCCATTATGGAATTGTTTTTGTCGTGTTATAGGGTGTATGCGCCATCCAAAATTATCTGATATACGATAGGGAGCTTTGAGCGGTTTAATCCAGGCTGCAGTATTAGAACCGCTGAAAGTTTTTGATTGCTTTTTTATTTCGTCAAATAACGTATCACCTAAAGAAAGCGTAAGAGTTGTTACAGCTTTGCCGCATTCTACCGGGCTTATAGTGCCTTGATGAGTTACTGCTACAACTTTATATATTTGATTAAACCAGGGCAAGCTGTGGCTTTTTAATTCTATTGCCTGACCTACTTTTATTCTTGGCTCAAATAACATATCAAGCTCTAAAAACTGCTCAGCACGTCTCGGACTACCTAATAAACCGCTTTCGGATGTTATTACCATAATATCACCCGGAACTACTTCATTTTCTTTGAGTATGTTTATTTGGTTTTTATCTATGTAAATATCATACTGCCCGTATTCTCTGCCTAAAAGTTCTAATGTTTGCCCTATAAATGTTTTATCACGTTTTAAAGGTCTTATGTCCTGTGAAATATATCCCACCTCTAAGCCCGGAGCATTCTTAAATAACTCAGCTAATACATCTTCAATTTCTGTATCTTTTGTAATAGTAACGTTAGCAAAGCCCCATAAGCTTATTAAAGCGTTATTGTCTGCGTGAATATCCGTAACATAATCCACAGAGCCACTTTCCCTGTATGAATAGCATTGAGTAAGGAAGCCGAAAAATATAACAGGTGTAGTGTCTTGATAACCTGCGCATAATTCCATAAGAATATATTTTTTGTTTTGCCAATTGTCTTTCCATAATTTGCGCTGTACATCTTCCGGCAAGTTATAAAGCCGTAATTGGCAACCGCCTGCGCTGCTTAAATTAATCCCGTTTGTAGTCTTAAAATCCAATGAAAAGGGATATTCTATTGTTATTTGCTCTTCCGGGATTAATGTCGTTAAATCGTCTGCCCTCTGCCCTATCTCAAAAGTGATTTTATAATTTCTATGAAACTTTTCCATAATAATTAACCTCAATTATTTGGACATCTTCACGAGTGAGCAAATATACACTTGCATAGCCTGTAATAAAATCGTTCAAATCCATTGGCTCTTCAAAATCAGGGGTATCACACCGTAAGCCAAAGGGCAACCAACTTTTATATGCTCTCAAAACATTGTAAGATGTTGTTAAGCGGATGTTCTGATAGCCTGTATCGTTATACTGAAATCCAAAAAACCAACCTAATTGATTTGCTTTGTATTCAAAAGTAAATTTTACTCTTGAACCATCATCTAAAAGCATTTCAATTTCTTGTTTCGGATCGTTTCCTAATTGTGTTAGTTGGTACATTATATTGTTTTAACCTCTTTGCCTTTGTCTAAACCTTTTTTATTTGTTTGGGCAAGCTGTTGACTTAACCTGCCTGCTGCGCCTTTTAAGTTTGTTACTTCCGTTACTGCTCTGTTAATTTGTTTGAATGATAATGTAAAGTCTGTTATATCTGCGTTTTCATCCCTTAAAGGCTTTACGGATGTTATAACCATATTGTCATAGCGTTTCCAGGTTGTTTCAACTGTAAAACGGGCTTTTGATTTCCATAATGCTTCAAAAAATAAAAATGCTCTTGTTTGGCTTGATTTCAATTTATATAAATCTTGCATTGTTTGAAACAGGTCAACATCGTTAAGCTCATCCATGAGGGTATCTTTTAAAGCTGTTTTTCTTATTAAACTTTGTTCTTTATCTGTAAATTTGCCATCCCAATCTGAATAACCGCTCATATTAAAAGCGTAACCTGTTAATGTTGTTTTAAGGTTTTCCTGATAGCGCATTTTTGCTTTCATTACCTGAGGGCTTATTCTAGGTAAAAACTGTTTAACAAGGCTTAGAGTGGGTGTAACCTTTGCTAAAGCATCTTCTATTCTGTTTACAGAATAAAAATACTCACCGTGTAAACCGTTTAATGTGATAGTAATTGGTTTAAGTGCTATATGGTCTTGTATAGGGCGGTTTATATCTGTGTAGTGGTCTGTAACCTCTGACTGCATTTCGACTTGTTCCCTTTGAGGAACATTAAACTTGAACCCTGCAATCCCGGTATTGCTAAGAATATTTACAATAGCTTCTCCGACATTTACATTTTCCTTAAAAAGAGATTTTGCGTAATCCTCTTTATTAATTTGTGCATATTTTTCATTTTGTTTTTCTATAAAACTGTTTATTACTGTAGCCATAACTTAATTTTAACAAATTTGATAAAATTATATTATGACAGACAATGCAAAACCAGGAGCAGCACAGAATAAATTAGGTGAGTTATTTGTCGATTTTGGTTCGTCAGGATTAGGCAAATTAATAAAGGGTATGAACTCAGTTTCAGCCACTTTTTTATTGACTAAAAACGCTGCACAACAAGTAATGAAACCTATAGCAGACGTAACAAAAAAATCTCTTGCGACTGTTACGGGATGGGATAAACTCAATGCCACTATGGGCTTATCTCTTAAAGAGCTGCAGGATATAAACATTTTTTCTAAGCTTAATAATGTAGACTTTAACCAATATATAGGGCAAATAAAAACAGCTCAACAAAGACTTATAGATATTCAAACAGGAATGAGCAACGATGTACAGGGCTTTGCATTATTAGGATTAAACCCAAGAGAATACGATGCGAAAAACCCTTTAGTATTATTGGATGCAATAAAAAAGAAAGTACAACAAGTTGATGAGGTTACAGGAGCCGCCGCTTTGCGTTGGTTTGGCTTTAGTGATGATTTACTTTATATATGGAGACAACAAAACACCACATTTAACGAGCGGTTAAAGCTTAATGACCGTGAAATGGAAAATCTGAAAGAAACTCAAACTTATTGGAATAGTTTAAGTGCTTCATGGGATGCGGCACAATCTAAGTTTATTTCTAATCAGACCTGGATTAATGATTTATTGAAAAAAACTACAGAATGGCTTGCAGGAATGCACCCACATTTAGAGAAAATACTACAGAATTTTGCTAAATGGTTAGAAGAAGATCATCCGGGATTAAATAATTTATTAACAAGTATGGAGTGGATGCTCACTACAAGTGGAAAAGAAAAATGGGAAGGTATAAAAGATTTTTATTTAGGCGGTACAGAAAGAACTATAAATCTTCTCAAAAATCCTATTAAACCTCAAGGTAAAAATTTTAACGCAAAACCCGGAAGCCATGATAAATATGAAGAGCTTTGGAAAAATAACCCTATGAACCCTGAAAATATTAAAAACGGGGTAATGCCTGATGCACTTAAACCAAGTACAGGTGTTACACCAAATGCCAATACAAGCGTTAATTATACAAATAATATTACTCAAAATATTTCAGGTACTGATGCTCTACAAATTGCTAATGCAAGTGCTGACAAGATAAATGATGCTACACAGTTAAATGCTATACAATACAGAAATCAAGCACCTTTATAATTATTTTTTATTCAGCTCTCTAAATACAACATCATATTTAGACAGATAATTTTCATAGTGAATGAGGTTTATAAACCTGTCTACAGCCATATTATGCATTGTGTTTAAATCTCCGTAACCCTGACGGGATAACCGCATAGCCCATACATCAATATAATCTATGTCCATTGTTACGTTAGGGAATTTTACCTCAGAAACGGTGCTGACAACATCGTGAAAAATGAAGGGGTTTGGTAAAAAAAAGGGCTTAAGTTCTCCAATGCCACTATTACCATTACCCCAAAGAAATCCGCCCTGTTCTCCACTTCTTCAAACAAATCAAGCGTAAATCTCTGTTTATTATATAAAACCTTGTCGCAACAGTCCTGTATTGCCTGCATAACGTATTCAGAGCCTATAATACTCAATATAGCTTCTTTATTCTCTGCTATTATATCAAGCATAGAAAAGTTATCCGGCACTTCTCCGCCGCTATATATTGCCTTTATTCCTTCAATAAGTTTTTCTAACTTTATCTTATCGCCTTTACATTCATATATTACAGCTCTGTATAATGCAATAGCTTTATCAATCGGCGCAAGATTAAACTCTAAATGTTTGCCGCTTCTTAGTTGAAATTTTAACATATATAACCCTTTCATGATAAACCTCTCCCAAAAAGGGAGAGGAAATATATTTTATGAACTACATAGATCTTTCAGAATTACCAAATCTGATTGTATAAACTGAGATGACCTGCTCAGTATTGCCTGCAGTATCTTGCATCTGTGTTGGTTGTCCTGCCGGTAAACCGAAGAAACATTCAACCGTATCAACTGTTACCGAGCCTGTGGAATGTGCTACATTTTTTGTAAAAGTCATTGTTAAAGGTCTAAAACGCATATCTCTGTTTTTCCACATATTATATGCCTTGTTAAGTCTTTTATCATCGTTTGAGCCTTTAACAAGTCTCAGGCTTAATTCTCTTTGTCTGCCCGGTTCATTATGTGAGCCAAGAGAATTGCCGTTGTAACCTGTTGATGTTGCACTTAATTCATTCGGTGCTGAAAGTTCTGCTACTGTACCGTCTGCAAAATCAGATAAAATCCAATCGCCTGAATAGTCCGTACAAACTATCGTGTCTTTTGCTGTGTATGCATCTGTCATTGTTATTTCTCCTTATGCTTCAATATATATTAATATATTCGCTGAATGTACTGCGCCTGCTTCTTTTCCGGCAATCTGATAAACAGGAGCTTTACGAGCTTGTCTATCTGTCTGTGATTGTTCCGCTACAGGTTGATGATAAATATAATATCCGAACTCTTCTATATTTCTGTAGAAGTCCTCATAATTGCCGAATGTATCTGAGCTGTTCCAAGTTCCCGGTGCCAAATAACCATTTGTAACAGCCTGATTACAAACCTGTCTTATTGTCTTTGTTATAATCTCTAAGTTTGCATCTGTTTGAGCAATCTTTGTACGAGTTGTCGCAAGTACATTAAACACATTTCTTTGAATTGTATTAACAAACCATATTTGGTTAAGTATTTGATCGATATACATACCGCCTTGTGCATTTGAAATAACTTTTGGTAAACCTTCTATTGATGGGAAGCAATCAGCCCCTGCATTTACGCATTGTTGCAATACTGTTTCTGAAATGTTTGTATCTGCCTGAATGCCTGCAAGGTCTTTTAAGTTCATTGTAATAGTAGTATTTGAACCATTGTAATTTACGCTCAAAGCTTTTGATAAATAAGCTGCTGCAAATATTCTCGCATTTTGTGCGGCATTATCACCGTATGAATAATACAAACATTTTGTATTATAATTATTTCCAACTGTAGCAAATATGCCTGCGAATGCGCTTGTAGTTGAACGTGGCAACATCAATACTCTATTTTGCATTGCTTGCACTGCTGTTGAAGCTGCCGCATACTCTTCATCTGTTGCCGCTTTTGTTGTCAAAATACCTTCAAAATAAATTTCGTTTGCTATCCTTGCGATAGCTTCTGACAATGTTTCTTCATTTTCTAAAGGTGCCACAATCAAATAACCATCATTTGCAAGGATGTTAGGCTGTTGTGCAAATATAGCCTGTGCTTGCATTGCCGTTTCTGTTTCAGTTCCGAAAATATCGGTTACACCTTTTAGTGTTCTTGCAATGATGTAAGAGCCTTCAAAACTTGAAAGGGCTTCATCTGTTGTCAATAATAGTATTGTGCTTAATTTTAACGGCTCTAACCCTCTCTGTGGTGTTACTGCCGAAGCCGATACTACATAAGTAATTGGAATACGATAATCAACCATTTTTATTCTCCTGTATATTCAAAATTGCTTTTTATGGTATTTCCGTCTTGATGTTCTACGACTGTTTCAAAACTGAAATTATCATAATAATCTACTGTATTTATTTTCTCATATGCTCTGAAAACTCTTATTCTTATATCAAACCTGTTAAGCATTGATGTTGCTTCGAGGTGTGAAGCATCGTAAGCATCGCCTATTGTCGATATAAATATTTTGTTTTTTTGCTGCGCCTGATGTGAATAATAGCTGTTTAGTGCCAAAAATACGTCTTGAACTCTGTCTCTTGCGCTTGTATCTCTTGACATCAAAGCTATTGTTACTTCTTCCACCATATTAATTGTCTGATGTTCTTCTACACCCTGAGCGGTTGTAACCATTTTAGAATTATTAGCCATCGGAGAACGAGCCGAATAAAAAAGCGGAATAAATAAGCCGCTGTCTTTTGGCAGCTCTACATTGGAGTTATACGCAAACACTCTGCCTGATGACATTTGCATTTGGTTGTCTAATATTTCTTTTATTACGTCTAATGTACTATTCATGAAATACTCTCCGCTCTGAATGCTTCAAGCAAGTAGTATCTGACATAGCCATACTTGCTCCAATCTTTCTTTTTCATTACTTTATATACTTTATTGTCATATCTGACAAACTGATTAACTTCTATTTGTGCATCAGGTAAGCAATGTACCATAAGCCATTCCCAAGCCCAAGAGCCTTCGGGCAATATCTTTAATTCTTTATCACTAGGCGGTTGAACAACTCCTTTTGTATTGACTATTTGTTTTGTTGTCCAATCTACCGTATAATCAGCCCCTGTCATTGTGCGCTCCACTATCTCAAAAGTAAGGTTTAAAAACCAACTTTTAATAGTTTCGCTCATATTTGGCAATGATGCGTTTGTATTCATTATTAAGTTATTTCTTGCTGAATTTATCATTTTTTAATTACCTTAAAGCTTATTGAATGTCTCAATGCGCCTGTTTCTGTTAATATTTGCGGATTTTTGATTTCTTCTAAGGCATTGTTAAGCCTTGCCAAGTCGTAAGGAATTTTACCGGATAGCATTCGTTTTTCTAATCTTCCATAGGCTTTATCCGCTAAATCCCACCTTTTAGAGAATAAAGGCATTGATAACGACTTCCACATACCATAACCGTTTGAAGCGAATGCCCCTTCGATTACTTCTAAAGCCTTTGCCCCTAACTCGTTATAAAACTGTTCAGGAGCTTTTTTAACAAAAAATTGCTTCCATAATATTTTTTTAAAAGGTTTCATGTCAGCATTGTTAAAGTTCAGTTTTAATTTTAAAGGATCTTCTAAGAATGACCTGCGTGGCGGTTGTTCTTTGCCGTTTTTGCTTGTGCCGCCAAACTCGTGAAATGTACCTAGTTCGGCATTAGTTAAACCATCATCGTTATGCTCTGCCGTTGCTTTGTTTCCAATTATACCTACACGGAGAGTATAATTTGTTTTAAGCATTTTCATGAGCCTGTTTAATTCTGTTAAATCTGCCTTAACGTTAGCCAAATGTAGTTCTCCCATTGCTGAATAAAATTGTAACGCTCAGATATGGAACGATAAGCGATAAATACTTCATTCCATAGCCATTCTGTGAATAGATACTATATAGAGGACTATTAACAACCCATTGAGGAAAGTTATAGCTCTCTGAAACATCTCCTACACTCTTAGAAGCTACAAGCCCCGAATAAGCGGAATTAATACCGGCACTTGAATTTTTTAAATCCATAACAAGATAAAAAGCTACAAGATGCAAGAAAATATATACTTTTTCTTGGCAGTTATTTCCAAATCTTTCATTTGCGTTAATCTGAGCTTGTGTAATAGCCTTTGAAATGTCCTCATCTGTAACATAACTGTACTTATCACCGGTAGTTACTTCCCAAGCTTCTGTATCGGTTGGTAAGGCTGTATTATTATCCGTTAGGGATTTATAAAAGGTCTCGTCATAAAATACAATGTCGCCCGTCTTATAGGCTTTAAAATTAATATAATATGGAAGAAAAGGAAAATCACGAAAGTAATATTCCTTGAACTGTTCTATTGTTACCGTTGAAAAAATATTTGACATCTCGTAATTCTCCTGTTAGTTATTTCTTTGTAGTTTTTTTAACTGTTTTTTTAGCTTTTGCTATATCTTCTTTTAACTTTTTAACTTCTTCTTTTAAAGCCTGTGCTTCTTCTTTTGCTTTTTCAAGGTCTTTCGGTTCAATATATTCTTTTATCCCTTTGATTTTTAACCAAATATTAGCTACATCCTGTGGAATATCTGATACTGCACCTTTAGCTAAAAAATATATTTTGCCGCCTATACTGTGCATTAATCCATTGTCTGAATTGTTAATAAGTTTCATTTTTTCTCCTTCTCTTTGTGTTTCTGCCAACTCTCCCCTTAAAAAAGGAGAGAGCGGAGAAAACTCTTATTGTTATGCTTGAACATCTACATATAACATTGATGTAGGTCTCTTTAACCATACACCTGTGAATTGACCTTCTGCATCAGAAATCATATCTAATGCACCTGCAGCATACAAAGGATGCGGTGTATATGGTTTCGGAGTGTGCATAATGATGTTGTCAGTATCTGTGTTATAGAATACATGACGACCTTTAGACTGTCCGCCAATTCCTTGACCGTAAATAGAGTGAACAATTTTGAAGTCAGCCGGTGCGCCTGCAGCTTTGAACGCATTTTCTAATACGTCTTTAACTGTCGGCATACCGAATGTATCACCGTAAGGAACACCCAAAGCCAAGTAATCATCTGTAGGCATTAACCATCTGTTAGGCATAATTGTTTGATTAGATGCTGAGAAAGCAGCAGCCAAAGCCTGACCTGCAAATGTTTTTAACTGTGCTACTGTCATTGATGAGATTTTAACAGGCAATAAAGATGTATTAACTGTTACACCTGTTTGGTTTAATAAGCCGTATGTTCTGCCATCGCCTAAACCGTTGAATAATACATTTTGTAAGCCTAAATCCCAATTTTTCTTTCTTGATTTTTCTTTTTGTTCGATTAAATCAAAACCTACACGGTTTACAGCAGCCATTTTCAAACCTTCCTGAGAGATTGAATATTTTTGTCTGTAAAAATTATTTCTTTGTGAAATACCGTCTACAGCAATGTCTGCTGTTGCATCGTTATGAATGCCTGTAGAAGCAGGGTTGATAATACATTGTTCAAAAGGCGCACCAACATAAGCAGAAGTAAATTGGAATATTTCGCCTGCATATGCGCCACGACCTGATGCATCAATGTTGATGAAGTCAGTTAATGTTTGTCCTGCTAATTCATAGTATTTTGTTTCTACTACACCCTGTACAATGTCGGTAATTGTGTCAACAGTTTGAACAACACCGGCATTCGGGTAATCAAATAAAGCGTTTGTAGCTTTAAATGTTTGTTTTGCGTATTGTTCCGCATCAAATAATTTTGTCATTTTTTATTACTCCTTATTCCTTAAGCTACTGCCGGTACAATTTGTACTGCAACTAAATCACCTATTGCAGCCGGTTGTGTCCATAAAATACCAACTGCGCCATTTCCTGTTGTTGCTGCTACTACCTGACCGCTAGAGTTAATTCCTACTTGTGTACCGTTTGCCAAGTCTGCTGCGCCTGCCGGTAAATAAACGAATGCATTAACAGGGAATATAGAAACTCTGTCATTTGCGTTAAATCCTGATTTAATACCGTTGTAAACTACTACACCGCAAGGTGCATCTGTTGCAGCAGCTTTTTTGACTACTGTTAAGTTTGTCAATGTAGTTGTTGCGAATGTAACCACATCACCACATACCAACGGTGCTTCCGCTGACGGATCGACAACGCAGTTGTGGATGATAGGTTGATTAGGCAAAAATGCCGCTTGACCTTTTGTAGGTCTGATGTTTAATTGAGTTAATTCTGCCATTTTTTACTCCTTATTCCTTAGTAAAGTTCTTTTCCAAGCTCTATGCCTTCTTTTTGTGTCATGTATTTGCTTTGAGCTTTGTATGTGCCTTCAAAAAAGATTTTTTTAGCTTCATCAAGTGAGTTTTTAGCTTTCTTGTTTTCAGCTTCTTTTTCTTCTTCATCTTCATTTTTGGCTTTTTTGTTTTCAGCCTTTTCAGTTTTTTCTTCGAGTTCTTCGTACTCTTCATCTTCTTCGTTTTTAGCTTTTTTGCTGTTGTCAGCAGTTTCTGCTTCTGATTTGTCATAAGCAAGTTTTTCAGCTAATTTCGCAATGGTTTTTACATCTTCTGATGCTTCTTCCTTGCCTGCAATTGCCATAATCTGACGGATGATGTCTCTTTTGTCTACATCTTCATTGCAAGCTTTTTTGTTTTCTGCTTCCTCTTTGTCGTCTTTTTTCTCGTCTTTCTCATCTTCGGAGTTACGAGCTTTAAGACAACCTTGTACAAGAGTTTCAAGCATTGCTTTGATTTCTTCCATTTGTTACTCCTTTACTTTTGGGATGCAAAACACTTGCACCCTATAAAATACCTATTTTCAGTCTAGCAGATAGCTTGAAATTTAATTTATGAGCTAATTTGGGCATAAAAAAAGCATCCAAAAACGGATGCCTGGAAATTTTGAAAAAGATTTAAAAAAGCTTATGCTATTTTATATTAACATACTAACCGAAATTAAAAATTGGCATAAAAAAAGACGGTATTATACACCGCCTTTTTAAATTTTTATATTATTTTCCGCATTCTTCATCACACCATTTATTAAACTCTTCGCTATATTTAGCATCAACTTCATCGTCATCGGGATCATAATCCCAAGTTTTTTTATAGGCTGCAAGTAACATTTTTCTTTCTTCGTCTGTCATAATTAACCGCCTTTCTATTTATATTATAACTCGTGTGGGGTAAGTTTTCAAGTGTATTATATTAGTACAAAGTTAAACTCTTTTAATTTATAGCCCGTTGGCTCACAATCTACCGATGCTCCGTGATATGTCAAAACTTCTGATAATTTTTTATTACTGTAAAAAATTTTTATATCTGCTTCCGAAATATCAAGAGGGAATAAATTTTCTACATCAGAAATATAATAATTTTTTTCTAATACTTTAAATATTGGTCTATTCCATTCGTCAATACCAATAAACTTGATTTTTCTAACTTGAAAATTTTTACAATGCATACAAGTTCTAACGTTTTTATCTGCTTGTTCACAAAGATTAAAATATTCACAATCTATCATTTTAACTCCTTTCAACTATCCGGAAATTCCGGATAACTCATTATTAATCGTTATGGTTTTCATACCAATATTTATTTGTATCTTCGCATAGTGTTAAATTACATACATCGCTTAATTTGATATACTCATAAGGTTTGCCATCATAAAATCTAACTTGTAAAATCCTTTTTATAGGTTCGCCGATAAAACAATTTGCGCTAGGTCTTACATCTTCGTAATAATAGCCGGCTGCTTTTCTTTCCATTCCGACTTCACGCAAGGTAATTGTTTTATTTTTTACTTCAATAACTTGGTAAAATTCATTGATCGTCATATCATAACCCCAAGAGCCGTGCATTATATCACCGGGTTTTAAAGATGTTTTATAATTCTTTTTAAGTTCTTTTTCTGCTTCTTTTCGCTCTATTCTGTCATTAATATTTTTTAATTCGTATTCCGCATATTTTTTAATAAATCTAAAGGCATCTAATTCATTTTTGAAAGAATAATAATATTTTGGTTTTAATGCTTTGCCAATAAACATTGCTACTATCGGAGTATTACTATCGCCTAATTTGCCGTGATAAACATTTACAGCTAAATTTCCATTTTTATCAAGGTAATGTCTGTTGTAATTATCTTCTCTTTTAACTTGCCAAATATCAAATCTCATAATCAAACTCCTTTCTTAATCATTCCATTGAATGTTATTTTCTTGTATGTACTTTTCTAATGCTTCAACCATTGTTTTATTAAATAAGGGATCTTGTTGTGCTCTTAATGTGAATTTTCCAAGTAATCTAATTGGATCCTCTTTGTGAATTTCAATGTGTTGTTTTACAGCATCTAAACAAGCCGTTAAATTGTATCTTTCATCTAACATTGTGAACTCCTTTCGTTTAATTAACTCTTACATTATTATTTTAAACGATTTAATTGCATTTTGCAATACTTTATTTGAACTATTTTACATAACTTTACAATTAATTAATTTCTATTGCAATTTTTTAGTTTATAGTAAATAATAATAAAAAAGAGGTGCTAAATGATTAAAAGTAAAATAGAGTTTGAATATTTTTTAAAAGGTAAACTAGCAGAAAACGGCTTAAATGTATCTAAATTGGCTGAAATGTTAAATACTTCACATCAAAATGTTGCACAGCGTTTAAAACGATGTGGCTTTGATTACGTTGAAATATCACATATAGCCGATCTATTAGGCTATGACATTGAATGGAAAAAACGCTAATAGTTTTTATCTATTAATATTGGCTTGTTTTCCTTGCTAGGTACGTCATTATTATAAAAAGCCCACTTTGAAGCATAATGTTTAAGTTTATCAAAATTTTCCTCATTATTTTTCATATCAAGCAAAATTTCAAGCGGTACATATCTTCCATTATCACCCATAAATCTTCCGATTGCTCTTTCAGCGGCTTTTTCGCGCGGTAAGTGCATATAATACATTTCAATATTATACCCGGCATCATTAAAGGATTTTATCTTTTTTTCTGTGCTGCCTAATGATTTCATAGTTCCATCAAGTACAACATTTAAACCACGTTTTTGCGCAATCTTTAAAGCCTTTTTAAGTATATCAGAACTTTCCTCGTGTACTTCAAATGCGTTATATCCTTTGTATTCCGGTAACATTTCCTTTATTGCATCTGCATCAAGTACAATATATTTGTCCTTGTCATATACCAAGCCATTAAATTTAGATTTACCCGAGCCACCACGACCACCTAAAACCATAAAGGTAGGTTTTTCTCCGGCTTTTGGTTTTGCCATATTTGCGTGTAAAAATAAGTCATTTAATATTTTTTTATGTAGTTTTTGTCTATTTTCTTTATAATGCCCTTTACCGTCTGAATGGTATTTATAAGTTTCCCAATTATTGCGAACTATGTTTAAGTTGTACGCATCTGCTTCCTCTATTTTCTTTTTTATTTCTTCCGGTGTATAGTCTTTTCCGCTTTCTTGTAAGCTTTTAATTGCGCTATCAATTACTTGTTGCGGTGTAATGTTCTTTTTATTATCACGTTTTACTTTTTCTAACGCTTCTTTGTATTTATGATTTCCGCCGGAAAGGTCTGTGTTATCTTTGGGGTTGTTACTTTTTTGTAAAGATACCCCTGTGGTACGCTTAAAAGCATCCTCAATGCTCTCACCCTCTTTTAATAAGATGTGATTACCTTTAATAGTTATCCATTTTTCTTTTGGGTTATTGCTCTTGTTTTGAGCTAATAACTCCCCCAAGCGATCAACTATGCCCCCTGCAAAAACATCATAAAGGGTATTTTTAAACTCTTCTACAAATGAGTTATTTGCTTTTAACTCTTCTGCAACACGTTTCAAGCTATATTCCGCGTTACCGGTTAATTGACGTTGCCAAGCCCCCTCACGCGGCGACCATCTAAAGCCATTGTGTTTTAATATAGATCTTGTACTTTCATCCGGTTTCCCGTCAAATTTAAGCTGTAAGCGGTTTATATCTGCATTACGTTCAACTGCAAAGCCCAAGTCTTTATAATCATCGCTTTGTGTCGCTTCCTTAGCTCTTTCGGTGTTTTTATGTATTTCTATAACTCTGTCTATAATACGTCTTTTTTCTGCGCTATCAACACCGGATTTATATTTTCTTGCAAGTTTTGCAATTGCGTTTGCATCATCTGCGCTTATACCTGCCTTGCCTACGCTTTTTGCTTTATCTGCGTAATATTCAGATTTTTCATTTAGCTTTACAGCTCTGCCGAGAGTGTCCCAAGCCTTTTCTCTATATCTTGCATCTTTTGCGCCGTGTATTGGCTGTCCTGCAGGGATATAGCTCATTTTATCTCTAAATGCTTGATGTGCTTGGCTGCTCTCTGTTGCTGCCTTTTGTGCCAATTCTTGATAGCGTTCACGCCTTGCATCTTGTCTTTCTTGATAAGGATTATCTTCAACCGCTTCAAAGTTTGACATAATGCTTTCTGCGTATTCTCTACGTGCCGTTGTTAATTCTTTTTTATATTTTGCGCTATCTTCCCAAGCCTGATGATACTCTTCATTAGAAATACCGCTTTGCCATTTTTTATGTTCTGCATCGTTGTATTTTTTCAATATATCGTTGTATTTTTCTTGAGCTGCGTTTAAGTCTGTTTTAGTTTCAAGGGCTGTAGTCTCTTTATTTGCGCCACCTTGCAGATGTTCTCTTATAGCTTTTTCCATACCACGTTTAGTACTGTATGTTTTTGAATTTAGATGTTTTTTACCGTCATAAAACCGTACTGTAAATCGGTCTCCATCTTCATTACTCCAATCATCTACAATAGCAAATTTATCACCTTTACGATATGATTTAAGGTTTTTACTATCAAGCATATAACCTTTTTTATCGGATTCGATTACTTCTACACCTTCACCAAATGGACTGTCAGAAGTTTCTTTGCCTTTATCTTGCAAATATTGAGCATATTTATATTCAGTTGAATTTAACTTATAAAAATTACCGTCTTTATCTTCTAAAATTTTTGAAACAGTATCTTTGTCAATTCTTTCACCATTTATTTTCTTTGAAGTTCTGAATGTTTCTTCCTTTGGTTTAAAACCTTTACCAATCAATTCTTCAATCATCTTTTTAGATGTTGTAGGTTTACCGTCATTTATCTGTTTGTACCAAACTTCTTTATTCAGGTCTTTAAGAGTTTTACCTTTTTGGAGGTCTGTCATTCCCTCCGTAAAACCGTTATCTCTCATATACTCTGCCTGAGTAGCTTTTTTTTCTTCTTCTTTTTGCTTTTGTGCTTGTTCCCGTTCGACCTTTTGTTTTTCTCTTAACTCTTTTTCCTCAAGATACTCCCCATCACTTTTTACAAATTTGTCAAGGTCTTCTTTAGTATATAATTGAGCCCCCCAGTTAAGACCCTCAGGATTTTTGCCCATATAACGGTCAAATTGCGGTAAATATTCTGTAATTTCATCTTCTCTATCACCAATAAAGAACTTTTTACCAATATATTTATCTTTATTTTCTTCCTTTGTGTCGGATTGCTTATTTTCTTTTTTATCTTCTTTTTTATAAACTCTGTCAATAGCTTCTTTCGGGCTTTCACCGTCTTCAAGCTTTAAACGTCTATAATCGTCTGATTCTTCCCCGTGTGGGTGTATGGTAATCCATTTATCAGCATTCTCCGCCATAATCGCATTTACGGCTATTATAGCCCCCTCATAACGTGGATTATTTACAATCGCCAAATGCTCCGGCTTGCCGTTTTCTATAACTTTATCGTAAGGGTTTCCGTTATGTAATGCGCCTTTTTCATTGTCTGAATATTCTGTTATCGTATACTGACAAGAAACGCTGTAACCTTTATTAATTAAGTCGATAGCTTCTTTATCGTTTATAATGCCGTTGCACCAATAATACCCGTCTTTTTCATCAAACCAAACTGAAAATATATTGCCGACACTTACAGCCTTTGCGTTATCGTCTGTTACTGTCTGATGATTAATTACTACCGGGCAACCTATAAAGCCCTGTATAAACTTGTCTGCATTCTCTTTAGTCAGCAGGCAAACACCGTAATCATATTTTACTAATCCCGGTACTAAAAATCTTGCCTTGAATTGTCTGCCTTTGCCGCCTGTTTCTTCATCTAAATATATTGCATTCTGTGCTTCCATAGTTTATACTCCTGTTTATTTCCATTGTAACAATTGCGCTTAATTCTGCAGGTACTCAGCTAATCTCTTTTGGCTCTGAGCAGTTGAATATACTTTCTTTTCTTTTCTGTCCTCATCAATAAATTTACGGTCAAAAAGACCGTTGTCGCTATATGGTAAGGCAACACACCGACAATTAAACGTTTCACCGGGCAAGCCTTTCTGTCCTGTTTTCTCATCTATTACCGGCGGATCATCATACCGCCATACAGTACCGTTTAGGTGTCTGTGTAAATCTCTTACCCTGCTATCTGCTCTTGTTTGCCATACAAACTTATTAAATCCCATTTTTTGATACTGTACACGTTTGAACTCCGCAAGCATTATATTTGTTTCATTAAAAGCTAAAAACCTTGCTTTGTTTGCCATAAATCCAAATTCCTGTTGCAGTATCTTTTCAACTTTATCAAGCCTGTAACCCTTTAAAGTAGCTTCCATAATTCTTTGGCGCATTAAAGGTATTCTGTCCTCTGCAAAGTCTTTTATCATATATTGCTGAATATTGTTTGTATAAGCCTGCGCAATTTGTTGTTTTTGCTGCACCGATAAATCAGGCTCAATGACATTCAGATGTTTAACTGTCTTTTGTATCTCCTGCCCTGCATCATCTAATATTGTTACTATTTCCTCATTAAATAGCATACTTTCAATGATATAAGGCATATTGCTTTGAACTTCTCTTAAAAAGTCCTGTATCGCATTTATTTTGTTTTCAGTCATAATTTTGTTTTCTGACAATGCAACAAGTACGCTCTCAGGGAGCTTGTCAAATGGTATTCTGTACATCTTTTGCCACTTATCCCATTTAGCCCCCCATTGTTCAAGCTGTAATGACTGCGCATTAGTAAACTTCTTTTTAGCTTTGAAACCGCCCTCAAAGTAGTAAATATTTCCGTTTTTTAACGCTTCTATAATTGTGTTATCCGAGTTTACAGCTTTTGGCTTAGTCTGTAACAAGTCAAATATAGGCTTGTATATACCTTCCCAAAGGTATGAAAATAAAGCCTTTTCAATAAGTCTTACATAACTGTTTTTGATGTCAAAACTTTTTACTACAGTAGTCATTATTTTGTAATATCCTGAAATCCTGTTCGGTCTTTATCCTGAGATATTAAAGCCGTATCTTCTAACTCACCTTTTAATGCTTTTGTTTCGTGAATAAAGATTTGTTGTTTTTTCAAGTATTCCATTGTTTCTTGTGGTGTTAAAAGCTGTCTGTCAAATAACTGCATAACATTGTTAAATACATAGTTATGTATTTCCTGCTCTTCTTTTGCAGACAAAACCCTTAAGTTTTTCCAAGTCCTTGTTAAGTCCTGTATCTCACGACCGAACAAATGATAACAATGTATTTTTAAAATCCAATCAATAGCCGCTTCATCTGCGCTTCTGACTTCGTTTTGTATCTGTGAGTTATAGTTCTCTAAGCTGTCCTCACCACTTCCAAAACCTGTTACACCTTCGCCCCATAGCTTATTAACCGGCATATTTGCACCGCCTGCAATCATTACTCTTATTTCTTTCAGTATGCCTTCAAAGCCTGAGAATGATATTTGTTTTTGCTCATAATCATCATCTTTTGACAATGTTATTTGTGATTTGTAGTTTTTATTGGCTGCAATCATATCAACCATTTTGCGCAATGCGTTTTCACCGTTTGCGGATGTCAAAGCCGTTTGTAATGTAGCAAGCTTTAAGACATCTGTCTTTGCTTCGTCTAACAGTTCAAACATAACGTTACGAGCTTTAAAAAATTGCGACATATCTTGGAAAATTTGTTCATAGACAGAGATACCCCAACCGTTTACCTGCTGTTGGATTAAATAAGGCGCACATTTACCCCTTAATATAAATACCCTTGAATTGTCTATTGTCGATACTGTAGCCTTGTCAATATGGCCGTATTGTGTTAAAGTCCATTTACCCTTTGGCAAGTTTATATTAGGCTCTGAATATTGAAGCTGCCATCTGTCTACCGGGATTAATTCAAAAGGTTTTTTATACAATGTTTTTAAATTAACCGGCTTGCTTAAGTCTCCGCCATCATTTAAAACCAATGCAGCACCGCCAAAAAGTCTAGCCCACTTACGAGCCGTTTTTAGTGCATCTATGCTCTGCAACCTCTTTATATTATCTTCGAGTTTTTTAAGCTCTTCCTCGTCTATGCTGTCCGCTTCTAAATCAAAGCCGCCGTCTTTGTACGCATCATCTACCGGAATATCAATAACTTTTGCTAATATTCCAAAAGTCTTATAAAGATAAGTCAATAATATTTGCTGCAAGCTTAAAAGTTCAAGCGAAATATTATTGTACCCGTTAATTGAGCTTAAAGACTGATTGTAATTCCAACTATCCCAATTAGACAACATAAGACTTTGTTCAAGTGCGTTTTGTGCTGTTAATTCACCCTGAATATTTACTTGTTTTTCAAAGGGTGTAACTGAGTTTCTAGCTACAATTTTGTTTTTGTTTCTGTTTTTTGCCATAATTCCCTCATAAGGTTATATTTCAATTGTAACAATCAGACTGAAATTCTTTTAAGCTCTTTTTAACAATCTTAATTCTCTTTTTAAATGCTTATCTCTACATTTTCGACACATAACCTGTTCCCTTTTATCGTGCCAAGTTCTAAATTCATTTCCACAATCTGTACAAATCTTTGTAATTATGTTTTTACTAATAGTTATTTTTTGGTGTTCACTATGCCATTTTTTCCCTTCTTCACTTGAATGCCATATTTTACATTTTTCTCTACCCTTTTTATTTGCAATTTTCATATCATCTCGCTGCCATAATTTTGCTGTACGTTCTCCGTGTTTTTTAGCGTGTTCTATAGGTGAAAGTAATTCTAAATTCTCAATATTATTATTTGATTTATTACCATCTATATGATGTATATGATAATTCTCAGGGATTACACCATTGTAAAACTCCCAAACTGCTCTATGTAATCTTAATGTATAACGTACATTATTTTTATTTACTTTAGCTTCATAATACCCATTTTTAGGACTTAAATAAAATTTTCTATTATTAAATTCAATAAATTCTCTTTTCATCATATTTCCTCTCATTACATAAAATAATCTAAAATACTTACCTCAGTTTTCCCTAAACTCTCTTGAATTAAATAGACTAAACTATCGACAATATCGTCGTGGATTTGATTTAAGTCTCTGCTAAAAGCTTCACACTCATTAAGCAATGACGGAACAAACCCATATGTTTCACTTTCAGGTAAATAGACATTCCCAGACTCTATATATGGCAAAACATTTTCTACACGAGTTAATTTATCACTATCAACTTTTAGCCCTATAACAGGAATACCATATTTTGCTTTAAGTGCTTGCAAAAGATAAATTCCGCTTGCTTTATCTTCTATATACAAGCCGTTACAACATAACCCTGTTTTTGTATCTCGTTTGAACTTATTCCAAAATAATACCGCTTGTTTTTCAAGCTCCGGAGCTTCCCATTTACCCCTTACCATATCTAATACATGGAGTTTGTTTTCAGTCGTAACACCACCGGCAATAAATACCGAATAGTCGTTATATTCTTTTGTTTTCATTGCGGTGTCTGCTGCAATAAGTATGCGCTTATAATTATATGTTTTTGCTGTCGGATAATATTGGAAATAATCTCTTTTTATAACCTGACCGCCTAATATAATTGGCTGCTGCTGAAACTGTGCAGAAAATACATAGTTATTCTGTTGTAATTCTTTTATACGCTCAGCCGTGTACTGTGAAGGGATTTGACATATACCGTTATCATCAAGCAAAGGCTTGCGCAATGTGTCAAAATTATACTTTACTTCTAATATGCCCGATAAGTCCTCAATGTTTAATCTCTGCTGAATATTCACAATAGGTGTATTAGGATTGTTAAGACGGCTTAAGAGTGTTTCTTCATAATATCTTACAACCTTATCCCTTAAAAGCTGTGAGCGGCTGTCTGCAGGTTTTTGCGCATCGTCTATGGCTAAAAATCCGCTAAACTTTTTAGAACCTCTAACGCCGCAACCATACCCGGTGATCTGTGAACCGATAGAAGCAAATAACACCGTACCCCCTGCATATGTTGTAATCTTACGGCTTGAATAAGTATTTTTTTTGTCATTCTCTTGCAGGTAATCTCGCCAAAAATCATCAACCGGATTTGTACCGCAATCCTCAATAATAATCTTTTGTGGGTACATTGCTTTGTATGCCGGATGCTCTAATATTGATGCAACTTTGTTGGAAATATCCGTTAATAATGTTTGAGAGTATGACGTATAAATTATATTACTCTTTGGGTTTACTGTTAAACAAAAGACGGTAAAATACTGTTGCATAGTTGTTTTACCGGCTCTCGGAGGAATATTTATATTGCAACGTGTTTTTTGCCCTTTGTATATAGCTTCGTAATATTCAAATAACTCATTATGTATTGGCTCTAAAATAAAAGGTCTGCCCTCAATGAGTTTAAACATATATAAAAACCAAACTTTAAAGCCGCTCTCTATTAATACCGTACCTATTGCCGAAGGTTTAATCATTATTAATAAAGTCCTTTATATGATTAATAGCAGCTTTGCACTCTTCCGGTGTCAAATAAGTTTGTTGCACTAAAGGCGCACCGTCTTTTCCTGTTAATTCCTGTTTAGAGCTTTTCAGACCGCTTACATCGAGTATTGCTTTTGCGGCTGATACTTTATCCTTATAGTCTGCTTCCGTGTCATCCAGGACTGTCTCAAGTGCGTTAAATGCCTTTTTTGTTAAGCCATCTATGCGGTTTTGGGTGCTTTGTTGCAAATTATTGAATATTATTGCTTTTTCGTCAACCCAATTTTCTTTGCTTGCTTTTTCTCGGATTGTCTTTGAAGAAACGTTGTATTTTTCTGCAAGGTCTTTGGGTGTAACTCCTGCAAGATATTCAGCTTTTATTTCTAACCACGCAATTCCCTTAGCCATTTTGTTAATTCCTTTGTCTTGTATTTATTCTTAACTTTAATAAATAACGGTTGGAGCTTCCTTAAAGCGTTATCGAGTGTTTCGCCCTCAGACAGATAGTTAATAAGTTCTTTGTGTAGTTCTATTCTATCCTCGATATAGAAATTCTCTGTGCCGTTTATTTCAGCTTCTACGACTTTAAAGCAATCCCCTGTAAAAGTTCCGTTTTTCTCATCTTCAAACATAGCATTGTCATAGTCGTACTTTTCATCTGTGTAAGTAGTATACCAGGCAGTAACCCCTGAAAAATAAAATACCTCTGTCTCATTAAGAAACAAAGGTAAAGGCAAGAAATTTGCCAATTTTCTATACAGATCTTTAATTTCTGTATATGGGTTATATATTATTGGTTTAGCGTGTTTTTGATAATGCCCTCTTTTATTTTTGTTGGCATCCTTAATCATTTTGTCATACTGTTCAAAATCAGGATTGTTTGAAAACAGATTTAATTCATTCATTTGTGCAACCATAATTTATTAACCCTATATTCTAAGATTAACAGATTGCACAAAAAAAAATAGATTTAATTCAATAGTCTAATTGTATGATTTATCTTAAATCCCTCATAAGTCCGACTATTAGCCCGATTATATTCACATCTTCAAGTTGCTTGCCTTCAAGTTTTCTAATATCATAGTCTTTGTTTTCAGGAATTATCATAAGCTGATCTACATTTTTAGCAAGTTTTTTTATAAAAATCTCGTCTTTGTAACAGAACAAATAAGGCTTGTTGTCTATTATCTGTTCGCCTTCCCATTGCTGCACGATTAATTTGTCCTTATCGTAAAACACCGGCTCCATAGAGCTCCCATAGGCATTAATAACAAAATACTTTTTAACCGGAGAGAACTTTTTGAAAAAAGCATTTTGCGGAACTGTTATTTGTTCTTTTTTTACAGAGAACTGAAATACTCCGTTGCCGCAGCTGCCGAAAACATCAGGGAAGTAGTCGAGAGTTACGGAGTTAGAATTGTCAACTAAAGTACATTTTTCTTTACCATATTTATTAATGATATAATTTTTAATTTTAGAAACTTCATAGTCTGCAAATTGGTAATTATCAGCTTTTTTATTACCGATAGCCTGTTTTGAAATACCCAAAGCATCGCCTATATCTTTTTGGGTTATTCTCTCTTTTGTTAAGTTTTGTAAATCGTTTATGATTTGTTCTACAAGCACTTTTAAACCTTTTTCTAATATATATAATGTATTTTAATTTACTTTACTTGACATTAATTTACTTTAGTGATACATTTACTACATAATCTAATTGAAAGGAACAAAAGATTATGGAAATGATGCATATCAGATTACCAAAAGGAACACACAAAGCATTGAAACTCTGTGCAGTTTCTAAAGGAATATCTATGACTGCTCTTATTGGAGATTTGATAAAGCAGTATTTAGAGATTGAAAAGGAAGTTGCATAAGCAACCCCCCAAAAAATCTCCACAAACAGAATATAACAAAAAAGGCTCTTAGTCAAGGGCTTAGTTTGTGATGAAAACTTTTGTAAATTGAAAATTTAATAGGCGAGCGGAACTTATTGCCATAGATGATAAGTAAAGGTATTGATGCGGAGTAACAAATATAGGCGATGATATGAGCCTTGAAGTGAAAGCTGTAAACAATATAGCAAAATAGACTTTAACATAGGGCAGGTGAGAGCCTGCTCCTTGTTAAGCTCTATGGGCGGGATTTAAACATGTATATGATTCCATTTATTTCTTTTTGTCAAATCTCACAACCGCCCTTTTTTTAAGTTTATCCTCTTCCCCAAATAGAGGAAGCACAAAACAGCGGCTCAATTCTATAGATAGCTCGTAACAAACCAAACATAACTAATAATCAGAGCCGCTTTTTCTTTAGAATGATCCGAGCCGGCGGAGTTAAAGACAGGCTGACCGTGTGGAAAGGCACACCGAGTTTGACCTCGTATTAGTCATAATCTCTTCAATCAGTCCGGTAGTTTTGACCTCCATTGCTGCCGGACACCTTCAAGAGATTAAAGAAGAAGGAGAAAAATTATGCAGAGAGAAACATTTACTGAATTTATTGCGACTTGTGCATTGTTCGCACCGTTCGCAATTATGGTTATTTTGGGAATATTAGGAGATTAAAAGATGTTGACTGAAGAAGAAAAAATTTATTATCAGATTGCAAAAGACATAGCAGCAGGCAAACACGCACTTTATGCGGTATTTGAAGCCTTTAACGAACACCCTGATATTTCAGCAAAAATGGTTACTTTTTGGATGAGATATGACGATTTTACGCAGGCTGTTGTTCATTACTTGGCGGTTGAAAAAGCAAGGCTGCTTATGGAAGTTGCATACGGAAAGGAAGTAGATAGATGGACTTTGATGAAGCACAATTTGAGATTTATTGTGAATGGGCTGAAAACGAGCTTGTTTGGGGTAAAGGAATGTTTAATTGGCGCAGGCTTCCGAGAGAAGAATATAAGCCGATGAATTATAATTACCCCGCAGAGATAGACGAGCATCCTTTTTGCAAGTTTGGCTATTAGAAAGGATTTTGACTATGAACAAATTTGACATTTTTACAGATGATGAACTTATGAAACTTATGCAAGATGCTATTGAGCTGCAGGACGGCAAATGGTTGAAAGCTCTTAGAGCAGAAATTACAAGGAGAAATCGCGATGAATAATGAAGATATACAATTCAAACCAAGTAATGTTTATATTAAATTGCAACAAGCAAGAGTTGCATTACAGGAAAAGAACCTAAAAAAAAGCGGAAAGAATAATTATTCAGGCTTCACATATTACGAGTTAGCTGATTTTATTCCTACCGTCAATATCATTTTTAAGAATTTACAATTATGCAGTAATTTTAGCATAAAAGATAATGAAGCGCAACTAATAATTATCAATGCTGAAAAACCTGATGAACAAATCATTTTTACTATGCCAACCGCAACACTTGAACTCAAAGGATGTACGGCTATTCAGGCACTAGGGGGAGTTAATACCTACTGTAGACGGTATTTATATCTTAACGCTTTAGAGATTGTCGAGAGCGATATGTTAGACGGTGAAGCAGGAAATATAGAAGAAAAACTAAAGGTTAAAAAAGAACCCACTAGCGAGCCCGAGAAGGTCATTTCTTTGCCAACGGGTATAATAACTCCCGAAGATGAGGAAAAGCTCAAAAAAATCAAAGGAACTGCGGTATGGGCGAAATTAAAAACCGAATGCAAAGGACATATTACGTACGAAAAATATAACGAAGTTATGGAAGGAGAAAACTGATGACAACAATAGGCGCAGCTTGGCTGAACACAAAAGAAGATGGCGGATTTTATTACTCATGCAATATTGATGAAGCATTATTGCCTTTAACTCTTACGAAAGAGAAAAGATTGATTTTAGTTGAAAACAAAAACAAAGGTGATAACGAAAAAGCACCGGATTTTAAAATTGAGTTGTATGTTCCGAAAGAAAAGGAAGAAAAATAATGACTGAAAATAAAAACAGTTTTATTCTATATTCAAATTATTATGAAATTTTAAAAGATTTATCCGATGAAGATGCAGGAATTTTATTTAAAGCAATTTTACAATACCAAGCAACAAAAGAAGAAATAAAATTGCCTGCAAACATCGCAATTGCTTTTAAGTTTATAAAAAATCAATTTGATATAGATGACAAAAAGTATAAGGAATATTCGGAAAAACAAAAAGCCAACGGTTTAAAAGGTGGTAGACCAAAAACCCAAAAAAACCCAAAAAACCCACCGGTTTTTTTAGAAACCCAAAAAAGCCTTAATGATAATGTAAATGATAATGATAATGATAATGATAATGTTTTTAAAGAAAAAGAAAAAGAAAAAGAAAAAAAATCAGATCCTTACATTTCACAAACTAAAATTTTATTTATTTCAGAATACGAAAAAATTTTTAATACAAGACCTTTTCTAAGCTCAAATGATTGTAACAAACTTTTGGAGTTATCAATTAACTATGCGGACTTGCCGCAGCTTATACCTAAAGCCTTGAAGAAATTGAAGTCAATTAACTTTAAAGATATTGATTTTACACCCTCAGCATCTTGGCTTTTAAAGTCAGATAATTTCGAGCGAGTTATGAATGGAGAGTTTGACAAAAAAGAGGAGAAACCTTATGTCTACAACCCTAACACTTGATGCTATGCAAGAGGATATTGAGCAGGAAGTATTGATAAGACTTTTAAACGGTCAAACACAATATCAGCAGCTTATTATCAATCATACTTGCGGCAGTATGTTTTTTGAAAAAGAAAACAGAGCGTTATATGACCTTATGCGCAAATTTTATCAAAAACACTTGCGTTTAAATGCTTATGACCTGATTTTATCCCTTAAAGGTAAAGATGTCATACATACACATAAGCTGCTTTTTTTGAAAAAATGGTTTATATGTTCCGCTGATGCGATTAATTGGGTAAACAGGCTCATTACAGCTTTTGAAAGGAAAGCAATAGCTGACTGCATAACATCAGAGGATTATAAAAGCACCGTTGAAGAAATAAACAAGTACAAAGTGTATGCGACAGAAAGTAACCTGCTTGCTACAGCTTTTGACTATTTAGACGATTACGATACCAAAGCTGAAACAATGATAAAAACAGGTTACAGCAATATAGACAGACTAATAGGCGGATTGCAGGGCGGTAATTATATGGTGCTTGCAGGTTCAACAGGTATGGGGAAAACTGCAATGGCTTTAAACTTAGTCATAAATATGGTTAAAAACGGTAAAAACATTTTGTTATTTTCCTTAGAAATGACCGCAGAAGAACTGTTAAGCCGTATTATTGCAAACCTTATGGAAATATCATCAGAAAATATCCGCAACAGGACATTGACTGAAACAGAGATGGAAAAATACGTCAAGTTTATAGGCTCTAAACAGTTTACAGCAATGCAGGATCATTTAACTATTCCGGCAGCTACAAACCTGAATATAGGAAAAATTGAGGAAATTATCAGAAAGACAAAAGCAGACATTATTTTCATTGATTACTTAGGCTTGATTAAGTCTGACATACTAAAACAAAACACTTATGAGCAGATTTCAGATATATCAAGAAGGCTTAAACTGTTAGCCATAGAAACCAATAAACCAATTATTGTATTGCATCAGTTAAACCGTGATATGAAAGACAGACAAGACAAAAGACCGAAATTATCAGACATAAGAGATAGCGGGAAAATTGAACAGGATGCCGATTTTATAACTTTTGTTTTCAGACCAGCATATTTCGATAGTGAAGCTGATAAAACCGCTATGGAGTTTATAGTAGGTAAAGCTAGACATACAAGCGGCGCAGGACAAAAAGCAGACTTATGTTTTATCGGTAAATATCAAAAAATACTAAACGCAGAAGGGATGTAAGATGACTTTTAAAATTTTAAACAAACTATTTGGTAACAGCAGATGCTTTCAGCTGATTTTAAGAGAATTTATCAAGAGGAGAACAATATGACATACGTTGAGAAGGTAGAGAACTTTATAAACAGGTGGGGAATGATAACTCACCGCAAAATAATGCAAATAACAGGCTGTAATTGCCCTTATAGCGTACTTGCTTGTTTGCGCAAAAGACTTGAATTTGATGTTAAAGAAAAAAGAACTACAACAGGCAAAAAGTACAATCTATACATATTGAGGAGAGCTTAAATGGTTATAACGAAAAGACAGAGAGAGATTTTTGATTGTTTGGCGGATGGTTTGACTAATCCCCAAATAGCTTTAAAACTAGGGATTTCAACCCCTTATGTGCAAAATCTTTTAAACACATTGTACTTACTAACAGAAACCTCAAACAAGCACCATTTAGTTGCTTGGGCTTATAAAAACGGAATTTTGAAAGGAGAAAACGAATGAACACGACATTAAGCGTAAATGAAATAAATCTTTTGCAAAGTCAAAACGAAGGGCTTAAAAAGCAGAATAAGGAACTACAGGAAGAAAACATAAGGTTAGTAAAAAAGTTTGTGAGCTTAAAAACAATCTTAAACAACTATGCTGACAAGTTTGACAGAATAAGCGATTATGAGGATGTTTTATCAGTCCGCTATGATGACGAGGAAGGCTCACATTATGGAGAAGATGTTGCGATATTTGGTGATGACCTCGATGAATTGAAAGCACTTTGCCAAGAGTTTATCGACTTCGTGGAAGGGGTGGAATAAATGTATGCACCAGTAAAGAAAAAAGGGCAAAAATATCCTAATCACCCTGAAGATAACAGACTAGTCAGATGTTTTTGTTGTGACTGGTCGCCATATAAGGCAATAGGAATGTTTATTCCTTACAAAAAACCTGAAAAGCATAGAAATTATGTAGCTATTTCAAGATTTTGTGTAAAAAACACAAAAACAGGTGAATTTGAAAGTAGTAAAGAAACTTGGATTGATTGTGAAAAATGGGAATATATAGAAGGGGTGGAATAATGTCAGAAAAAGATTATGCAGAACTCAAAGCCGAGAATGAAAAATTAAAAGAGGAAATAAAACAACTTGAAGATTTTATTAAATCAGATGGTGAAATAGACCATATAAATCACGAATATACATATAAACTAAAACAGACCTTGCAAGAGATAAAGGAATATGCCGAAAGTATCGGAAACGAAGAAATGATTAACGGTTATGCAATAAGGGCAAAGTCAGCACTATGGCGAATTGCTAATAAGATAGCCAAAGCGGAGGAAGAATGAGAAACGAATATTTAGTAGATAAACTTGTTAAATTAAAGGTTACAAAATGCCCTTATTTTGAATATAGCAACAATCCTGATTACTTTGGTGATTGTTATTATACGCAAGGTTATTGTGATTTACAAAAATGCCAATACAAAACTAAACAGGAAAGCGAGGGGTAGAATGGATTTATTTGAATTTGTAGGAAAAACTTTATTTGAAGATGTACCCGAATTGTTATTTGAAAAAATGCCAAGAGATGTTGAAAAGACTTTAGATAATATTTCAGATGCAATAGATAAGTTTTTAGACGATTAAAGGAGCAAACCAATGAGAAGTGAAGATGAAATAAGAAAACATATATCGGAACTTGAAAAGCTATTATTTGATAGCACTTATGCAGACGATACCAAAATGGCGATGCTGATTGAGTTGCAAACACTCAAAGCCGTATTACAGGAGGATAACCAATGAGCATAAGAGGTTTAGTAGGACTTTGTTTATTTGCAGCGATAATACCTTTTGTAATAATGGAAGTAGAAAAGAGGTTACAATGAGCGAAGTAGAAAAAATGTATGAATTAGCTAATGTTGCAAAACCTGTTATAAAAAAGTGGTATTATGACGGATACTATGAAGATTTTAGTTGGCAATCCTCAGAAGAAGATTGTACAGAATTATTAAAATACTTTGATGATTCTGTTGATAAATTAAATGACAGAATACAACAAATGAAAAAAGAAGAAAATACTAAGTATGACAGATACACAGATTCCGTAGATACTGAATTCGGTAGGGTAGAAAAAGCATATGTAGTCTATCCGTCGTTCACAGCCAAAAAACAGATTGAGTTGATTAAGTGGTTGAGTTCAAAGTATGATATATACATTGTGAATGTGGATAAGTATTCAATAGGTTTTGGAACATGTGTGGGAGAGTTTTGCACTAAGGAGAAT
>Ga0326511_10000264_pt1 | contig 44464 bp, 53 predicted proteins | sample 0_2496_0518_D_FD_203701 | JGI IMG/M metagenome (GOLD analysis project Ga0326511, IMG submission 203701) | Bovine rumen microbial communities from UC Davis, California, United States - 0_2496_0518 | ecosystem: Host-associated > Mammals > Digestive system > Stomach > Rumen | place: USA... | reverse complement strand
GCGAATTCGTAAAGACCCTGAACCGCAAGGCGTTCGACCTGAAAGTCAAAAAGCAGGAAATGATCAAGGCCATGAAAGCCATCTGCGAGGAGCGCAAAGCCAACGCCGAACACTTCACCAACTACGAGGCCGAGGATAAGCTGTACGAGCTGGCTCAGAAGTACGCCGAAACCTTCCACCGTTTCAGCACCCCGGAGATCGTTAGGGAAAAAACCTTTCACACCTTCGGCTGCTCCTACCCTTCCGAGCTGATCATCTACGGCGGAATCGTGAGCGGCAAGTATTACGAGATCGAGCGGATCAAGCTGGCAGCATAAAGCACCAAAGCCGAGCCGGGGCGGCAAAACCCCGGCAGAAAGGAAGAAAAGCAATGAAAGAATACAGAATTATGTGTGACCGCGTGTCTATTGATGAAAAAGGGCATTCTTATGTGATCACCGGGACCTGGCCTCTTAGCGAGTCAGGCACATCGCTCAAAACCGTATTCACTAACAAGGATGAAGCTGAGCTTTCGAAAGAGCGCTGGGAAGCTTACGGCGCGGCCTATGAAGAAAAATCGAAGGCAATCATTGCAAAGCATCCGTCCTCGCTTCGCGTTTGGCATCAGTATAACTACCGCATCCAATCCCGCGAAGTTAGCATGTGGGAATGAACTAATTGCCCGCCCGTGGGCATTGTACGCAGGCAAGGAGGGTTCCACAATGAAGCTAAAGGATAAACCGCTTGAGTGGTGGAAAGGGCGCAGCTTCGTTTACTGGTGCAAAGCAGACAACAAGGACGAGCGCAAAATCAACTACACTTTTAACTGGTATTCAATCGGGCAGGGCTTAACCGTTGAACACTATACCAGTGATGAACCAGTTGATCCGCTGACAATGTACAGAATCCGTAACAGCAAAATCAATGAGATCAAACTAATTGATAACGAATGGTTTGTTACCCTTGATTATGGGTGCATATAAGAAAGGAGAACACAATGTCTTTCAGCGCATGGGTTAAAACTCTTGCAAATGAGTTTGTCGGAAAGAAAGTCCAGTATGAAGGAAAAATTTATACCATTGTGAAAGTTGATTCAAATGGCATTATTCACATTGATAAACCGAGCGTGTATAACACAACAACAGCAGTATATGAGCCATACCAAGCAAGAATAAATTTAGTTTGAAAAAACCAAGGCCCGCCGGGAGCCTATCCCGGCAAGCCCCGGAAAGCGTTCCCGTTACGGTAATTTTTTCTTGACAAATTACCTTTTCGGATATATAATAATATTACCGTTAAGGCGATTGGGGGTGAATGAATGAGAATCAAGGAAATCAGGAAAGCGAGAGGCATGACCGGAGCTGAACTGGCGAAAGCTATTCACACTACTCCGGTGACCATCAGCAGATATGAAACCGGGAAGCGGATGCCCAGCATCGAAAAGGTCGTGGAGATGGCGAAGGTCCTGGGCGTGACCATCGAAGAGCTGATCGGCAAGAAAGCGGGGTGATCAGATGCAGGACCTACTCTCCACCGAGTACATCATGGAGCGATATTCCATGAAGCGCCAAGCGGCGGCGAAGCTGATGAACAACAATCTGCCCGTAGTGAAGATCGGAAAGCGAATCTTCGTCCGGGCGCGGGACCTGGAAAACTGGGAGCAGCAGAAAACCGTCTACCCCGTAACGCCGATCCGAACACCGCACAAGGTGATCAAGTTAGAAAGGAAGAGGGCAACATGAAAGACAAGAAGCTGGAAATCATTTACCGAATGGTCAGGAATGGCTATCACCTGATGAACCGCACAGCGGAAGAAATGGCCAGCATTTTCACCCTGGAGGAGCTGGAAGAATTCGAGCGGAAGCACAACGAAAGGAGGGAAAAGCAGTGAACGAATACATGAAGCTGGTGAACGATACCAGGGAAATGACCCAGCGGATGACCCTGAAATGGGACGTGATCTCCTGCATCCTGATCGCCCTGATGGCCCTGCTGGCGATCATCGGCCTCCGCCTCATTTGGGAAGAGCACCGGGAGCGGAAAGAGCGGAGGCTTCAGGAAACATACACCGGGTATGAGTATCAGCCGACCGTGACCGAAACCGTGCAGTATGTGAACGGCGTGGAATTTCACCGGATGGGCGTTCCGGGAAAGGGGGGTGTAAAGGATGTGTAACAGCTATCAGGATTTGCCGGATGCCCCGTGGATCAGGGAAGCGGAAATCTTCGGGCCTCCGGGTGATGAGGAAATCACGTTTTCTTGCCCGGTATGCGGTGCAGATGAGCCGGAAGATTTTTACTTCGATAGGGGCGGGGATATCTGCGGATGCTCCGAATGCATGAAGCGTAAGGATGCTTACGAATACATGTATGACAAGTTGATGGATGAAAGAAGAGCTTATGCCGGGTACAGATAAGAAAAGGCCCTTACGTCAGCCGATAACGTAAGAGCCACGAAGGCAAGTGAAGCGAGGGCAACACGAAAAACCTTCATACATATTATAACACAAGATCATAAATGAATACAAGGGGGAAACATAATGAGCGCTTATGAACTGTTGAGCAAGGTCAATGTGAACGAACACACCGAGAAGAAGAACGGACTCACTTATCTCTCTTGGGCGTGGGCTTGGGGGGAGCTTCTGAAAGCCTTCCCGGACAGCACCTACACCATCTACGAGAATAAGGATGGCTGGAATTATCACACAGACGGTCGGACATGCTGGGTAAAAACTGGCGTAACCGTGGATGGCAAAGAGTACATCGAATATCTTCCGGTCATGGACTTCAAAAACCGGAGTATTCCGGCGGATCAGGTGACCAGCTTTGATGTCAACAAAGCTATACAGCGGAGCCTCACAAAAGCGGTAGCCCGTCACGGGCTGGGCCTCTACATCTACGCCGGAGAGGATTTGCCGGAGGGAGAAGAGCCGGAACCCGTCAAGGATAAGCTGGAAACCTCCAAGGAAGATCAGGAAAAGGAAGAGGCGAGACGGGCTACTATCGGCGTTCTGATGCAGAAGTACGGGCTGGATAACCCCGGTTTCAACGCCATTTACAAGCAGTATTGCTTGAACGCCCTCAAGGCCCCGGCGACTATCCTGATCAACAAACTGACGGACGAACAGTTTGATACCATGATCCTTACGGTTAACGAACAGCTTAAGAAAGGAGCCGCTTAATGAACAAACTTATCATCATTGGCAACCTTACAAAGGACGCAGACAACCGGGTCACCCAGACCGGGCATGCGGTTACAACTTTCACGGTGGCGGTCAACCGCCGCCCCGTGAAGGAAGGCCAGCCGGAAGCAGACTTTTTCCGGGTCACGACATGGGACAAACTGGCGGAGCTTTGCAAAACGCTAACTAAGGGCAAAAAGGTGTGTGTAGTCGGCCCGGTTAGCGTCAGCCTTTACCGGGCGCAGGACGGCAGCACCAGAGCCAGCCTTGATGTGATGGCAAACGAAGTGCAGTTTCTCAGTCCGAAAGAACCGAAGCCTGAACAGCCGGGTTATGTAGCAGTTGATTCTAACGATTTACCGTGGGGCTAACGGCGAAAGGATAAGCTATGGCACGTTCTTATCTTAAAGTCTATTTTGATTTTGATGAAAAAACGGACGAACTCAATGACAGCGAGAAAGCACGTTTGCTCTTGGCTATGCTGAGATATGCACAGACGGGAGAAAAACCTGTTCTCACAGGCAATGAGCGCTTCCTGTTTTCCACATTCAAGGGCGAAATAGACAGGGATATTGCCAACTACAACACGAAGGTTTCCAACGGAAATCTTGGTGGTAGGCCAGCAAAAGAAAAACCTGGCGAAACCGAAAATAACCTAACAAAACCAAACGAAACCGAAGCAAAACCTAAAGAAACCAAAACCCTTAAGACTAAAGAACAAGATAAAGATATAGATATAAAGACTACTAAACCCCCTATATCCCCCTTGTTCGCCGATTTCTGGAAAGCATATCCGAAACATCAGGATCGTCAGGGTGCGCTCAAGGCTTTTGAGAAACTGAAACCGGATCAGGAACTACTTGACCAGATGATCAAGTCCATCAACGCTTGGAAACAGTCTGAGCAATGGACGAAGGACGGCGGTCAATACATCCCGATGCCGACCACATGGCTGAACCGAAGACGATGGGAGGACGATCTCCCTCAAACAGCGCAATTCAAGCCTGTTAAAACCGTCAGCGCACAGCAATACACCCAGCGCGATTACGATGAGAACGATTTGGAGGAACGGCTTGGCATAAACGACCTGTTCAGGAAGGGGGCTTCCTGATGACGGAATCCTCCGGGACGTATTATTCCACCTTGCCGGACGGTCGCGTTTTGCTGGCCTGTACGCTGCCGGACGGGGCTGATGAAACGGAAGCCCGGGTGCTATGGCAGGATCGGGAAGAGATCAGTGGGGAACAGCGCAGAAAGATATTTGCGATCTGCGGGGAAATCGCCCAATGGTCGGCGCACGATCCAGAATATGTCCGAAAGAACCTGACGGCGGATTTCCTTCGGGCGAACATCGAACGGCTCCAGTTGTCGGCCTTAAGCCTTGCGATCTCCGGCAACTGCGACAAGGGAACCGCCAGCCTGTTCATCGACTTTTTGATTAACTTCTGCTTGGAAAACGAGGTTCCGACCAGCAAACCCTTGCAGGAGTACGCTGACGATCTGGAGCGGTACACCTACGGTGCGCTCCTGCACAAGCGGTGCGTGGTCTGCGGGAAAAAGGCTGACATACATCATTGCGAAGGTAGTCACGTTGGAATGGGCAGAAACAGAAAAGAAATGATCCATCTTGGGGCGGTTCTTATGCCGCTATGCAGGGAACATCATAACGAGTGCCATACAATAGGGCAAACAGAATTCGACCTCAAATATCATACGAAAGGGGTAGTTGCAGATAAAAGAATCTGCCAGAAAGTGGGTCTGAAATATGCCTGAAGAATATAGGATGCCAAGCTCCATTCCGTTTTTCCTTGTCTCAAATAAAGGGAATGTTATTGTTGCAGACACGAATGTTCCTGCGAGGATAATGGATAATGGTCATGGTTATAAGCAAATTCAGATCATGAGAAAAGGGAAAAGATATACCCGGTACGTTCATCGGCTTGTGGCTGAGTGTTTTATTCCGAATCCAAATAACCTACCGGAAATAAACCACATCAACGGAGATAAAAGCAATAATTCTGTTGAAAATCTGGAATGGTGCAATCATAAAGACAATCTACTTCACGCTTACAGGACTGGCTTGAGGCCAAACACAACGCCAAAGCAAAGAGAAGCGGCAAGAAGAAACGTCATGAGTGAAAACGTAAGAAAAAAGTGCCGTGAAGGTTGGATCAGATGGTCAAAAACACCTGAAGCAAGAGAAACATGGTTGCAGAACATTTCAAAAGCTGACAAGTGGGGAACACTTAATGAACCGTCTGAAGTAAAAGCAGAAAGAAGACGAGAAAAAAAGCGTCTGTATTATCAAGAACATAGGGAAGAATATAGCAGAAAAGCACATGAAAGATACTTGAAAAAGAAATTGGCAATATGACCATCAGGAACGTCAGCGGCCTTGGGCAGATGTCAGCAAACAGCTTTTTCATGGCGAACCCTTCACAGGGTTTCCTCCTTTCGATTAGGGATTGATACACTCCTTTCTTTCCGCAGACGGAGGATTCTTGGAGGGCGGGCGGGTATGCAATCCGAAATCTGCAAGCCCCCGGCGCTGACTGCTTTCCGGCACGGATGGTATGCGGGATGCCAAATATCCGCAATGCCGGAACGCTGACGCTCTGAATATATGTGTAGGGTGAGAATACTAAAGACCCGGTAATGGATTCTCCGCAATCGGTGAAGCCCCACGGAGGGGATGCGCTTGTTTGTCTCTTGCCTTGCCGGGCAAAAACATTTTAAATCAATAATCCGCGCAAAATGGATGGAATGCAGAAGATTATTGTTTGCCGGATTAAGGCACGACAGGGAGCGGCTATCCGGTACGAACAAGGAGGCTAAGATGGCACGTACATTTAAAATTACCGGGTATTTAGTTGATGCGAACGATAATTATGACGCAGAAGATATAGAGGGAATCATTGAGCGTCATACGGATTTGATTGCCAATCTGAAAATCGTTGCTTCGTCAGAATGGAAATGGGACGATGATTGCCCTGAAAATTTTGAAGGATGTACGGTAGAAGATTATGAGCGGAGGTTTTAGGCCATAATCGGAGGAACTTGAAAAACCATGAGATGGCTGAAAGAGAGCGGCTATCCGGCAATGGAGGGCAACACATGGCACAATGGCACAAATTCACAAAGCGAACCATGCCGGAGGTAAACGGGAAAACCTTCCTGATCTGCCGAGGCTATAAAGACCCGGATGATCAAATCATGTGTACTGCAAAACGGGTGCAAATCCTCGATGAAAAGCCCTATATCCGGTATATCGGGAATCACGGGCAAGGGGAATTCGGCTGGCGTATACTGCCGGAAGAAGAATATAAAGATACGCTTTGGCAGGAGATTGATTATCCATGAGATGGCTGAAAGAAAGCAAGTATCACAACAAGCGGGTCACGGTGGACGGGATCACCTTTGATTCGGTCAAAGAGGCAAGCCGTTGGCAGGAACTAAGGCTGATGGAGAGGGCCGGGGAAATCACATTGCTTGCCCGTCAGGTGAAGATTGAACTGGTTCCAAAGAGTAACCTTTTCAGGGCGGTTTATTACGTTGCTGATTTTGTGTATGTTGACAAGCGAACCGGAAAAACCGTTTATGAAGATGTCAAGGGCGTTAGAACGGATGTCTATAAACTGAAGAAAAAGCTGTTGTACTGGCGGCACGGTATCGAGATCAAAGAAACATAAACGGAGGGCAACATGCTTTACATGAACCAAAAGCCGGATGAATGGTCGGAAACGGTTCTCCGGCACATTGGAAAAAATCTCCGGCGGAAGCGGCAGGATGCCGGGTGGACGATCAACCGGATGTATGCCGAGACCGGGATCGCAAGAATAACGATCATGCGGTGGGAAAGCGGGAAACGGTCTCCGAAGCTGGACGATATATTGTGGGTGTGTAAAAGAACCGGGTGGAAACTGTCTGAAATACTGGGAGGGGCGAAATGATCTCAGAGGCAACGAATACCAATCCCCCATTTTGGCGGGAGTGGCGGCAGTTGGGCCATGCGGTAGTGCTCCGGGCCGTCTACGATTACGCAAAGGCGAAGAAAAAGGCCGTAAAGGATAAGGACGGTTTTTACTACGCCTACGAAGTCGGGTATTATGAAAAGTTCTTCCGCAGTCAGTATTTCGCCCATATCTGCCCGGACTATGACGGTCACAAACTGCTTGAAATCTTGGAGGCCGGGAAGTGGCGGAGCCTTCCGAAAATTCACCGGGTAACCCCGCCGCCGACCTATATCGTGTGGGAGTATCAACCGAAAGAAACGCCTGACCCGCTGGGCAGAGGGAGGAAGAGAAAATATGGCTGAGGTTTGGAACCGGAAACAGCGGCGAAAAATGGCCCGGTATGGCATCGGGCAGGAAGCGTTGAACAAAGGCATTGACGAGGCCCTGAGACGGGGCGAAGAGAACGCCAGCCGATCAGCATTTGCCGGGATGATCCTTGCGCTGTATCAGGAATTTAATTTCCCTGCTGACCGCATACACGATTTGGCAGTTGAGACCATGAAAAGGATCAACGGGGCGTACTGCGCTACCGAGCTGGTGGAGCGGGTGCGGGAACTGACCGGGTTTGACGTAGACCAGCCGCTCGAAGAGTTCGAGGCGGATATTTCTTTGATGGAGGACTGACGCTTATGAAAATCAAGCTGGATGAGGGAGCCATCTGCCCGACCAGGGCGCATGATCAGGACGCTGGGCTGGATTTGTACAGCCGGGAAGAAAAGATCATTGGCGGTATTTCCCGTGAGTACATTGATAATTATGATCCGCTTGAAAATTACGCCGTATTTGACACGGGCGTTCACATCGAATTGCCGCCGGGAACCTTCGGACAGCTTTTTAGCAAAAGTGGACTGAACGTCAACTATAACATCGTTTCCTGTGGAGGCACAATCGACGAGGGCTACACTGGAAGCATCCACGTCAAGTTATACAACCTTGGAAAGAAGCCATATATGATCCGCAAGGGGCAGAAAATTTGTCAGTTAGTGATCATGCCCTGTCTGAAACCTGATCTTGAAATCGTAGAGAAATTGGAGGACACAGAACGTGGAACAGGTGGGTTTGGATCAACAGGCATGTAAGAACTGCCGCTATCGCTCCGATGATTTCACTTCTGCTTGCGTCAATGGCGAATCCGAACATTGTGCAGATTTTGTTTCTGAGGATGACTGGTGCGAGGAATGGGAGGGAAAAGAAGATGCTTGATAATGAGATCATCAACCACATGGACGCGGAAGAACTGAGAAACTATATCGTCCACCAGGAAAATGTTATAAGCGCTTTGCAGACCGTCAACAGTGAAAACGCTGATATTATCGAACGTATGGAAATGACAATACATGCCATGAACTGCAAACATGGATCATTGAGTGTTTATAACGCACGCCGTGGTGAGCTTTCTTCTGTGGAGCGCGAACTGCGGAAGAAATACGAGCGGTATTTAACTGCTACGCCAGTGTGTTCTGCTCATTCAGTGAGTATAACGGGAAGCTGACAATGCCATCATGGCATCCGAATGATTCAACTCGGCACGTTCCGCGCTTGCGTGGGGCGAGAAATCCGCTGATCGTTCGCGGTCGGTGCAGTGCCTGATATTTGTTCTGATAATTTAAATAGGAGTTTAGATAATGGAGATTGTGCAATTCCTGTATAAACTGCTTGCCTGCCATTTCGTAGGCGATTATGTGTTGCAAGTTGATTACATAGCACAAACAAAAGGCAAAAATTGGTGGCACATGATTGCACATTGCATTCTGTACGCCGTGCCTTTTGCGCTTTCGTTTGGAATCGACTGGCGGTTAGCGGTGATTCTCATTTCGCATTTTATTATTGATTCGGCAAAGGCAAGGTGGCACGTGATTGGATATGCCGTGGATCAGGTGGATCATTTGCTAATATGCGGAGTCTATCTACTATAACTTAAATAACACAATAGGAGGCTGACGATGGACAAGGAAACAGTTATCAAGTCCATTGAAAAAGGCATCCGCATTGCCGAAGCCGCTGAAAGCGGGTGGGTGTGGATCACGATTGAGCAGGCACGGAAAGTGGTGGAGATACTGAGGGAGGCCAACGATGAACGATAAATACTTCGGGACCATCTGCCTGTGCGCTCTGCGGTACGCTCTGGGCCGTCAGTCTTACATGCCCGGTATCGTGCAGGATTTTATCCGGGCGCATATCAGCGAGATCGATCAGAGCAGTATAAAGGTCATGATCCGGGACATCGAAGAGGCGGACAAGGTCAACACTTATACTTCAAAAAGCGGAGATACCATAGTGATTGACGGCTTGGGAGACACGAAGATCGACCGCCCCGGCTGGGAGCGTCTGAGGGAGTTTCTGAGGGAGAAGGTGACGGATGATGAACTATGACGAAATTATCATGAGCCTGACCGAGATTGCCGGCCAGCCTACAGAGGACGGCATGGTGGACGGGGTGAACCAGCAGACGATCATGGACGCGCTGGAGCTGATCAACTACCAGCACGAACACATTGAAGCGTTTCTAAAAGATCAGGAACCCACCATCGGTAGCTGGATCAGCGTCAAGGACAGACTGCCGGAAACAAATGATGAAGTGTTGGCAACGTATTTATACGATGACAAACCGAACAAGCGGTACGTTGAAACGGCAAGCTATTTTGATGACGGAGAAGGTGAAGGACATTGGCACTCTGTATGGGATGAGTTCAACGTTGGGCGTGTGCGGAAAACAACAATAGCGTGGATGCCGATGCCCAAACCGTATAAGCCGCCGAAGGAGGACAAAGACGATGCCTGAATCAATGGAATCCTGCTCCCACGTTTGGGTATACGATCATACGGATCATGATACCGTCTACATGCGCTGTCCATACTGCAATATGGTACGGCTGGCGATGCCGGGAGAGCCGTGCCATGTGGTGAGCCGGGAGCTTCACATCCGGCACGATGGAGAGGAGGGCGATGCCTGATGCGGACACCGCTGTTTCGCAGGGAGCTGAACGGCACAGAGACGGTCATAGGTTACGCCGCAGACGGGACCGAGGCTTCCATGCTGATGGACGCAGACAGGGAAAATATAGACTGGGATGCCGGATATCGCTGGGACAGACCGGAAAACGGCAAGAAGGAGCCTGATGATGGACGCTAAAACGTTTTTCCGGGAGGCGCTGGAAGCCGCGCATGAGATCAAGGACCTGGAGAGACAGATGGATCACTACAGGGACATGATCGGCGGGGCGAGCATGCACTTCTCCCCCATTGCGATGACGAAAACCAACAGATCCAGGGTTGAGGATATCGCTGTCAACCTGGCCGAGATTGAGGCGGACATCGCGGACCGTATGTATACCTATACCGAGCGGATCAAGGCAGCCAGAGCCCTCGTAGCTCAGATACAGAGCTATCGCCAGCGGCAGGTGCTGACACTGCGATATCTGTGCGGGCACAGTTGGAAAACCATCACGGATGAGATGGGATATTCAGAGCCGAAAAGCGTGTACAGGATGCATGGCTGGGCATTGATCAGCGCACAAAAAGTACTGGACCAACAACAGGAAAATGGTGGATTGATTACCACCACTGACCAGTGATATTATTATACTGGCGAATAAGAAAAGGGCTCCGAGTTATTCGGAGCTCTTTTTACGCCAGTTTTTATACTTCCCTGATGTGATGCGATTGTCTGTATAGGGGGCGTCTTCTGGGATCAGCCAGTCGCGTCCGATCTTTACGGCACCGGGAAGCGTTCCCAGCTTTCATTTTTGCGCTACACTGCGAGGCGCTTTGCCTACCTTGGCAGCGTACTCTTTCACGGTGATGTAGTTGATATCCGGCATGATGGATCCACCTCCAGGGTCAGATTTCAGAGATCACGGAACAACCTGATTGATGGGAACCTGCAACGCAGTAGCAAGAGGCCGGAGCTTATCAATACCAGGTAACTGTCGGCCATGTTCCCAGTGCTGTACAATGCGCTGCGCCGTAAGCCCAGTAAACCCACAAGCAAGGCCCAGAGCTTCCTGTGTGATGCCAGCAGCCAGTCGCATGGAGCGGAGCTTGTATCCGTATTCTATCCGCGCATCCTTAGTCATGTATGATCCCTCCCGAAACTATGGTAGCTGATAAAGGATAGTCTCAAGACTTATTCCAAGTATATTATACCAGTATATAGAATATAGTAAAACCACACAATGGTCTATTTGCCCAATCTGATGCAAAATATCAGGGTATTAATTCGTAGAAAAAAGAACATGGCTCCGCTCGTGTTCGGGAGACCCCCCGCCCCCTCTATTTTCCCTGCTGTATCACTTATTTAAAGCCTGTTCCTGATAATGGAGCGGGCTTTTTTTATTTGTTTGGAAGGATCAGGACACACATCAAGACAGCTTCCTGGCGCATCAGAATGGTATAGTTTCTCTCTATATATACTGAGCGCTAATAGATATACTGATCAACTCTGATTCTGAGGGAGCAGCGCGTATACCTATAGTATTCACCTACCACGAATCTGAGGGGAGGCATCCCCCACCAAGGCCAGTTCACTGCAGCACTGGGGAGGGGTACCGGGTACCCGGGGGAGGTGTCGGCGATCTCGACCCAGGGGGGCCCATTCTGAGTTGGGAGTCCCGTTCCTCCGCCGTACCGTATATAGACCTCAGCACCACTCTCCCAATACCCCACCGGGGAAGGAGTTTTGTACATGTCAAAAAATTCAAACAGTCCATACTACGGGCTGAAGCGAGACCAGGCGCTTGCCTGTCGAATGATCCTTGAGCGAGCATCGATAGAGCAGATCGTAACCACCATTCTGAAGCCTTTTAACGAGGATGGTGAGATCGATCAAAAGAAGATGTCAGCCGGAAAGTACAAGATCAAGAAGTGGATGCGCGAGCCAAAATTTCAGGAGATGTATCGCGCAATGATTCACGAGATCGCCATGCCTGATGTTGCAAGAGCGCTCGGGCGAATCTCGGACCAGATTGATGACAAGAATCCTTGGTTAGCCAACAAGGCTGCGAACGACACGCTTGGCCGGTTCTACAATGATCTGATGGGTGTGGACGAGAACACCGTAACTGTAAGGGTTGAGGGCATGCCGGAGCTCGGCACTCCGGATGGCGAAGATGATGGGCCCGAGCGAGATACGGATTAACTATAACCCGACCCAGAAGCAGCGGTTTTTCCATGCCACTAAGGCCGACGAGGTGCTGTACGGAGGAGCGGCGGGCGGCGGGAAAACAAAGGCCCTGATCATGGACGCTCTATTCCGGGCGCTGAAGTTTCCCGGGATCACCTGCGTGATTTTCCGGCGGACGTATCAGGAGCTTGAGGATACCGACATCAAGGAGGCCACCGCCTCTTACCCGCAGAAGCTCGTGAAATACAACGCAGGCAGGCACGAGTTCACCCTGATCAACGGGAGCAAGATCCTGTTCAGGCACTGTGAGCACGAGGCGGACCGGTTTAATTACTCCGGTATCGAGATTCAGGCGCTGTATTTTGACGAGCTGACGAGCTTTGAGCAGACCATTTATGACTTCCTGAAGACCCGTCTGAGGGCGAAAAAGACCCTCGGCGTGGTCCCGATAGTCCGGTCTGCCTCAAACCCTGGGAACATTGGCCACGGATGGGTTAAAAAGATGTTCGTGGACGCTGGGCCTTATATGTCGATCCAGACGCAGGAGATCTATTCCGAGGCCCTGCACAAGAGCAAGTTCATCAAGACCCAGTACATCCCAGCGCTGGCGACGGAAAACCCGCACATCACGGAGGACTACATCTTCCAGCTGGAGACTAAGCCTGAGGCACTGCGAAGGGCGCTCCTCCAGGGTGACTGGGACAGCTTTGAGGGTCAGGTGTTCTCAGAGTTCACCGATGATCCGCAGCACTATGGCGATCATCTATGGACCCACGTCATCGATCCATTCCCCATCCCGCTCTGGTGGCCGCGCTACATGTCCTTCGACCATGGGTACAGCAAGCCTTTTTCCTGCGGCTGGTGGGCCATTGACCCGGAAGGCCGGGCCTATCGGTACAAAGAGTGGTATGGCTGCAAGCCCCGGCAGGCCAATGTCGGGCTGGAGCTTACGCCCAGGGAGATCGCGGAGGGCATCATCGCCAGGGAGGAAGAAGAGACCGCCAACAACCTCTCGATCGACCGGATCGCCGACCCGGCCATCTTTGACAGATCACGGGGTGACTCGGTTGCTGATCAGATGCGGCCTGACTTTGGCCGGAAGGGCGTTATCTTCCGCCGAGGCGACCACACCAGGCTGGCTGGCCTGATGCAGATCCACGAGCGGATGCGGTTCAACCCGGAAGGGAAGCCCATGATGTACGTCTTCAACACCTGCAAGGACTGGCTCAGAACAGTGCCTGCCCTCCCATACTCCATGACTAAGCCGGAGGACATCGACACGGACGCAGAGGACCATGCCTACGATGAAACGAGGTACTTCTGCATGAGCCACCCGATCACCCCGAAGCAGGAAAAACCGCCCAAGAAGCGGCCTTTAGACCCCTTTGTACTGAGAGGTGAAGAGAACTATGAGTGAAAAACTGACGGAGGTTGTGCTCGGTGAGCAGGAGCTCACTGACGAGGAAAGGGAGCTCGTCAAAACGGTCTACAGCCGTCTGGAGACCTTCGAGCGCGGCTGCCGTCCGTACCATACCGAGGCGAGAGGCGCCCGTGAGGTGCTGCGCCTGAGAGACCCTGAACAGGATCCGCCGGGCCGAAGGCATAAAGCCCTCCAGCTGCATACGCTGAAAGCTACGATCACGAACTGCGTAGCCGACCAGATGGAGAACATGCCCGAGCCCAAGATCCTCCCGGAGGTCCCAGGAACAGAGAAAATCGCCGAAGACCTGCAGGACGCCCTCCGGTACATTATCTACGACGTGAACGGGTACGAAGAGCTCCACCGGAGGCGGGCCGAGGACCTGTACGGCCCTGGAACCGCAGTCACCCAGATCGTATGGGACCCGGACCTGAACTACGGAAAGGGCGATGTCGCCCTGATCCGCTGGCCCGTAGAGGCTTTTCTCTGGGACCCGAAGGCGGAGAACATCGAGGATGCCCGGGCTCTGATGAAAGTCAGCTGGCACCCCCTGAGCTGGTTCAAGGAGCACTACCCGGACGAAGCAAAATGGGTGAACGCCGAGGAAGGCCTGCACAATAACGTCGGCATGTCCGAAGCACAGCGCGAGAAGGATACCGACGATGAGGACCGGGCCCTGCTCGTTGAGTATTGGTACCGTGAGTATAACGCCAAAAAGCACAGGTACACCATCTCCGTCGCCTACTGTGCCGGTGGGGCCCTGCTGTACAGCGAAAAAGACGTGTATATGCACGGCATGTATCCCTTTGTCCTGGACGTGCACGACGTGATCGAGGGCGTACCTGTCGGCGAGGGGCTCGTGAGCGAGATGACCCCCATGATGCGGTATATCAACCGGTATGCCGATTACATCGACACCAACCTGAAAATGTCCAGCAAAGCCCGTATGCTGGTTCGCAGGGGGTCTGGTATCAGCAAAAAGGATCTTGCCAACTGGGATAACGACCTGATCGAGGGCAACTCAGTCGTTCAGGGCGAGGACTGGAACTGGATGCAGCATGCGCCGCTCAACGCCATGATCGTCAACCAGATGGCGTCCTTCCAGAACGACATGAAGCAGGACTCCGGCATGAACCAGTGGGCCCGTGGCGAAACGAGTGCCGGTGTTATCTCCGGCAAGGCGATCATGGCCCTGCAGGAGTCAGGCGGTAAGATTGCTGGGCTCAGGACCGACACCCTGAACATTGGCTTCAGAAAAATCGTGCAGCAGATTATCTGGCTGATGTCCGAGTTTTACGAGGACGACCGCATGATCATGATCACCGGTCGGGTCGGCGAGGAGAACAAAGTGATCTCCGCTATGGCAAGCCTGTTCTTTGGGTATAAAAAGCTCAAAGGGGCTGTGACACCTCCCCCGTACAACGTTCAGGTCTATGTCCAGAAGCGCAACCCCAACTTTGTGGCGGCTCAGAACGAGATGTTTACACAGGCCTATACGATGGCAGCCCAGGCAGGGCAGTTCTTCCCGCTCAGTTCCTGGCTGCAGCTCATCAACGTGGACGGCAAAGACCGGCTGCTGCCGATTGTCGAAGAGGCGGAAACCTATCAGCAGCAGATGCAGCAGCTTCAGGCGCAGCTTGAGCAGGCACAGGCCGGGTATCAGGAGATGCAGGAGCAGAACAACCAGATGCGCCGCATGAACCACTACCTGGTCCAGACCCTGGGCAAAGCGCAGTCCGCCGGTATGGGCTATGTGGCTGAACCGGGCCAGCCGGTCACCAGCAAGAACAGCCCGGGGACGCTTGAGAACGTGATCGAGCAGAACCGGTCCATGATGCAGCAGAATCCGCCGCAAACCCCAGTTTGATAAAAGGCCCTTTAGGGTTTTTAATCACCCTTTAGGGTTTTTTTAATTGCCCTGGCTGTGCATACACAGCGGGGCGGAAAGGACATTTTTCATGTCTGAAATGGAATCTACGGTCAACCCCACGGCAACCGAGAGCGCAATGGATGACGCATTGCAGGCTCGGGAGGAACAACCCAACGTATCTGACGGAACTCCTTTCAGCGATTTCGTTGTAGGCGAGGAAAATCAGGAAACGGAACAAACGCAGAATACTGCGAGTGAACCCGGATGGATCAAACAGAGGGTCAACAAGGAAGTCACCAAGGCTGTACAGGCTACTGAGCAGCGGCTCAGGGCTGAGTACGAGGCCAAGCTGGCCCCTCTGCGCGAGAGCATGATGGAACGGCAGGCCGAGGAACTGGTAAAGCAGGGAGAGTTCCGGAACATCGCGAGAGCGAAGGAATATCTCAGGCTCGGCGGCAGGGTAACACTGGAAGAACCCTCAAACGGGAGGGAAGGCCAACCTGCCCGACAGGACCCCGAGGCCAGCGCACGTATTAAGGTGCTCGCCAAACAAGCAGATAAGCTTGCCAAGCGAGGCACGGACGTCATGGGGGTGCTGAACAGCAACCCTCAGATCCGTGACAGGGTCATGTCCGGCGAATGGGACATGTACGACGTTGCCGAGGCGATGAACGCCCCGCAGCGCAAAGCCCCTCCTGCCGTGCGCTCCGCCAATAACGGCAATGCTCCTGCGATGGACATCCGGTCAATGTCCGATGCACAATTCAAAAAACTACAGGAAAACCTCCGCAGTGGTAAGAGTTATGACCTGCGGGGGTAAAGCAGGAGGTAACATATGGCCGTTTATGATCATCTGAATTATTCTTATTCCACTGGGCTTCGTCCCGGTCTTCCGGAGCAGTACTATGAAAGAGCGCTGCTGGAGAACATGAAGCCCGAGCTCATCCACTCCCGTGACGGACAGAAGCGCACCCTGCCCCTGGGCAACGGCAAGCGCGTACAGTTCCGCCGGTTCACCCCCTTCGCCGCGATCACCACGCCGCTGGCTGAAGGCGTTACGCCCGAAGGCCAGACCCTGACGCAGACCGCCATCACCGCTATGGTGAAACCCTACGGCGGCTATGTCGAGCTGACCGACGAGACTGACCTGTATCACCTGGACAACATTTCTCAGGAAACTGCGAAGCTGTTGTCTGATCAGGCTGCCCTGTCCCTGGATACCATTTCCCGTGACGCCCTGAACGCTGGCATGAACGTGCAGTATGTGGGCAGCAATACCACCCGCGCCACCGTGGCTGCGACCGATATTCTGACCTATGCCCAGATCAAGAAGGCCGTTCGTACCCTGAAGCGCAAGAACGTTAAGCCCTTCGGCGACGGTTACTATCATGCCATCGTCCATCCGGACGTTGTCCATGACCTGACCAGCGATACCATGTGGGTGGATGTTACCAAGTATCAGGATAAGCAGCAGGTGGAGAAGTACGAGCTTGGCACGATCTACAAGGTCAAGTTCTTTGAATCCACCAATGCCAAGACCTTCCCCGGTGAATCCTATCTGTGGGGCACCACTGCCTCCCTGGCTGCTTCCGCCGCGTTTGACCGCACCGACATGTCCATGAAGTACAGCGTTACCACTGTGACCGAGGATATCGCCCGTCAGCTGACCGGCAAGCTGGTTAACTTCTCTTCCACCAAGTCCAGCACCGAGACCCTGACCCCGATGTGCATCGACCGGATCGACGCCGTTAACAAGAAGGTCTACTTCCGCTGGATGCCTGCCAAGTCCGTGACCGATGACTGGACCACCACCAATTCCGCCTGCATCAAGCCCACCGGCGCTGGCGCTTCCGGTTATGAAGTGTACTCCACCCTCGTGTACGGCATGGACGCCTTTGGCACCATTGAGCTGGCTGGCGGCGGTCAGAATGTACAGATCATTATCCATGCTCCCGGTGAGGTCGGCGCCGATCCGCTCAACCAAAAATCGACAATTGGGTGGAAGGTGAAGGGCTTCTGCACCACCATCCTCCAGGATGACTTTATTGTTCGTATTGAAAGCGGTGCTTCCGCTTAATATTAAAAGGGGACCGTCCTTCGTGGGCGGCCCCCTGCTTTTTGGAGGTTAATATGGCTGTTACTGATGAAGCGACCAAGGTTCGTATTGTAATTCCCCTGACTGAGGATGATACTTCCGGCATTCATTCCGATCCTTATGAGCATGTGACCATCAACGGCAGGACTACCCTGATCAAACGCGGAGAAGTGGTTGAGGTAGATCCCGCTGTGTTTATCCAGCTTCGTAACAAGTATCCCTATATTTGAGTGAGGTGATCCCCTGTGAACCTTGGCGAGATGCGAAAGCAGGTGCTGTTTCAATTCAACAATGACACAGACCCGGCGGACGACTATGAGTACATGCCCCACATCAACGATTATATCAACGCAGGGTATGACCTTCTCATGTATGCCTACAAAGAAGAACCGGCACCGAAACTGACCCATGATCTGGAGATTCCTGACCTGCCCGACTGGTCTCACAGGGGGATCGTAGACTACGCCACCTATCTGATCTACCGCAACGGCTCGTCTGCCAGGCAGAGCCGCGGGCAGGAATATCTGAGGAATTTTTATGAGGTGCAGCAGAGGCTCAGGGAAACCGGACCCGGCACCAAAGGCCCGAAGCATTTTCATAATATTCCCGATACCCCGGAAACACGCTTTCCTATCGGTTTCACCGTCGCGTCGGACCCGCTGGACAGGTGGTGATTAAGTGGCGACATTCAACTCTGTCAGCGTGAGAAACAGCAGTGCCTCCGCCTATTACCCCGCTTTCATGGGGCTGAACCAGTACGGGGCCGAGACTACTACGGACCCGCGGTATGCCACAGAAGAAGAGAACGCGGAAACCCTGAACGGCACCCTGCAGCCCTGCGCCGCCTGTGAGATCCTGCCGCCTGTTCTGGAAAGCCCCATTGAGACGCTGGCGGTACTGCACCGCCGGTGGACCGAAGACGCGACCAAGGATATGCTGGTTGCCGCCAGCGGCGGGAAACTATACTGGGCCTATCCTGACAGCGCGGCATGGACGCAGGTCACCATGCCGGAGGGCGTGACCGCTTTTGCCAGTAACGTCTGGAGCTGGGTGGCCTATGAGATCAACGAAGAGGGCAGCCCCAACAGCGTGGACGTGCTGCTGATGAGCAATGCCGATGACGGCATGGTCATGGTCCGGGGAGATACGAAAGCCGCCTCTGCGGTTGAAACCCCGAAAAAATTCGGCGTGATCGAGCGGTATGCCGAGAGGATCTGGGGCGGCGCGATCACGGATGAACCGGACATGTTGGTTTACTCCGCCCCCTATGACCCGACCAATTGGGAAGCCAATGCCGATATTCCCGAAGACGGCGCGGGAGATGTCCTGCAGCCCAGCTGGGACGGGGACGCTTTCACTGCTCTCAAATCCTTCGGCAGTCAGCTGATCGCTTTTAAGCGGACAAGGGTGTGGCGTGTATACGGAACCGACCCCGGTGAATATGCTTTCAAAGAGCAGTATGGAGGCGGCATTCCCTACGCTTCCACCATTGCTGTAGACGTGGGCAAGATCTATGGTATCACGGACCAGGGGCCGGTGTACTATGATGGCACATCGGTCAATAAGTTTTACCAGGAGTACCTGGTGGAAATATTCAAGCGGGCCAATAAGGCCGCGATGAGCCAGTGCTGCGCCTGCCTGTGGCGGGGTAAATATTATGTGGCTCTGCCCGTAGACGGCAGCACGGTCAATAACGCGGTGCTGGTATACGACAGCACAGAAGGGACCTGGCTGTTCCGTAACGATCTGTGCGTGGAGAGCTTCCTCCCCGGGGAAACCCAACTGTATTTTACATCCTCCACCACTCCGGGCCAGGTGTGGCTGTGGCGCGAGAACAGCTGGGAGACGGGAACCGTTACATCCGCCCCTTTGAAATGGGTAACCCCGTGGAATGACCTGAATGCCAGGTCACTGACCAAGGGGCCCTTTGATTTATACATCCTATGCGAAGTAAAGGACAAGCCGGTCACCCTGTGGTTTTCGATCCAGACAGAGAAGAAAACCATGCGGAAGAAGTATGTGTGCTTTCCTGTCAGGGACGAGCGAAGCCAGCACCGGCAGGAAAAGATTCATTTCCCGGGCTATTGCAGGCGCTTCCGGCTGATCATTGAGAGCGAAGAAGGCCAGGGCTGCTGGCGGCTGATCGGCGGCATCATGGCAGAACTGGAGGTAGACAGTGACTGATCGTAAAGCAACGTATGTCCATCAGCGCCAGCCTCTGCCCGTGCCTTCAAGTATGAGCGATATGAGAAGGTTCGTACAGGCGCTGGAAGAAATACTGGATGATATCTACCGCCGGTACGGAAGGCTGAGAGCTGCCGATCTTGACAAGAACGTGAACGACACCTTGAACACAGCACTTGAAACCGCGGCAATAGTTGATGCGACGGCTCAGGAAACACAGGGCGGTACATCCGGAGAACCTATACCGCAAGAGCAGATTAATGCATGGGCAAAGGAAGCGGCAGAATTAGGCCGTAAACAAGGTCTGTCATGCGCTGCTCTAAGCGCTTATATATCCGATTATATCAAACAGAAAATAGCGGAGGCGTGATGCATGAGAATTGTCTATTTAAATTCTGACTCACCATATATCATCGGTAAGCAGGGCGAAACCAACGCGGTCACGCTGAGAGTGGACGTGACAGAGTGGGCAGCTGATTATCCCGACGGCACGGGCGTGATCCTTTTTACCCGGCCTAATAAAGTGGTATACCCGCTGGAAACCGGGACAATCGTACTGGATGGCAAGACCTATCTGCAGACCATCGTCACGACCAAAGAGAATAAAGTGCCCGGCTGGGTGATTCTCCAGGCGCAGTGGTATAACGGGGATGTCCTGGTCAAGAGCATGCTGTTCAGCGGGAAAGTTCTCGTCAGCGGTGACGGTACCGCGGTTGATCCTACAGAGACGGTGCCGAGCTGGGTGGCAGAATGGATGAATATCCTTCGGGAGGCCATCGACGGTGCAGGCCTGCTCATTGAAGCGGCGGAGACTATGGATGAAGATCTGGCAGCTTCCAGTCAAGCTGCGAGCACAGCAACATCCAAGGCTGCTGCTGCTGCCATCAGTGCGAGCCAGGCTGCAGCCAGTGAAGCTGCCGCTGCCATTAGTGCGAGTGAGGCGATGACCGATACGCCTGAAGGCTATGCGAACGTGGTAGCATCCATCTCTCCGACTTATAACGGTACCAAGACTTACGCTGTCGGCGATTATTGCATAAACGGCGGAAAGCTGTACCGTTGCACAACGGCGATCACTGAAGCCGAGGCAACATTCAATTCTGCACACTGGGCGCAGGTCAATGTCGGCAGTGAAGTTGTTGATTTGAAGGGCGCTGTTGCTAATTACGTCGCAGCATTTCCGATTAGCGCTGCTGGCCCGGCAGATTGCATTATCATCCGGGATGGCGCAAAAGGAATGCCGGTCAAAAAACTGGAGGTTATGTTAGATCCAGTACAGGATTTGAATGGATATAGCAAGCCGTGGGTTGGCGGCGGTGGAAAAAATCTACTGGAAGTCAATTCAGTATCTCTTACAAAACCGTCCTCACGAGTCCGTACACTAACCCTTACAAATACAATTCCGGCAGGAAACTATATTTTTTCAGGTAATGTTAGTGGAACTGCCTCGCTTGTATCATTACAATTCCGAAATGCAAGTGAGACTGAAATCGGCGATAGAACTATAACATTTAATCCAACTACTGAGACAGAGTTCTCACATGCTTTAACGATATCAGAAACATGTGCTGCCATATATGTATACATAGCAACCAGCCAGTCAGATGGCGTAACGGCAGACTTTTCCAACCTTATGCTTCGTCCTGCAACTATTTCTGACGCAAGCTATGAGCCATATGAGAATATCTGCCCGATCACGGGGCATAATAATGCAGCGTTAATAAGAACTGGAAAAAATCTACTGGAAGTAAATATAGTATCTCTTATAAAGCCGACCTCACGAGTCCGTACACTAACCTTTACAAATACAATTCCGGCAGGAAACTATATTTTTTCGGGTAATGTTAGTGGGTCATCTACTTTGGTATCAATGCAATTCCGAAATGCAAGTGAAACTGATATCGGCGGTGGAGCTATAACATTTAATCCAACTACTGAGACGGCGTTTACAAAGGAAATCACTTTATCTGAAACGTGTGCTGCCATATATGTATACATAGCAACCAGCCAGTCAGACGGCGTAACGGCAGATTTTTCCAACCTTATGCTTCGTCCTGCAACCATTTCTGATGCAAGCTATGAGCCATATCATTCGCAAATTGTATCTGTCGATCTTTTTTCTGCTACGGGGGGAACAGTTTATGGCGGTACACTCACGATAAACGATGATAAAACAGGTGTAATCACGATAAATAGAAAACAGGTTATACTTACAGGCGATCAATTCACCGAAAAATATAATTCCGACACAAACAGTTTTCTTGTCGGCGCTGTAGTTAATGATTCCGGTTTATCAAATAATTCGGCGGATTATTATACGGACAAGTTTTCAGCTAACAGTATTGCATACTCAGATACAGCAATTGGATCATATTTCTTTACCGGTGTGCTACGTGTAAGGGTTCCGGCGAATTGGGGCACAACGTTAGCGGAAGTAAAATCAACTCTAAATAACAACGGAGGTATTACCTTCAATTATCCTCTGGCGAATCCCGTCACTTACTCTATTACGGCGGAAGAAATGACAACGCTTTATGGTATCAATATTATTCGCACGAATGCGGGAAATGCGTTGGTCAAATACAGGGCAGATACAAATCTGCATAACAATATTATAAGCCCGAAAAACTACGGCGCTGCTGGTGATGGTGTGGCAGACGATACTTACGCCGTGCAGTCTGCTATAGATCAGGCGGTGAGTTGCGGTGGCACAGTATTGTGCGATAGTTCTGCTGAGTATCTTGTAAAGGGATTACTAATTGATGGGCGGATGACGTTTGATGGCAACGGCTGTATGCTGAAATCGAACAGTACCGATCCGGTTATTTCAGTAAATAAGACAGTTAATTATCCAAACGGATATATTAAAAATCTAAACATCAATATGAATTACACAGCGTCATCGGGTATTGAAATTCTATCTGATTGCAGGACGCAATATAAAAATATTACCCTATTAAATCCGGCCGTGAACGGTTATGGAATCCGTATCAGAAATCGCGCAAGCGGATGCGGATTCGATACAATCAACGGGTTTAGTGGGAACACAGCCGGGACAACGTTCATTTATGTAGGTGCTCCAGATGCGAATTTTAATAATATTGACTGGCAAAACTATGTAATTGGATTCGATATAGCGACTGGCTGCAATACGATTATTCACAACGCACACGGATATATTGCCAGAGATGTGCTGTTTAATGATTCGATTTTCCTGCGGACAAAAGGGCGGATGACTATCGTCAATGCTTATCCTGATACTCAGCGCAAATTCTTTGTAATTGATACCAACAGTGGTGTAAGTATCATTGGCGGTACAACATGGTACAACGGGAACGTTGTTGATCTCATAAGCAAAGAACAAGGTTATGCGTTTTATTCGGATAATCCATCATACTTTGATGCAGTGAGCGTGATAGGGTTCGTATTTTCCCAGCCGGAAGATAGCGCGAAACCTTATCAGATCAGCAATGATACAAAAACACCAGCTATGATCGGATGCTTTAGTTCTAATAATGGTTCTGGTAGTAATAGTTAAATAGGAGTTTATCATGGGCGCCAAATAGGGGGCATCGCCTCTGCTCTTAGCAGATGATTGATGGGTGGCGATGTTGCACAGAGATGTCAGAGGGAACGCTGTGCATTAAAACAGGTTGCGGTAGTTGCGAGAGATGGGGAATGGGCAACGTAATTGGTGGGTGTCCGCAACTTAAATAACACTTTAAATCACATAAGGGAGGTGGTGCGATGGTCACAGCAAGGGACTTTATTGCCTATGTGTATGTCCCGTTGAGGGAAGCCTGGGGGTATATCTACGGGACCTGGGGGCGGAAGTGGACAGAGTCATTGCAGAAAGCATGGTCCCAGCCGCCGCATAAAAACTATGAGCAGACCCGTCAGTACGGCGCCCAGTGGATCGGGCGGATGGTGACGGACTGTTCCGGTCTCCTGCGCTGGGCCTTGGCACAGCTGGGGGCTGAGATCATCCACCAAGCCCGGTATCAGTACACGGACGCCAGTCGAAAGAAGGGCCGCCTGGTAAACGGAAAACGGGAGGATGGACAGCCCATCCTTCCTGGGACGGCGGTGTTCCTCCAAGGTGGCCAGGACCACATCCATCATGTGGGTGTGTATGTAGGGCACGGAATCTGCATCGAGGCCAAGGGGACGCGCTGGGGTGTGGTTACATCTGAACAGTCCCATTGGGATCATTGGGGCGAGCTGAAGGTGGTAGACTACACGGACGCAGAGCGGTTGGAAGATGAGCCGGTGCCGGATATCCCTGAACGAAAGGAAGAGGCAGTGAAAAAAGCAACCGTCAATAACCCGCAGAAATTACTGAACGTCCGGGCAAGGCCGGATGAAAAGAGCACCCTTCTCTTCCGCGTGGAAAAGGGCGAGACGGTGGATGTCCTGAACGACGAGGAAGCGGAGTGGTGGCAGATCCGGTACGGCGGAAGGATTGGCTGGGCCTTCGCGGCGTATCTCAAGCCCCTGGAAGATCATCCCGCCAGCGACTCTGCGGAGGAAGAACCGGAGGTTCCTGAGGAAGAAAAGAAGATCCAGGAGGAGCTGGGTGCTATCTTGTTTACGCTTCAGAATCTGACAGCCCGGGTTGAGAATATTCTGGGGAGGATATCATGATATGGATCATCATTGGAATTGTGTGTGCGCTTGTTACCATCATATTGCTGCAGGCCAGCCATGGACCGAAGCTTTGAGGGGGTGGTGGCTGTGGAGCATGTAACTCCGGAGCAGCTGATGAATACCGTTGTAGTCATCTTAGCCATACTGGCGGCGATTGTCGCCGTTGACAAGGCAATTGACGTTTTTAAAAAATGGCGGCAGCCGACCAAGAGCGTGAATGAAAAACTGGAAACGGACAAGCGGAGGCTGGATGAGCATGAAAAGGCAATCCGCAATTTAACCGAAGGCCAGAAGGTCATGTGCGCCGGGGTGGTTGCCCTGCTGGACCATCAGCTTCATAACGGAAACACAGAGCAGATGGAAAACGCACGGAATGATATATCAAAATATTTAAACGGTCTGATCGGATGAGGAGGTATACCATGGTCGATTGGAAATCTAAACTGACGTCGAGAAAATTCTGGACAGCTGTGGCCGGACTGGTGAGCGGGCTCATCATTTTTTTTAAGGGCAGCGAGGCGACCGCCACCCAGGTGACCGCCCTCATTATGGCAGCCGCATCGGTGGTGGCCTACATCATCGGTGAAGGCATGACCGATGCCGCCAACAGCACCAAGACGGTTGAATTCATCCAAGCACCTGAAGAAGCACACCCTCCCGCGGAGTATCCCGACAACGATTCTAAATAACCAGCGCCCCCTGAAACATGGGGGCCTTTTTTAATAGGAGGATTGACAATGGCGAATAAAAATGTAGTGCTGACGGATGGCGGCGGCAGTGGCAGAAAGTTTACTTTCAGCGGAACCCCTGCAAGTACTACGGGCACCACTACCGCATCCGGTACCAAAACTTCCGCAGGGACCAAATCTCCCCCTACCGTGAATATCCCCGGTATCCCGCCATACAGGCCTGTTGTGAATACCACGAAACCCACAACCACAGAACCGGAAATGACCGAAGAGGAAAAGGCTGCCGCCGAAGCCGAGAAGAAGGCAGCCGAAGCCGAGAAGAAGGCAGCCGAAGAGGCCGCTGCTGCCGCGGAGCTTGAGTCCAGGACCTTCGGCATCCCGACGAACCGTGACCCGGGAAGGCCGGACTACACCTATACGGACGTACCTATGCCTGCCCGTGGAGAACAGCAAAGCTGGCAGGGAATGGATATGTACAGTGCTCTGCTGGCCCTGCAGAACCAGTATAACCAGAACATGGCTGGCGCGAGGCCCAAGACAGAGGCGGAGATTCAGCAGCAGGCCGGAGCGGATTATGCGTCGTACTACGACCAGCTGCGCCGGGCGGCTGCGAACCAGTATGCGCTCCAGGATCTGTCCTACCTGCAGCAGCGGCAGGGGATCCAGAACTCCTATGATAAAAACCGTGAGGCATCCGCCCGCAACTACGCCCAGAACTACTCCCAGGCAGACAGGCAGCTTCTCTCCCGCGGGATGCAGAGGTCCAGCTACGGAGCACAGACCTTGGCCAATATTGCCCGTCAGGGGGCGGAGGCGCAGCAGGCCATCTGGGATCAGCAGATCCAGAGTGAGGCCAACGTAGACGCCATGAGACAGCAGCTCCTGGCGAACTATGCCAACACCCAGCAGGGGTATGACGCAGGCCAGGCCAGCGACGTTCTGAGCAGAATCTGGGGCCTGAGAGATACGGAGTATGACCGTCAGGTGACCCGTGCAAACACCCTGAACCAGCTGGCGACACAGCTCTACGGCTACCTCAACGGGATCAACGAGGTCGGACGGGAGCAGTTTAACACCGAAGCCAACCTGCGTGAGAATCAGCACCAGTTCGACACCAATGTAGCGGAGAGCCGCCAGGGTGTGCTGGATACCCGTGTCAACAACCAGATGGCAAACGACATGAATTGGGCTCAGTTCCTGGAGCAGATGTACCAGTATTCCAACGATGCTAACTGGAAAGAGCTGCAGTACCGGTACGAGAACCCCGCCAATACTTTCACCAGGGCAGGTGATGGCAGGTATGTGCTGCCCAATGCCCCTGGCGCCAACACCGTAAGAACTGCATTCTACAGCGGCTATCCCGGGCCGAATATCGTTGTCCGTCCTAATGTTACCGGCACAACCAGCAGCACCACAGCAACCAGCGCAGCCAGCGGTAAAACAACTGGCAGCGGAACGACCAGCAGTTCACAAAATAATTTGGCAGGTTCAGTGATAAACAATATCGCCAATAAATACCCAGCTTACATCCCGAAAAGTACACAATAAGGAGATGGTTTGATTGCCTCTTAACGAAAGAATCAGAAGAGAAGAAGAAGAAAAAAAGAAACAAGCTGGCTTTACCTTCTCCAAATGGAACGGCGCAGCGGCGGAACCGTCTGTTTCTCCCACCGCTGCTTCCCCCGCTCCTTCCGAAAACACATATTCCACCCCGGAGGCCGAGAATAACAACGGGCTGAAAATCAAAGACAACGACCCCTTTGCGCCTTGGGCTCTTGATGCCGCAGACACGGATATTGCCCGCCGTGACGCGAACCTGAATGCACGTTTTGCTAGCCTATCGGACCCGAGCAATCCTCTGGTCAACCCGTATATTTCTGCCACAAACGTGCATCTGCAGGAGCTCTCTGCTCTTACCGGCATTGACTTTACAGGCGGTATTGACCACGATGACATTGAAAGTTTGTACAAAGATTTTACAGCGGACCCGACTCTGAAAAGGACTGTCGGAAGCTCGACCACTCCTCCAGGCTTCTCAAGTCCCGGTACATCGTTTACTAAGAAAAAGGCAACCCAGGCTGAGAGAGACCGGTTCAATTATGAGCGAACAGCTTACCTGATTGGCGAGATCTACCAGAACGAGAGTAACACCAGGCAGGCCGAAGATGAGCTCGCCGCTCTCCAGAATCAAATCAAGTACTGGGTTGGTCGGGAAGACTTGAATCTGAGCGACGAACAGATTCTGAAGAACATCGGTCTGGAAACGGATGAAAATGGCAAGAAGTCCCTCAAGAATTATAAGAAACTGACGGAGATGGAGAACAACCGTGTAAACGGTGCTGCCTCTTCCCTGAACCGCAGTGTAAACTTTACCACAGACCTTCTTGGCGGTATGATCTGGGCTGCCCGCAATGACAGCAAGGCCGATCCATACGATAATGCAATTTATAACGCATTAGGTATCGGCAAGCAGTGGACAGCCAACCCTGAAACAGCTAAGTATACCGATGTCACGAGCAATTACTATGATCCGTACATGCTCTCCGGGACCATGCACGACATGTTCATGGAGTACGGCGTGACATCCTTTGACCAAAAATGGCTGAATGATAACAAGGCCGAGCTGTTTAAAAATGATGACTATACGAAAATCTATAATGCTCACAAGTTTACGAAGGCATGTATCGATGAAAAGAAGGCTGTGGACAGCTGGATCGATTACATGATCGAAGATGGACGCAGCTATGCCGAGATCGAAAAGGATCTGTACAGTGCTCATGATTTTACTGATAAAAACGGTAATGGCATAAAAACCGAAAAAGCGGCCCACCTGAACGATCTTGATGAATCCATCGAAAGCGGCAAACTCAAGGATACCACTGATAAGATCGAGTGGAACCGGGCGGAAACGCTTGACCGCGTCCGCGAGAGGATCGCAGAACGCGACGCCTCTAATGAGCTCAAAGAGTCCTTTGAGGAAGCCTTCGGCGTCACCAAGTCATACTACACTGACCCGGAAGGCACGGTCAATCCTTTTGCAACCGAGGCTCTCAAAAACTTCCGCAAGGTCGTATTTGAGTACGGCACTGAAGAAGACCGCGATCTCGTTAAAATCCTGAAGGACCTTGATACCCCGGACGAGAAGAACGCTTTCATTGAGCAGTTTGTCACCAGCGGTTCCATCTCCAAGGAAGAGGCTTTCTACGTGTCCGCCCGTGTAGCCGAGGATTATGCTGCTGATTCCTATATGCCCAACAAGTGGCAAGTCAACCAGTATGATTCTGCTGTCCAAAGCAAGGCTGACAACCTCGCGATTCTGCATGGCTACTATGAAGGCGAAGATACCAATGCCATGCGGGAACAAGTTGAGCGTAGACAAAATGCTGTTGCAACCCTGAATGACCTGTATGATGCCGCGCTTGTTTATCACTATCCTGGCGAAAAAAATGACGTATTTGGCCTCCTCAACTATCTGGATGAAGAATACCCGGACCAGTACTATCTTGAGTCAATCGCTGTAAATGCAGGCTTTTATGATTGGGATGAACTGAAGGGTATCATTTTCGATTCTCAGCAATACACTGAAGAAGACGATAAAAAAATCATCGGTGCGATCAATGCTGTCAACCATGCCAACGAGAATATTGAAAAGTACAGCAAGGGATTGGACGAAGCCCGGGCTACGCTGGCTGACATCGAGCAGACAATCAACGATTTGAACGACTACGGCGTCGGCATATTCGGCGAGTATACCGTTGATGAGAACGGGATGACCAATGAGGCTGGGTACAAGATTACCTGGGGCATTGAACGTGCGGATTATACGATAATGCTTGGTGACTCGATGCTCCAGTTCAACCAGCCTGTTCAGATGGACGCACCCCAGAGAGCTGCAGCTTTCAGCATGGCCCTGTCCAGCCAAGATGAGAAGAAACGTACAGACGCAGAGGAGAAACGGGCAACCACCCTAAAGAACATCAATAAGGACCTGGAAAACCTCGCAAGCTATGAAAAGCTCCTGGAGGCTTACGGGATCAAATTTAAGGATTCTGAAGGCAATAACATCGACTGCTATCAGAACTTCCTGGATTACAAGAAGAACCTGGAGGATACTAAGTTCTACCTGGAATCGACCCTCTATGCGTCCAAGGACCCGGACTTCATTAAGATTGCCAACGCTGAAAGAGATGCTAGGGAAAAATCAGATGACAGACCTTTCTACGATGCTGACGGAAATGTACGTTACGAATACCTGGCGCACGAAGGAAGGCCATCCCTTAAAAGAGATAAAGAGAATAACAACAATTTCTGGTACCTGACCAAGCAGGAAGAGGATGTCTATTATTATCTGTCAGGCAAAGCACGGGAAGCAGAAGCCAATGGGCAGAAAGAAGAAGCAAAGAAATATGCAGAACAAGCCAAACAGTATCGTCAATTCATCAATACAGAAAAAGGCTTGGGTGAAGTCCGTAACCAAGCTGAAACGCAGCAGGAAGCTAAAGAATTTGCAGATCAGGCTCCCGTTGGAGCATGGCTGTATTCGTTTGCTACCAACCTTGCAACCCCTGCCGGAGCTATCTATTCTATTACTCAAAGCCTGAAAGGCGAAGAAATCAATCCTTACAACTGGGCATTTTTATCATCGGTTTATACAAATACAGTTCGTGGCGAGACCGGAGAGATTTTTGATAACCTCACCAAGAGCATCGGGCTGCCGGAAGGCGTTGGCAAATTCCTTCATGATACGACCACAAGCGGCTTCGACAGCGCTATTAATGGTGCTATCTACGGGCCGATGTTCGGTGGATTTACCGCTGGTGGTGTATCGAAGCTCGGTATTCTCTTCCATAAGGTTTCCGGCACTCTTATGTCCACCCTCCCGATGGGCATGCAGGCCATGTCCGGTGCTGTGTGGAATGCCAAGATCAATGGTGCAACCGATGAACAGGCAATGGCACTCGGCTTGATTACGCTGGCCGCTGAAACTGCGACCGAAGCTATCACCATTGAGAACATCAAGGGCGCTTTCAATGCAGGTGCTCTCGACGATGCAGCATTGCCTTTAGGCAAGAACTTCTGGGATGCGTTTGTCAGAGGCTTTAAGGATGCCCCCGAGGAAGCCCTTGGTGAAATGATAAACGAGATCGCAGAGGGTGTGGCCGATACATGGATTATGGATGCCAAGAGCGAATTCAGCATGACTGTTGAATCGTACATGAAAAATTATGGTCTGACCCGTGACAGAGCCGAAGCGCTGGCATATAAGGACTGCGCCAAGGATGTTCTTCTGGCTGGCCTCAGCGGCGCCCTGATGGGTATCGGAACTTCCAGCTTGGGCTACCTCACCGGTTCCTTCTCCACAAAGATCGGTCAGCTTAGATCAGGTCTCTCCGAGTATGATTACACGAACCTTCGTTTGATGAATGAAAAGGCGGCGATCGATGATAACATCGCCAACATTCAGGAAGCTGTGGAAAAAGCCCGGCAAAAGTATGACGCCTCCAACGGCAAGCGCGGGAAGAATGAGCTGGCCTTCCAGCAGAAACGGCTTAGTAATGCCAAGGATCAGAAGGCTGATTGGCAGTACAGAAACGCCAATACCATTGAGGATTTCCTTAAGCTTACGGGCCTGAGCCTGAAGCAGAACCGGGCTGCTGTGAACGCCCAGACCGAGCAAGCCAATACTCCTGCTGAACTGCCCGAGCAGTTCCAGCCCGCAGATATCACGGAAGAGGTTACAGAAACCGATGACGAACCCCTGGCGACTGACAACATTCCTCCCGCCCCGTCGTCCGTTGAGGAAGGACAGGCTGCCGTAGATTTGCAGTCCGCCGTGGAAGAGTTTGTCCAGAAAATCCATGAACTGAACGAGGCTCAAGAGGCCGGTGATCCTGACGCGGTCGCCAACGGTCCTACCGTCGCACGGGAAGTCCGTGAGAAGCTGAACGCCGCGCTCGCTGCATACACTGCCGCCACTGAGAGACAGGCTGAAGAAAACGGCGGAACACCTTCCCCCGAAGCCCTCCAGAAGATTGAGTGGGTTGACAGGCTGAAGCAGATGTCCGAGGGCATCGAGAACTTTATCGCCAGCGGGGTGGTCCCGGAACCTGCCAGGCAGCCGCTGCCTCCTACCCGTCCTGAGCCCAACAATATCATCCGCGGTATGCCTCTTGCCGAACAGGCTGCGGAGTTGGAACAGGCGCAGGCTGAATTCAACGAGCAGCAGCAGGCCGTGCTGGAGCTGGAACGCCGGGAAGCCGGGAAGGAAGAACTGGATGCTGCGCTGGCTCTGCTGGATCAGAAGAAGGCAAACGTGGACAGGCTGCAGGCCAGCTATGTGGAGGCACAGAGAGCTACCCAGGCTGAAGAGCAGGCCCCGCAGAACGAGCAGGCCGCTGCTCCGCAGACCGCTTTGGACACTGCTATGGGCAAGCTGGAAGAAGCGGCGCAGGCAGACAGCGAGGTCACCCTGACAGCGGAAGAGGCCCAGGCTTACTATGAAAGTCAGGCTGCTGCCGAAGAAACCCAGGCAGCTGCCGAGGAGGAACAGCAGGCGCAGGAAGCCAGACGGCTGGAGCTCCGGCTGAACAGATACCAGGAAGAATATGCCCGGGCTGTCGAGGAGTCTGAACGTCAGAGCGCTTCTGCGAAAGAACGGAAAGAAGCATGGAAGCGGGCAGGCGTCCTGAAGCGCCAGGTGCAGAGAACCCAGGCCGCGCTGAACCAGGCTGTTGAGGAACAGAACGCCCAGGCAGCCAAACGGGGCGAACAGGAAAAGGCCGCGATCGCCAACCGTGCAGCACTCGAAGAGGCAATGCAGAAGCTGCAGGACCTGAGTAACAAACAAGAGGTACACCTGACAGCGGAACAGGCCCAGGCCCTGATGGAACAGGCCCGTGCGAGCCAGCCTGCGAGTGAACCGCAGCCTCCGGAACGTCCTGCTCCTGTCAATATTATCCGCGGAATGCCCGCCGGTGAATCTGCCGAACAGGGTACTGCTCCTGCCGGAAATATGCAGGAGACCCTGGGCAGCCTGATCAATGGCTTTGAGCAGACGGCTGGCGAATTGTTTGGCCAGCTTCAGGATGTCCTCGCCACCGCTGCCGAACAGCAGCAGGCCCGTGAAAGAGAGCAGACAGAGATCGCCCTGCGTGAAAGCGTGATGAACGCCTATAAGACGCTGACCGACAGCCTGCAGGAAGCCAAGGACCTCTACAGCGAATGGAAAGAAGCACAGGCACAGGCAGCCAAAAAGAAAAAGGATGAAGCCGCTGCTGCCTTTGCGGAGCAGGCCAGGGATGCATTCAGCGATGTCTACAATACCATCTGGGATGATCTGCTTCCCCGGTTCAAACAGGCACAGGCATACTTGGAGAACTATCTGACCACCGGCGAAACCGCCACCGAGCAGACCGCAGAGACCACAGAAGAAACCGCTCCGGTCTCCGAAGAAACTGCTCCTGTTCAGGAAGAGACTGCCCCCGCCGCAGAGGCTCCTGCCGAACAGGCAGTGCCTACTGCTTCCGCCCAGGCTGATCCTGCCGTCATGTCCCTCGTAGCCATGAGCAAGGCCGCTCAGTCCAACGACCAGACGACACAGTTGGCTGTGGCCACCGGTGTTCTGACCAACCGTCAGACCACGGAAGGCGTCGTGGACAATGAGGCTGGCCTCTGGGCTGGTGCCGCAGCGAATAAGATGATCAAGACCTTCGGCTCCACGAAGACCATGACCGGGCTGAAGCATGCGCTTGCCAATGCCTATGCCCGCGGGCTGGACATGAGAACGTTCCGCAGCGCCATGACCACCCTGGCTCTGAGCGGCAACAACGGACTCAGCACCCTCCGCAGCCTGTTCAACGGACAGATGGATATCAGCGCCGCCATGCAGCAAGCGGCAACCATCAGCGCCAATCCGCAGACCAGTGCCACTGTTGATGCCGCGGTCACCCGGTACGCGGAAGCCCTGGAGCGCAGACGCCTGGCTGCCGCCAACCAGAACGACATGGTCACCGGCGCGGAGACCAACCTGGAAAATGCCGACGCGGAGCTGGCCTCTGCCCGGACGGCCTTGGACGAAAAGAGACTTGATCGGGACCACAGGAACAATGAACTGCAGGATGCACTGAGCGAATATGACCGTGCGCTTGAGCTCCCCGGGCAGACAGAGGAACAGGCAAAGACCAAGCGGCAGGCCCTGGAGGCTGCTTCCCGGGCAGTTGATACTGCGACCGAAAAGCTGGGGAACGCCATCAGCGTGGTGCGTGAGTATGAGGAACGCTACAACAACGCTTCCCGCGCCAGAGCCACCGCGAAACAATCCTATGATAATGCCCGTCAGGCTGCCTATCAGCAGGTCAGCGCCCAGGCTGCCCAGAACGTAGCTGCCGCCCGGGCTCAAAACGCACAGAATATCACCACTCAGATGGAGGCCAGGAGGGCCGCCGCAGAGCAGCAGACGCGGGAGGCAGAGGTCAACGCCAGGGCCGTGCTGGAAGAGAAAGAGAACCGGCGCGGCAGGTCCAATGCCAACCGTACCACCGCCGAACGGATCGCCGACAGGTTCCCGGATGCCACCCCGGAAGAGCGTGAGCGCATCATCAGGATGGCGCAGGAAAAACTGGACCAGCGCGACGCAGACAAGGTCGCCGACCGGAAGCGGTTTATCCAGAACCTGAAGCGGAAATTCGGGATCAATATCGTTATCCTCGATACCACCAAGGGCGGAACCCAGAAGCGCGTCAACGGCTACTTCGACCGGGTACACAACAGGATTGTCCTGGACGAGGCGACCACGACAAGCGACCTGCTCCTGCTGACCGGGCTGCATGAGGTCACCCATACCATCGAAGGCACCGAGTATTATGACCGGTATGCCGACCTGGTGCTGGGGCTGAAGTACGGTCCCAACTGGAAGAACTCTTCTCAGTACAAAGCAGAGATCCAGGGAAAGATCAACCAGTATAACGCCTGGTTTGCAGCTGAAAGAGCGGCTGGTCACGACCCCGGCTCCGGGAACCTGGACGAGGTCGGTGCCCGTAAGGAACTGGTAGCAGACGCCACGGGCAGGATCCTGTTCACGGATGCCAACGGCCAAGTGGATATGGATCTGCTGAACACACTGGTCACCGAGGAGCCCAGCATCGCCCGGAAGATCTTCAGCGCCATCGGCAGCTTCCTGAAGAAGCTCGGAAGGATTGATGATCCTACCGTCTATCGGATGGAAAAGGCCAGGGGGCTTCTGGCTAAGGCGCTTAGAGCCAACGAAACTGAACAGAGCCAGGATCTGGGGTCTGAGTACGGGGATGCTGTTGCTTATTCTGTCCCTGTCACTGATCCGGAAACGCTTGATTTCCTCGAAAACCAGGAACACATTACCGTCTACCGGTCGATGCAGTACATCGACGGGAAACTATATCCGCCAATGGCCGCTGTTGTGGGCGGCGAAATGTCCGGTGCCAGCGAGCTTAGGCAATGGGAGCAGGCAACCGAAAGCCCTGAAGCAATCAAACGTATCGATAAAAACGGCGTAGGCCATCTTATTATTGGTAAGGGCGCTGGTCAAGGAACCACTGATGTTTCCTATAATCCTTATATTCACACCAGCAATTCCGTCTTCAATGATCAGTTTTCCGGGGCATATAACAGGCCTAACCTTGTAACTGTCGAGGTCGAAGTGCCTGTAAGTGAAGCAGACGGTGCATATAAAGCACAGTACGCAAAAGATGGTACTGGCTGGGTGGATTGGCACAGTGGCTCTGTCAGTGCACAACTTAAAGCGCAAACAGGGTTTGGTCGCAGAGTTTTCCTTAGCCGCTACTGCAAACCTGTCCGGGTACTGAGCAATGCGGAAGTAGCGTCCAAGTACAAGGAGATGCTTCAGGGAACCGACATTGAAGTGGCAGACAACGTTGTATCTCCTGGTCTGTTGGAAGAACTGAAGAAGATTGGTGTGCCGATCAAGGAATCCGGAAAGATTAAAAACAAATCCCAGTACAGCCTCCCTGACGAAGTCATCGAAACCGTCTCCCAGCGCGAAGGCAGGAATGCTGACCTGGTGGAAAGAGTCTCCACCGAAGCCAAGGACAGCGACGGAGATCAGCTCTACAGTCTGACCAGTATGTCCCACGACTTCCCCATCTATGAACAGATGATGCGGGACAGCGGGATGTTCAGCAATGATGAGATCACCCAGCTGTTCAACACGATCTCCCTGGCGATGGATACCATCGAAGCTGATGCCGGTATCCTGGACCTGAATGAGCGTGGAGGCAAGGAAGATCGCGCCTTCAGCCCGGTCAAACCCAACAGCGATCCGCTGTACAAGGTAAGCCTTGACTTCTCCACCCTGTGCAGGAAGCGTCTCCTTCAGCAGACGATCCAGGAAGCCATTGAGAAGAAGTTCAACGTGGTCATGTCCAAGGCTGAACGTGTCGCGCTGACCAACGCCCTCAAGCAGGTGCAGAAGGAAGGCAAAAAGATCGAGGTCGCCTGTGCCCTGTGCTATGTGGAAAGCGCGAGACTGAAGAGCCCCGAACAGATCCGGCGCTTCATGAATGACAAGCGCGGTTTCATCATCGACTATCTGAGCAAAAACGACAGGGATTATAAGGCGGCCATCCAGCAGGCAGCGGATGCCAAAGCTGCTGAACTTGGGTACAGCAAAGGATATTCCCTGAAGGAAATGCCCAAGAAGGATGCTGATGCGATCCGGGCTGTCAAGCGCAGGATGTACGCTGAGTACACACCTACGGCAGAGCAGGAGGCCATGATCCGGGAAGCCGAAACCATGGACGAGTCCATGTACAAAACGGCGGAGGGCCTGGCGGAGCTGAAGAAAAACTACCCGATGGTATTCGATGCGTACACCACCATGGTCCGCAACGCTACCAAGTCCAAGGGCCTGGAGAGCGACGTTCCCTTCTACGCTCGTGATACCTACGATACCATCAGCGATGCTCTGATCGCAGCCATGAATGCAGAGAACGGTCTGAGGAGCCAGAGCTGGAGTGACTTCCAGGTGACCCACCTGCTGGACTACATCGGGGCTATCATCGAACTGAGCACCCGCAATGCCAAGATGCAGGCGTACACCAAGGTCCCCGAATACGCAAGGCTGATGGGCCGGACCGGGCAGATGATCAACCTCAGCCTGATCCCGATGGACTATGACGGTGAGAACCTGGATTATGATCCGAAGGAAGGCATGGACTTTGAGACCGCCCTGCGGCTCAGGGAAGAATTCCCGGACACCGTCGGCAATATCTGTATTGGCATTCGTGACGATCATATCCGCGCCTTGCTTGCCGCAGTTGACGAAAACGGTATCGACCTGATCGACTACGTCATCCCGTACCACAAGAGCTCTATGGACAAGGCCACCCGTGACAGGATCGGCCTGAAGAACTGGAGCGAGTACGAGAGCCAGCAGACCGAAAAGAATCACGATTACGATACCACGGTCTATGACGAGAACTATCACAAGCACCCCAACTTCAGCGAATGGTTCAGCTATCCGGAAGCAAAGGCTCTGGCTGATCAGTACAAGAACCAGGGCATGAGCGCCTTCGAGGCATCCAAGGCCGCGATGGAAGACATGGCCCGGAAGTATATTGATCTCTGCCACAGCCGCGGGCTACAGGAAAAGTTTGCCAACTTCAGCGGAGAGACAGGCTACTGGAAGCTGCTGATCGACCGGAAAATGATCAACCAGGTGACCGGCGAGCTGATCGAGCAGAAGGCTGTACGGCCCAACTTCGACAGCGACGTGATCCAGGATATCCTCCACAGCGAGGTCGACCGGGTCAGGGAAACCCAGCCTGATATGGATTCCGCCGTGAATGAGATGCTCCGCCTGTGGGAGAACGGCGCCATCCAGAAGGCCGCCAAGAGCAAGGATGTCCAGTCTGCGATCAAGGTCATGGAAGAGAACTTCGCCAAGGCTTACATCCTGGCAAGCAGCGAGGACCAGAACACCCAGTACAGCCTCCCCTCCGATGAGGACTATGAGATCGCCGTTGCATCCGGAGATATGGAAGCGGCGCAGAGGATGGTGGATGAAGCCGCAAGGGCTGCTGGTTACGACCCGAACTATCTGTTCTGGCGTGGGGACAGCGCTCCGTATACTGAGCTTGAACCCGGCGACGGCGGAAACCTTGGCCGTGGATTGTACTTCACCGAGAGCAGACCCTATGCAGAAAGGTTTGCGAGAGGTGGTGTGCTCCGACAGTTTTATCTGAGGCGCACCCGCGGCGGAGATATTTCAAATGATATGTTTGAAGATTTCCGCATGTATACGGATCAGTGGTGCGAGGATAACGGTATCGATCCTGATTACATTGAGCCTGAGACATTGTCTGAGATCTTTGATGATTTCATAGCAGACAATGACTTTGACTACATCGAAGGTGAAAATGTCGGCGGTCTGAGCTACGGAGCACCGGAGACTGCCGTCCAGAATTCTTGGCAGGCGAAGCTGGCGGACCCCGTCACCTACGACGATGCCGGAGAAATGATCCCCTTGAGCCAGCGCTTCAATGATCAGAGCGACGATATCCGCTACAGCCTTCCCTCTGATGACATCCTCAACGATCTCATCGACCGTTATATTGACGAGGAACTGGCGAACATTGATAACGATGACTTCGCTCCTGAAGCCACCCCGATCCGTGCTGACAGGAACAAACCCGCAGTCAATCCTTCCGGCGCCAGCTCTGGTCCTGTCCAGAGCGGCGACACGATCATGCAGAACTGGGCAAAGGCCCTTGGCATTCCTGCCGATACCCGCAAGAGAAAGTATGAGCGGTCTCTGTACAATACTACAAGAGGATACACTCGCAAGGGCAGTGGCATCATCCACGTGAAGGATGCAGGCAACGTAGAAACGGCAGCCCATGAGATGGGACATGTGTTTGATCAGATGTTCGGTCTGCTCTCCCATGCCAATACCCAGGCCATGATCAACAAAATGTCCCAGGATCCCCAGTGGGCAGACTGGCTCAACAGGTATTCCGATGCAGAAAAGCCCGGTGAAGCTATCGCTGAGGTCATGAAGAACTGGATCATCGACCGGAACAAGGCAATCAACATCGCCGGACAGGACTTCATCGACTATCTTGAAAAATGCCTGGCAGACCGTGGATGGCTGAAGCCTACCCTGGAAGCGGCAGAGCAGCTCCGCAAGAACCGCGCAGCCGACTCCTTTGACCGGGCAAAAGCAGCCACAAGGCTGGATGAAAACAAGCGCAAGGCCGAACTCAATAAGGGCTGGCGGACATGGATGGCAAGGTTTGCTGACTACACGCTCGACCTTGATCCATTGAGCCAAGCTTACAAGGAATCCGGCAAATACAACGCAGCACTGGACCCCAGGACCCTGCTCCTCGCCCGAGAGAGCGAGATCGGGAAGCTCATGGATTCTATCCTCTACGACACCATGGTCGATCCTGAGGGCAACCCTGTCACAAAGGATGATGGGACCCAGTGGGGCAGCTATCAGAATATCTTGAGCAAGATCTCTGAGGCGGATGAGCTTCCGTTCAACACCTACTTGCTTCTGCTCCATGCACGGGATCGTCAGCACAGTGACATCAAGCTCCTCAGCCAGATGACCCAGGCGGAGATCGCGGCTCTGACCCCGGATGAAATCAAACAGCTCCAGCAGGAAGAGGCGCAGATCAAGAAGGTCTTCGGCGACGAGGTGGACATCGAGTCTGCCATTGCCACCGCGGAGCAGAAATACCCTGGCTTCCAGGCTGTCGCCAAGGAACTCTATGACTTCACCGATGCCTTCATGCGGACCTGGCTGGTGGACACCGGGATGCTTCCCGAGAGCCAGTATGAGACCATGCACAAGCGTTATCCGCACTATGTCCCGACGTTCCGCACCGGCGCAAACGCAAACAAACAAACCGGAGCACGTCCCGGACAGCAGGGATCCAACGGCGTCCGCAGGGCCTACGGCGGTACCACGGACATCTACAACCCGGTCATGGGTCTTGTAGAGTACATGCAGCGGTACATCGCCAACTACAAGCAGGTCGAAATCCTGAGAGCCCTGGACGGTCTGTTCACCGATGGAGATGTCAATACCAGGGGCATCGCTGAAGAAGCGCAGGACGACGTCAAACTCAACTGGCAGGGAGCCGCTGTCTCCCGGGCTGTCAGCAGCCTGCAGAACTATATCGACGGGCTTCAGAAAAATGGTGCCAATCTGCCTGATACGCTGATCAACGGCCTGCTGGATGCTGTCAACAGCACAGACCCGAACGTCTGGATCCATAAGGATCCGGAAGGAAACGACATCATCAACGTACCTCTGGCGGATGGAAAGACCCGTAGCTGGACCGTCTACGACCCGGGCATCATCAAGGCGCTCACCTACATGCCCAGCACGGGCAGCCTGGTCCACGCTGCGAACGCTGTCCGCAAACTGACGTCATTCCTCTGCGCCCAGTCTACCAGCAGGAGCCTGGCATTCAGTGTGTTCAACTTCATGAGCGACTCTGAGGAAGCCCTGACCACCGGCCACAGCGCATACACCTGGGTGGACTACATGGGCCACCTGTTCAAGTCCTTCTGGGATTTGGGCAAAAACAAATTCAATGACTTCCGCGGCAATGAGGTGGATGAGACCTACCGCCTGTTCAAGATCTTCGGTGAGATGGGCAGCCGGTATGCCTTCCGTGCCAAAGACACGCAGAAGGAAATCAGGAAGAACCTGTACGGAGACACGACCAGCACTGTGGGCGAGAAGGTGAAGAAGATCCTGACGGCGCCCGTCAGTACCATCGCCTCTGTCAGCGACTTCTTGGAGGACCTGAGCCGATACAACGAGTTCAGGGTCGCTGCCGCCAAGGGGCTGGTTGACCTGAGCACCTACGAGGGACGGCTGCAGGCTGGCAGATACGCCAGGGAGGTCACCGCAGACTTCAGCAAGCGAGGTTATTCTGATACCATCACCGTAGCGAAAGCCTTTGTGCCGTTCCTTGGGTCTACCATCCAGGGTACCGCCAAGGCGCTGACCATGTTCTCCAAGGAAAATGCCGGGAACAGGGTCAACATCGCTGCCAGGATCGTCATCAATGCTATGCTTGTGAACGCTGTCACCGCCTTCATCCGCGGGATGACCTGGGATGATGACGACAAGGAAGCCTACGATCAGATCACTGACTACGAGCAGAACAAGTACTACCACATCAAGATCGGCGACGAGTTCTTCCGGATCAAGCGGTCTCAGAACCCCCTGGTCCAGTTGGGCTCTGCCTTTGGCAACCTGATCGGCAGTACCATGACCGGCTTCGAGGCTGATCCTTTGGGCGACTTCGCCGGTATCTGCAGAGAGATCGCCACCAACATGCTGATCGACCCGACACAGACCGTGTTCTCCCCGTTCATCGACGCCAAGTTCAACCGTACCTACTGGGGCGGACAGATTGAGAACAGCCAGATGCTGGAGATGGACGTAGCCAACCGCTATGACCCGGAGGACAAGGCAACCCCGATCTACAGAATGATCGGCGGTGTGCTGGGCGTAAGCCCTGCTGTCGTGGACTATGTAGCCGGACAGTACACCGGATCCCTGGGTGTGGTCGGAAGCAAGTGGGTCGGCTCTGCCATCGAAAACTATCAGGAGAACAAGGGCGTGACTGACGTGGTCATCGGCTCCCTCATCGACAGTGTAAGGGACAGGCTGGCTGACAGGTTTACGATTGACCCAGTGAATACCAACAGGATCAACAGCACCTATAAAGACATGCTTGGTATGCTGGATGCCATTGGCAATGCCGCCGACAACGGTATGACCCCCGCCCAGCTTAGAGGTGACCTGACAGAGGCAGAACAGCGGAAAGCAATCAGCACTGCCAAAGACATGATGAAATCCGGCGGCAAGGTTGGCAGACTCAAGAAGGAAATCAGCGGACTCTGGAAAGATTACTTCGCTGTCAAGGACAACAAGAATTACACCGATGAACGTAAAGAGCAAGAGATGCGTGAGATCCGCAAGCAGCTGAACGAAAAAATGCTGAAAGCCAACGAGATCATCGGCGATTATTTCTTGGAGTACGGACACGTCAGCCCGATCCAGTACACATGGAACAACATTGTCAACGCGGCAATGGGTAAAGATTAACAACCAACTACAGCCCGGTCGAAAGGCCGGGCTTTTTTTGCATATGCATCTGCATATTTACGAAACGATTTATCATATGCAAAAGCGACATATATCGACATATCGTTTTGACATAAGAAAACACCGAAACCTCGAAAGTTCCGGTGTTTTCGCTGGTACGCCCGATGCGATTCGAACGCACGACCTTCAGAGTCGGAGGCTTCTGATTGTGTTTGCGTTTTGCTCTGATACATCAGAGTTATTTGATTACATATTTTCTTCCTGCATATCGTTACGCATATTTAACAGAGATTTTTCCATCTGATCGATGCTGTTTTGGGTGCGCTTATCGGTAACGTGATCGTAGACCCGGAGGATCATCTTCTCGTCGGCATGGCCCATCCAGATCATAGCCTGGTGCATATCAATGCCAGCATCCCGGAGCATGGTGCAGAAGGTGTGGCGGAGATCATGAGGGCGGATGTTGACCGGATGTCCTGCCGCCTTGCTCAGATGCAGGGTGTACGATTCCCAGCAGCGGGTGAAGGACTGCTCTGTCATGGTTTGCCCGTTTGCTGCGCTCAGGATGCGTCCTGCGCGGTTTTCAAGGGCCGGACGTAAAACGGATAGGATAGGAACCTGGCGCGTTCCTGAGGCCGTTTTAGGCCGGGAAACGACGGGTGTGTTTCCATCGAACCTGATTGCCTTGTTGACGGTAATCACTCCCGCCTGCAGATCAATATCCTTCATGGTGAGGGCCAGCACTTCCCCCCGCCGTAATCCGGCGTAGAGCATGATTAAAGCAGCTGTCTGCATTCGGTGGGGTGTTTCCCTTATCAAAGCAATCTCTTCGTCTGTGAGCGTCTTGTGCGTTCCCTGTGTGCCTTTGGGAGGCTGGGCGAACCTTCCACGAAACGGATTTTTGCGGATCAGGTCATTTTCGATAGCAGTATCAAACAGACTGACATAGAGCATCCGCGCCCGCTTGATGGTGGATGCGGAATAACCTTCATAGTGTTTCCAGACCGTGGCGGCATCGTCCACGGTCACTTTTTTTATTTTTTGGGAACCGATGACGGAACAGATGGCTTCAAGTTGTTTGGCGTAATCATTGTAGCATTTATCCGATACGCCGGATTTATGGAGCGGGAGCCATTTCTGCGCGTATTCCGAAACGGTCGGATCATACCGGGCGGCTTCCCCCGCTTTTTCCTGCCGCTTGTAGGCTTCACGGGCTTCAAGGGCTTCATCTTCCGTCAGGCCGTAGAACCATTGATCCCGATAGCGACAAGCGAACCGCCCATCTTTCCTTTGTTTTAAATGCTGTCTTTTCTGCCTTGGCATGGTATCACCCGGTTATCAGTTTCACGATGCCGATAATGACGGCAATTACGATGATAATCACGCCGAGCGGGCTGTTCATGATCTTCTTTGCGTCTCTTTTTGCGTTCTTCGATGCCATAGCGGTTTCCTCCTTTTAGTGTTCAATGGTACTGATTGGGAGCGAGTTGTAAAAATCATCCCGTTCGATATGCCTTATTTCGTGCAGAAAGGCCCTTTTTTTCGCTTCTGGAGAAAGATAATCATTGATATAGATAGATGCATACCCTTCCGCATCAATGCGGACAGCGGCCTTTATATCGCCGGGAAACGGTATCATATAAACGTGATAGTCTCCATCAGTCAGCATTTTCGGTTCCTTCCAATGATTTCAGCATAGCGGCGGCGGCTTTCAGGTGCTCCGGCTTGGCGTTTTCTGCGGCATCAAACAGCAAACGGTATGCAGGATCACGGCGGTATCGTTCACGGATGGTATCAGTATCAATGTTCTCCTGCTCTGAAACGGATTCCCGCCCAAGAAGTTCGTCAACAGAAATTCCAAATATTTGAGCGAGTACAGGCAAAAAATCAAGATCGGGGCGGCGGTTCCCATTCTCCCAGCTTGTAATAGTGGATTGAGAGACGTTCAGCTTTTCTGCCAATTCGACTTGTGTTAGGCCCAGCTTCTTCCTGTAATACTTAATATTATCATGTAGCATATTATCACCTCAAGTGATATTATATACTATTACTAAATAAAATAAAATAGACAAATTGTGATATTTCCTATTGACAAATATTGCTATTAGTAATATAATTAAGATGTTCCAAGGGTTAACACCCTAACCCCTCTACCGCCAGTTTTACTGGCAGAAAGGAGGCCATCATGGCCCGCACTCCTAACTTCTCCCGCCTCGACCAGTTGGTCGATACCTTCCCCATCGGCCTTGTGGTCGAAAACTTTGGCCTTCGTGCCAAGGTGGTTGGCTACCAGTATTCCGCAACCATTGCCGAATATACTGGCAACCTGATTCTTAGCGATACCACTTCCAAGTGGGTTGCTGACCCTGACAAATGCAACAGGGTATAACACAAAAACCCCGAGCCTTGGCGGGAAAAGCCCAAGGCAGAAGGGAGTAAGTTATGGTTTCTGTTGACCGCCTTTCCGTTGAAAATGGCTTATATGCCATTCAACGCCGTATTATTGACAAATACGGCTATAGCCAATCGGTTGAGGATATATACCCTCTTAACTGGTACATAGGCACAGGCCGTGCTTCCGTTGAGTTTCTTAGGCTACTTTTAACAGCAAAACCCTTCATGATTGCAAGGAAACTGCATGAAGGTGGTTCTGTTCAGGAAGTGGTTGACCGAATCAGAACGTATCTTGGTTACTAACAAAAGGCCCGCCGGGAGCCTATCCCGGCATAATTAAGAAAATAATTATCACTGATTGTAGTATCACATATTGACAAATATTGCAATTTGTAATATAATACTAAGTGTGATAGGAAAGGGGGTGCGAACATTACAAACAATGTTGAAATGATCCGTAAAGAGAAGGGCATGACCCAAGCAGAGCTTGCGGAGCGGCTGGGCGTACAGCAGAGCACTATCAGCTTGATTGAGAATGAACAGCGCGATCCTTCCGTGGAACTTCTTTTCAAAATGGCAGAGGCTTTAGGAGTGACAGCGGATGAACTGATCGGCAAGAAAGCGGGGTGACACAATGGAAACGCTCGTATCCATCGAAACCATCTGTTCCCGGTATGGGTGTGAGCGCCACAAGGCCGGGGCGATCATGGACAAACTGCCGTGGTTCAAGGTCGGGAACCG
>Ga0326511_10000263_pt1 | contig 44551 bp, 69 predicted proteins | sample 0_2496_0518_D_FD_203701 | JGI IMG/M metagenome (GOLD analysis project Ga0326511, IMG submission 203701) | Bovine rumen microbial communities from UC Davis, California, United States - 0_2496_0518 | ecosystem: Host-associated > Mammals > Digestive system > Stomach > Rumen | place: USA... | reverse complement strand
TCCAATTTCTCGTAGACTTCTTCCATTCCGTCACGTCCCTGCATGTCGGAATAGTGGACTACCATGTTGTTCTGCGATACGGTGGATACTTTGTGCTTTACCATACGCTTGATGAAATTCAGCATCGGTAAATCTTCACCGCCGGCCTGTATACCTTCCCACTGACGCCCGGTGTAAAAATTCCAGTTCCTCTGCGTCTTGGTCAGTAACTGGCGGCGCATTATGTAGTCGTACCCTTTTTCGTACCTTTGCCAGTATTTGTTGGTCTCGCTCATTTGATCTCCTTTTGCCCGATCGATGTCCCATCATATCGTTCGAGATTTTCAAAAATGCCCTGCATCCTCCGGATCTGTTCGTTGCCTTTCTTCTCGATCTCCCGTTGTATGCGTTTCGTAAACACCTTCCGTGGTTTTTTTATCGTCTTGAGGCTGGTAGACTTACTGGTAGACTCAATTTCTTTCAGCTTTCCATAGACCAACCCCTCAAGAAACAAAAGCCCGCTTAAAACCGCGATCTGTAAAATGTCGATTATGCTAGATAACATTGATCCTGTCGCCTCTTCCTCTCTGCACCGGTTTAGGTATGTGCCACCCTGAGGTTTTCTCCGCAATTTTTTTCAAAACTGACCTAGTAAATATCAGCCTCATCAAGGCCTGAGTCATCTGGTCGACCATGTCGTCGTGCTTTCCGTTTGGAAACGCAGCGCATTCGTCGATAAAATCCCAGGTAAACCTCTCGTTCTTCGGCAAATAAACGTTTCCAGCCTCGATCGCAAACGAAACCGCGTTTACTCTGGCTTCTTTCGACCTGTCAGGCGTCACAGGAATGATTCCCATGATCTCTTTGCGCATCATTTGGATAATTCCACTACCATTGGCCTTGTCCTCTATCAAAATCGCGCCTATTTTCGGGTATTTCGCCTTCTTGACCTGGATCGCCCTTATCGTCCCGGTGAAATTCAAGTGCTCTCTGAGCAGATCCACCAGATACATCCGGTTTTCCAGTTTCCCCCACACGCCGATTGCTACGTAGTCGTTTCGCTCACCGTCTTTAAACGTTGCGTCGACCGACATTATCATCGTCTCAAACTTCAATTGGCCGGTTAAATACTCCGTCGGATCGTAAAACTGCCACCATTCACGCTTTAATAAGTTTCCTTCCGTGGCTGTCGGGTGGCCTTGGTACAAGGAATTCCACGAACGAGAGCCTTCTTCCGTTAAGTGGGCTTCCTTGAAGTCCTTTAACCACTTGTTGTCCTTGCCGATCTCCGGACAAAGCGCATCCCCTGGCTTGCGCCCTAAAATGTCGTTCTCCTCGGCTTCACATGGGAAGTTGATGACCTCAACCTTGTCGCCTTCGTGCTCTATTATTCGCCCCGCGAGGTCGTCCTCGTGCCACCGGGTCATGATTAAAATGATCTTCGAGTGGGCTTGTGTACGGGAAACGATCGATGAGATGTATTCGTTCCAGATAAATTCACGTCTGGCCTGTGAGTCTGCTTCCTGCCGGTTCTTTACAGGGTCGTCTATCAGTATCAAATGCCCTGAGTGGCCGGTGAGACCTGAACCGATACCCTTGGATATCATCCTTCCGCGGTGGCCTAGTAGCTGAAATTCCCTTGATGTCGATTTCTTGGGGTCTAACGCGACTCCGAATATGTCTCCGTATTCCTTGATCTTTTCGAGGTTCTTCTTTCCAAACCTCTCTGCAAGGTCGTCCCCGTAGGAAATCTCTATCACCGAGTGTTCAGGATGACGCATCATGTACCAACTTGGTAACGTCTCTGTGATCGTGGTCGATTTCCCATGCTGCGGTGGTGTGGAGATTATTAATATCTCGTATGCTTTGTCTGTCTCCCTCTCAAGAAATTCCTGCACGCGATTGCATAAATACATGTGAAACTTGGACGGTATCCACGTAGGGTTGTCCTTTACCGGATTGTTTACGTGGTAACAGTAGTACCTGTATGTAGCCTGCACACTCGCTAAGTACGCCTCCTGTGCGGCTAGTTTCGCCTCTATCTTTTTCTTTGCCATGTATATTTATGCATTATGCTTGGATATTTCCCCGGGAAAATTTGATACTTCTTGTATATTTATGCATATTATACAGCGAAAATGCATATTTATGCAAATTTGGGAACCGTTATTGTTCTTTTTATCGGGGCTCTTTTATAGAAAATAAAAAAAATTGTGCGTGGTTTTATATCGTCGGGGCGGGGCTTTTAGGGGCTTTAAAATTAAACGTCTGCGCGTGAGACTCACCACGCACCACGCACTTTCCTCTATATACCCGGTGTGTTGGGGGACAGGAGTCCCGCGAGCGAGTGGCGGCGGCGGCGGCCGGCTCTCCCCCATCCTTCTTTATTTTTTCCCGCGTAACCCCTGCCCGTGTGCGGTGGAGGGGGGATTGCTTTTGTTGGGGATTCTACTAAAGTCAACCAGCATTCAGAATTGTTAACCTGACCCAACTAATTGTCAACCTGCATAGGCATGCAAGTTTGCAGCATAGGTAACTACAATGCGTACTGTAAAGGCCTGCAAACGAAAAAGACAACGCGCAAGCGTTGCCTCTTCGGATGTAGTATAGTTTTATTAGGAGTGTATATGTATTACTTAAGAAGTGCTATTGCCTTCTGTGCTTCTTCTGCCGAAGCTATGACCAAGGTTTGATGCCTGTTATCTGATATAGCCGTCGGTTGATCCTCCCACTTGAAAACAGCCTTCATTGTAAAGATGTCTGTCACTTTGCCTTTTTCGCTGTATAGCCGTTCTTCTGCCTGTTGTTGCATCATCAAGTAGAATTGGTCGAAGAGTTCCGACGGCTTAATGAGTGGTAACTCCTGCCCGTCATCACCCCGGACGAACTCGAGCCCGTCGCGGCTTATGATCTGACCGGCGCACGCGTCCCGGAACGCCTCCAGATGATAATCAAGCTCACCGCGGCAGATTCTACCCCAAGTCGACCGCCCAACACCAGAAGCAAGTATCATACCGGCAACTGTGATAGGCCTATGATCCTGCCGGCAGTCCTGGACGTATTCAGCCACAAGGCCGGCCGCCCTGTATAGAGTCGGATAGTCCCAGACCCGGCGCCGCGTCGCGGCGCGTCGTTTCTGCTCTGCTATATATGCGCTCGCCTCCTGGCGTGCTGCCTTGAATGCCGCGCGTTGTTTCGCCTGTTTTGGCGTTGCTTCCTTTGATCTTGCCATTACTCCCGCCCCGGCCGCGATCCCGGCCGCGGTCGTACTATTTTGCGACCTGATCCCCGCAGCCGCTGCCGCGCTGCTGATCCTGTCGCGCTGATCCTGCCGGCCTGCTGCCGTTGATCCTTCAGAACTCCCGCAGCTGCTGCCGCGTTGATCTGAAAGGAGCCGCGCCGCCGGCACGCGATCCCGGCAGCGCGTAAGAAAAGCCCGTTCAGCCATTTACAACTATATTATACCAGATTGCGAGCGAAAGAACCACAACTTTGTTATTTTTACGCAGAAATAAACCACAATATTGTCATGCCTTTGCCCGTGATCCGGAAAAATTTTGACCGAAAACCGGCAAAATCACAAAAACCCCTTTACAAGTTCCGCGCGGTATGCTAATATATAATTGCAAGAGGGAAAGAAAGAAAACGCCGAGCCACGCAAGGCCGGCGCAAGAAAAAAGACCTACCGCGCTGTAGGAGAAAGGACGGAAGACCATGACTAAGAAGGCAAAGAGCGAAAAAAAGACAGTCGCCGAGATCGTAACTCAGAGATTCATTGACGCGCTGGAAGGCGGGAAGGTTCCTTGGATCAAGCCGTGGGAGTGCTGGGCAAGCTGGAGCCGGGCAACCGGAAACGACTACAGAGGAGCGAACCAGTTAACGCTTAGCGGCGGCGAGTATGTCACATTCAAGCAGGCAACCGAGCAGGGTATTAAGATCAACAAGGGAGCCAAGTCCGAGATGATCGTAAAATATACGGACTACAAGAAGACCGTCACCGAGGAAGAAGCCGCGCAGATGGTCACAGAATTCAAGATCAGCGCGAAGCAGGTTGAACACCTGGAAAACGGGAAATGCAAAGTTCCGGCGCGGTCAATCAAATATTACAACGTGTTCAACGTGGAAACCTGCACCGATGCGGAGCCGAAGCACGAGAAAGGCAACAAGCGCCACGAGTGGGACGCAATCGAAAAGGCCGAGGAAGTCGCCACCGGTTACATGAGCCGCGGCGGGGTCGAGCTGGAAGAGGGAAACAACCGGGCATATTATACAACCTTTGGGCATGATGTGACACTCCCCCGGCGAGAACAGTTTAAGAGCGCGGAAGCCTATTACAGCACATTATTTCACGAGCTGACCCACAGCACCGCGAAGACGATGGGAAGAGATCTGACGAGCTACCACCGCAGCAAGAAAGCCAGGGCGAGGGAAGAACTGGTTGCGGAGATCGGAGCGGCCTACATCATGAGTTATCTGGGAATCGAAAGCGGGTTCACCGTGGCCAACTCTAACGAGTATGTCAGAGGATGGACCGAGAACCTGAAGAGCGACCCCAACGCGATCCTGTGGGCGGCGCCTAAAGCAATCGAAGCCGCAAAGCTGATACTTAACGAACAGTAGAAACGGAGCCCGCAAGGGCTCCCGGGGTCAACATCCAGTACCGGCCGAAGGGATCGAAGCCGCGACCGTGAGACCGTCAAATAGGATCACACAAGGAAAGGAGCAAACAATATGAAAGAATGGGGATTTTCAATAGTAATATGCGCACTGGTAACAATAGGTATAGGAGCGTTCGCGATCCTGACCGCGGGCACGCTGTTTAGCGTAATATGCGCGGTAGGTTTCTTGACCGGCGGGGTCATGACATACCTCAATATCAGATCGGCAATTGAAACCGACAAAGCAAAATAGTCGAAACCGGCGCCGGCGCCGGTCTGCGGGGGATCGCCTCCCCGCACTGATGAGACAGGCCAACAAGGAAAGGAGAAAAAGCAATGAATAAGCGGGAATTGATCGCAATATTGGAAGAAGCAGTAAAGGCAGATGTTAAGCATTATCAGGACGATTTCTATACCTGGGACGTGGCGTCCTTCGAAGCAATGGAGCCCGGCGAGGTCGTCGAATGGTGGACGCGTGAGAACGGTACAATCTTCACCAACGGCGGGAACTACCGCCGCGCAGCGCTCGAAACATGGGAGCCAATCACGCGCAAATGGATCATGAGAGGCGAAAACGGTTATACCTTCGTAACTAAGTACGACTTCGAAAAGCATGCAGAAGCGCGGGAACTGATCGGCGAAGAACTGGCAGACCCTATCGGAGTATCGATTATAACGGGAGCCTACATGAATCAAGTTGTAGTAACCGGACACGGCGTCTCTGGCAGCTACACATACAGAATGAGCGCTGATATCGCAAGGGGATTCATCATTCCTGAAGAACTGAAGATAGCATAGCAGATCGAGCCGACGCCCGGCGGCCAAACCGGGCAGAAGGAGTATAGGAATGTTTAAAGGCAGAACCGACGGAATCGAATACAGATTCACCGCAGAAGGATCAACGCTGATCCTGGAATATGAAAACCAGCGCCGCGCGATCCCGGTCAAAAAGGCCGCTGGATTCTCATGGAAGGTCAACAAGAAAAGCGTATCATGTGGCAGCGGGAACGCCGCGGATATTATCAAGGTATTCAACAACTACGACGCATATGCGAACGCAACATTCAACGCATTTAGATAGATCACAGAAGGCCGGCCGGGAGCCGCGATCCCGGCAGGAGGGAAAAACAATGACACTGGAAGCAAGATACATGAAAGCCATAAACGAAATCGGAGGAGCAGCCGCGCTGCTGAATCTTCCGGAAGATGTGAAGACGGCACTCAAAGCAACAACAGACCTTAAGACAAAGGTTGAACTGCTGGAGGGGATCGCGTGGTACACCCTCACGCCGGCAGAACTGAAAGCACACGAGGAGGAATGCGGAGCAAAATCCGCAATGGGATTGCTTCTCCTCTGCCCGCCTGACAGATTCGCCGGGGATTATGACAGAGCAATGGCAGATATCACGATAGCTATCTACGAAGCGGAAACGCTGGCCATTGTGGACGCGGACAATCTTACAATCGATCTCCCCGAGGAGACAATCACATTCGACACCTTTGCGGAGATGATGGACGGTATTGAGTATAGCCTGGAACAGATAGAAGAGGCGTAGAGACGCGATCCCACCCCGGAGGTTACGAGGGTACCCCAAACGGGGAAACTATGGTATACTAAGAGACGAAAGGAGCAAACAATGATTAAGTACATATTCGAAGAATACAAGGGAGCAAAGGGAACCATCGAAGCCTTTGACACCGCTGAGGAAGCTATCGAGAGGGCTGAGCACGAGTGGTACCACCTGACCAAGAAGGAGCAGGACGCGTACAAGGAAGATCCAGCAGGCCAGTTCCAGGTGGCAAGGTATGAGCTCGTATGGAGCGAGGACGACGAAGACTACTACCTGCCGGGAGACCCGGAGGAGATCATTCTGGACATGAAACACAAGTACATGGTTACTCTGGGAATCGAGTGGGATAGATCGAGAATCCTCGACGGCCTGATGGCAATGAGCAACGCAGTGACGATGGGAAACCAGTACGACGTTCTCCGCGATCTGGAGAGGATCGTCAATCAGGAAGCCTGGCTTGAGTGGGATATGTTCGAGCGTAAGCTGTGGCTGGACTGGGATAAGACAGCGGACGACTTTGAGAGAGTTGTAGAGGAAACCGCAGAGATGATTACTTTTGAGCTCGAGGACTAGGAGGATTGATATGGGGAAAACAAGCACAGAAGTTAAGCAGCGCTGGGAAGCTGAGAACTATCAGAGGTACATGTTCAGACTGAGGAACGATACCGATCAGGACTTGATCGATTACATCGAAGGGAAAAAAGACGAAGGCATGGGAATCACAGAGATCATTCGTGAAGCGCTGGAACAAATAGTCTATAAGTAAAATAAAACCGCCTCAAACAGGCGGTTTTTTAATGGGGATCAATCGAAATTGCACCCGAAATCCTTTTTCCCGGCACCGGCCTCGTCCATACGGGCTAGCCATGCTTTGTAATCTTCCTTGGTGGAGCATTGTTTGATCTGATCGCGGGCGTCAAGGAATCGGAAGTATTCCGTTTGAGCCTGAAGGAATTTTGCCGCGTTGCCGGTCTCGCTGGCGTAATTGATCCGGGAGACATACCTATTCCGGATGCGGGTAAGATGGCGACCATAGCCCTTCCAGTAATCGAGCCGGTTCTTCTGCGCGATCATGCGACAGGACGTTGAACAGTAGGTCTGGTTGATGGTGATAAATTCGCTGCCGCACACCGGGCATATCCTCTGCCTGACCAGCTCCAGCGCTTCCTTTGCCAGATTCACTGCCTGCTTTTCCGGTTCCGACTCGGGGACATCCAGCAGCATAATGTCTAAGACCTTGATCGCGTCTTCTTTAGAAATCTGTTTTGCCATACTGCACCGCCTTTAATTTAGCCTCAACAATAGCTGTACCGGCATCGTCCAAGTGTTCCAGGACTTCTTCCTTGTACTTCTTTGGGAGATACACCTCGCAGTATTTCTCCACGTTGCTCACGTGTTCTAGTAATCCGATAAGCTCGTGCTCAATATCAATCATCTGGTTCCTCCAATCTTTGTCCGCAGTTTGGGCAATACTTCCAGTCTAATCCGTTAACTTCATGCTGTGCGTCGCAGATCGGGCACTCATGCCGGTCGCGGCCATGCACAAGGATTCTGACCCACTTTTTTGGTTTGTCGCGATCCCGCGCCGGCTCGAGTTCGTCCATAGCCGCGGAGATATCTGCCGGTGTGAGCGATCCGTACCCGGTGATCGTGCACCGGAAGAGCAGGTAAGCCTTTGCCCTATCTTTTTCTATAAGCATTGATCTTAATCCTCCTTGAAGTTCTGTCTTTGTTCTTGCAGTGGACATCGACCCATGTCTTTTCATCCTTGAGCGCTTCCTCGCGGAGAGCCTTGCGCTTGTCGATCTCGTCCTTGAATTTTCTGTACCCTTCGCACTGTGAATGGCAGCCGGGAGCACGCCATTCACATTCCATGCAGGGAGCTATCAACTTTTTCACTTTTAATCCTTCCTCGTTGCCATGTATTCTTTGCCAGCCCTATTTTCATTACTTGTTAATCCACCATTTCATTATGTCTTTGCCTGTGTATTTACCGCTCTTCCAGTTCATCGTATAGCCAGTACCGGAAGAACTTTTCTCCGTTGTGGATTGGCTCGCCGGCACTCCATCGTTTACTTCGTTCTTGGAGCACCCCCCCCTCAATTTGCTTGTCTATCATCCGTTGAAAAGCCTTTTCATAACTACGTTTGAAAGCTGGGTATCTCTTGAACTCGAACTCTCTGCCTTTCGTGCCTGCCATCGGGCACCCGACACAGCCAAGCCGCTGCCACCCCTCATCATAAAGCTTGCAGTACGGAACGTTGTACTCATGTATAAACTCCCATACTTCTGCGGTGCTCCAATCTATGATGGGGTTCAAGTGCCTTCTCGCCATCTTGTGACAGATGTGGATCATTTCCTGGTCAGGGTTGTCGGGGTCGTAATTCGTCATCCTATAAGACTTCTTCTCTGCAAGTTCCAACCCCCCCCTATGACGCCGCTTGGCTGATTCCGCTTTGCGTACCCCTGTCACAACGAATCTCCCTTGGCCTGCGGATTCTTTAAGCTCCTGGCAGCAATACCTAGCGAGACGTGTCGGTGGCATTCCCTTTTCAGGTATGAGATTCCACATCGTTTTCTGTTTTCCTGCTAGTTTCGGGTTTTTGTAATCATCAGGGTATCTAGGTGTGTCAATAATCACATCTTCAAATGACTTTATAAACTGCACCAATTCAGGTGGGTCTACGCTAGTCCTCTGATAGTGAGCATCGTATTTGACCCCCGCCATGTCCGCTAAGGCTTTGATTACAACGCTGTCTTTACCACCTGAAAAAGCAAGGAAGTATCCGTCCGGTGGTTCGAATGTCTTCAGTCTTTCTATCGCTTGTTCTACTTTGTCTTTGCCGTAGATGTTAAGCTGGTGTATACTCATCTTTCCACTCCTTGTAAAGTTCTATCCAGTCTTCCAGCCGCATGGTAACCAGCCATTCTGTGCGATCCTTCTTGTGGATCACTACAGGGTATTCACCTTCTTTGGCGTCGCCTTTGCTCTGTGCCATAGCATCCCAGATGTTGAGGCGCTGGACATGCTTGCACTCGATATGGATTCCGGGCAGGCCGGTCACATCAGGATCGCCATTAGCGCCGCTGAACTGCTGGCCACGCCTCGAGTCGAATCCGTACTCCCGGAGCTTACTTGCCAGAGCTCTTTCCGCACGTGCTCCCTTTTGCCTGCTGTTCACCATTGGTCTCACCTTCTTCCAGGGTGATCTTCTCAATCACCCTCTCTTCAAATTCTTCTGTCTTGTCATGCACATATACTGCTTTACTTGCATAATTCATAGGTTTCCTCCGTGATAATTGCACTCCCGATATGGCCGGCCTTTACTGACGAGTCGCACCACATTTTCACACCCATCTCCTGGAGCTTGAGGCAGAAAGAGAAGTCCTCGCCGAATCCGGTCTCGTGGAAAAACGGCGCACCGTATTGCTCTACGACATCCCTTGCCAAGCTACCGGTCATCATACATATACCGAATCCGCAGCCGGCGATCTCAAACAGAGAATCCTTATGGTAGTCATCGAATGTCTCCGATGACGCAACTACGAACCCGTCTTCTCTGTGATACCCAAGAGTCTTTGCTATCATTGGTTTCGTTGGTTTTTTCCTCGTGAAGTACAAACCGCTCACGAAATCCTCGCCGGTCTGTATATCTGCTGTCAGTTTCCTGACTGCATCCGGTGGCACAATCATGTCGCTGTCCAGCCAAAGGATTAGATCAGCCCGGGCATCGACCGCCGCCTGGATCAAATGGTTGCGTGCGTCATACACCAGAGTGTTCGCGCTGATCCCGTACACCACATCCATGCCGCACGTGTCCAGCCCTAAAAGGGATTGCATGAACCTGGTCTGCACCATATCCATGCAAGGTATAGCTATGAACAATCTCATAAATCCACTCTCCTATTCCAGCCATCTATGGCCATCTGCGTCGCGATCCCTCTGGAGAACTCTTCGCAATCAATCCATCCGGTACGCGCTCCGCAATTTGTACATCTCACATAGGCCGCTCTTGTTTTCTTGCCTGCCTTTACCACTCTGCTGTGGTCTTCTAGGTATGGTATTCCACCGCAGAATGGACATTTGAGTAGTCTTTGCATAATTCCTCCGTTGCTCTTTGATTCCATGCGTAGACCGCCATTCTGACGGCCTCGGCATAATTCGTGGGGTCTGATTTAGGAACCCAAATTCTTTTCGTTTTGCATGCCGCGCACTTGACACACGGTATACTGGTCTTCTTCCCCGGGTTCTCGCGCCTGATAAAGCGATCTAATATTGGCCTGCCACCGCAGAATGGGCATTCCTTCATTAGCAGCATTGTCCAGTGGCCGCACGTTTCACATTCCAGTTTGCCCTCGTTAAACGATCTTGAATCGCTGTTTGAGCAATGTCCTTTGTACCAATAGGCACACAATCCGCATTCATGTTTCATTTCGTATCCTTTCTCCCCATGAGCAGAAGTCAACTTCTTGGCACACCCTGCTTCCGTGTATATAGCATCTGCCCCACTGCTCTGTTTTTTCCATCTTGTTGTAATACTTGCAGTCTCCGCACCTGACTATCACTTCGCCTTTGTACATAGGAGGCGTGCCATCGCCAAAGTTTACGGCTATAATTTCTCCCATGTCATACTCTTTCTCCCCAGGCACAGAATCCGTGTTCTTCTGCTCCTGTAGCACCCCACCACTGGCAGATGCCAACGGATTCTATCACTTCTCCATTGCGCTTGACTTTCGCTTCCGCGTAATACTTGCAGTCTTCACACCTGACAACGTCCTCCTCTGTGGTTTCAAACAGATCGCTGATTTCCTGAAGCCAGTCCGGTTCGGGGCAACCTGGGCATTCAAACGCATCCACACTCAGGGACATCAACAAGTCTTCACAATCTATCAGTTTCATTCTTTCCTCCTCCCGCCTGAGCAGTAATCGTATGCTCCTGTTTCTATCGTGCCGAATCTGCTCCAGTACTGGCATATATGACTGTTCTGCCAGTGTTTGCAGTCCATGCACCGGACGATGACCACCACGTCAGCTTCGTTTACTGCTTTTGCTCTGTCTAGCTGTTCCTGCCTTGTCTTGGCATCCTTGATGTCTACCGTGGATGCGTTGTGCAAGATCTGCCATATGTCTTTTTCTACGCCCATTTCTTCTCCAAATATCCTTCTACGATGTCGTCCCACATCTGCATGTACTCCTCGTTTTCTGTTGCCCATACAAACTGGCGGACAAGTGTGAATGTTTGCTCGCATCTTTCCTTTGCGTCTCGGAATTTGACCGCCTTCCGTACAAGGGAATCCGCAGTATTGACATCGATATATCCGACAGCCTTCAAAAGGTCTTCTTTGCAATAATCGTAATACTTACACTGCCGTACGACTTCGTAGCATTTGTTTTCTATGAAATTCTTCATGTCTTCTCCCTTAGTCATCGAGTATGTTCAGAATTAATGCAAAGATTACACCAAGTATCAGCGAGATCCACATAGGTGAGATTACCCATGCCCATCCCCAATCGATGACTCCCATCAGTTTGAGGACAATAAAGGCTACCGTCAGCAGACCTGCAAATCCGACTCCTCCACTTGATTTAGATTCCATCCTTCTTCCTCCTCTCTATTTCGTCCTTGAGGTCTTGCTCCCATCTCAGCCAACTTGGCTTATCAATCTGCTCATCGCCGTATAAGTCCATCGTCCGTTGGGATTCGCAGTCACTGAGCATTACACCCAAATCGTTGTCGGGTATGTGGTTAAAATGTTCTCTTACGATTCCTTGCACTAGGCTAGGCATGTATGTCTTGCGACCTTGGCAGTACCTGATAGCACATATGCAGAGTGTAGCGAAATCTTCTTTACTGATCTTCATCTTCCTCTCCTTTCCAAGGCTCAGGCAGTGGCATCCACGCCACGACCTCATAATTCTGCGTGAAATATGCGAACGGCTGCCTCCAATGCTTTACGTCTCCGACTTTATTGCCGCCAAAATACATATCACCGTAATTCGTTATATCTACGTATCTATGCTTTGTATCGCCCTCTCCGTCACGATATCGATATGTTATAAACACATTGACATCTTCTTCTGGCATCCTCTCACTGCAAGGAATCCAATGACTCTGCTCAAGTTCTTCTATCGCCATACGAATCGCTTCATACGTGTCACCGTTTCCATCTTGCAGTGCCACTAGCTTCCTGATTGCTTCATCGTTCGTCATCTTCGCTCCTTTCGATTACTGTGACGCTGTTCTCTATCCACTCATCAACGCACCACAGTTCTGCTGACGGTTCATCCGCACTGTTTCTGAAATAGCAACAGCAGTTCACGTTTTCATGCTCGAAGTAGTCTTTGTTTTCTGCGAGTGTTCTCATGAGAGGATCTCTGTCTATCAGGTCACCGTGTGGCTCTTTGACCTCTGTTATCGGGCATTCGTCACCTCTTGAGTTTGGGTCTTCCAGTTTTTCTTCTGTCAGTCTGCAAACAACCCACGGTTGATAATCTCCACCTTCATACTCGAAGTAGTCGCACACTGAACAGCTACTAGGCATCTCCATGCCCTTGATATATATCCCCATTATCCTCTCTCCTCCTTTTCGTCAAACTGCACATCTACACACTGTACTCCGACATCTTTCAGTACAACGGCTTTCTCAAGGCACTCATCGCAAATATCGATTGTCACATAGTCATACTTAGGTGACTCGTAGAACGTGCGACCATCCGTTCCATCAAAGTACCTTCGCACAAGTACTTTGAAACGATGTTTGCTTTTCAATTCTTCGGCACTCACACATTCTGGGCAACTTATTTCCTTTTTGCATATATCACAAATCAGGGTTTCTGTAATTTTTTCCATCTTTTATACCTTCCCCTTTCATATCATGCTCACCGCCTTTCCACGGCTCAGGCATTCTCCGCCATGCTGTGATGTGATCGATTTCCTTTTTGTTCTCCGCTTGGTATTTCCAAGTCGGGTCATTCGCTCCGTTCTTTACGACCCAGTAATCCGTCTCGAAGACCTCGTAGTCATCTTCTCCCCATTTGGCTGTGACAAGGACGTGCTTCGCTGTGTCCGGTTCTTTTGAGATAGGTATCCACTGGCTCTGCTCCAACGCTTCAATCGCCATGTCCATCGCTTCTCCGACAGGCTCTACGCTCCAAATCGGATTGCCTGATGTCATGTAGGATTTGATGGCTTGCAGCTTTTTCAGTGCTTCTTCTTCAGTCATCTTCTTCTCCTTTGTAAAAGTCGGGTGCTTTCCTTGCACAGTCAAAGCAGTGGATTTGTGTTTGCTTGCACCCTTTGCATCCGCTTGTTTTCTCCAGCGCTTCGATAGCCATGTCAAATGCGTCTGCCAATTTATCCGCAGGTATTTTTTCTTCGCTTAAATCATAGAAACCAAGGTCGTAACAGTCTAAGATTTTTATTGCTTCTTCTTTAGTCATCTGCATCACTCCTTTACCATTTTCGCATTTGCACTAGTGCATAAACAAACGCTATCGAAAGTCCTATGCCTATAGCACGTATAATTGCCCCCAGTAAGTCGCTCATTCACGCCTCCCAATCTATTGCCTGTCCACATCTTGGACAATATCTTTTGCTAATCTGAGTGTTCATGCTCCACGAAAGCTGTCGGTTGCACCGACTGCACCTTTTGGTAGATGTTGTTTGCCTTACTGGCTTCGGTATTTGCTTCTCCAAGGCTTCGATCGCCATGTCGAGTGCTTCCCCCATTGCCTTGCCTGTTAAGTCTGCTCTATTCACTGTCCTTAAAAATTCATGCTTGATGCACGTTATTGCGTCTTCATAGTTCATTCTTCGCTCCTCCTTTTCTTGCAATCACTCCCACCTGTTGATCGCTGTGGCTTTGCCCTGACCTCATTCGAGGCTCGGGTGAGCGTCCTCACCCTTAACAGCCACACCCTTGCGACCGTCTCGCACTCACTTGGTATATCATCGAGATTACTCGGTAATATCGCCCACTGCCTCTATTGCATCCTGTCTGCAGATTAAATCAATTGCGCCATTTTTTGGTTTAACTACGTCATTTTGCGGTTCTTTGGTGCAATTAGTCATCTCGCTTCTCCCACTTCTCCCACTTATCCTTGAAGTTCTGCTTGCATTTTATGCAAGGCTCTTCCCACTCGTTTTTCCTGCTATGCTTGCAGTCCTTGCAACCGTCATGCTCCGGTTTTTCCGGTGCTTCTGCGAGTACTACATTCTCAATCTCCAGTGCTAGGTTCATGATACCCATGATTTGCCCAAGGGTATGGTCTACGGAGTTGGCTCCTTCCAGTTCGTAGACCTCGCTCAACACTCTGTATACGGTCTTGTAGATATCTTCCTTAGTCATTGCTTTCCTCCTTGTACTCTGCATCCCACCAGTCTTTAACAATGCGTAACTCTATGTGGTCTTTTGCAGTAATGCTCCCATCAAAAGCCTCACTGTCTGCCGTTTTAATTGTGGTTGACCTAAGGTAAGATGGTATCATCTCCCCAATTTTATGACCGTTGGTTACTACCGGATGCTCTCTGCTCCATTTCTCTACGATTGGCACGGCCTTTTCTGCTTCTACGTCAAAATCATTGACAGGGCAATTACTGGCCATGAGTGGGCAGTCAGTACATACATCATCATGGCTTTTGCACATTCGGTTCAACTCGTTGATAAAGTGTATTGCATCCATCTAATCACCTCTTATCCTTCTCACTATCTCCCGGATATACCATACTGTCATGGCTACGAGCATAAACAGTAGCCCCGCCAGTACGAGATGTCCGATTATCTCCCAAAGTAATTGCATATTATTTCCTCGCTAATCCGTTATGCCTCAGCCATCCATTGATGCCGAGATAGCCGTCTGCATCTACTGTCAGCCAGTGCCTCCTGCATCCGTCGCAATCAAGGCCAAGTTCATTGCCTTTGCCTCCCTCTGCTTTGCCCTGTTCGCAAAGATCGCAGAAGGTTACGGCGCAATCAATATCTCCATCTTCCCATGCTGTTAAAAAATCGTACAGCACATCATCCGTCATTTTACGGATTACATCTGCGTTTGTCATAACTTCCTCCAGATTTATAGTAAGGCGGGGCAAGGGTTTGCAGGTCTCAGTGTTTTTATTGATTGTTATAGTTGATTGTGCCCCGCCTGACTATCTAGTTAAAACGGCAGATCGGAATCCTCCAAAGGCATAAATCCACGATCCGGTTCTTCCTGAGCTCGGTCACTGTCTTTCCATTCAAGGAACTCGACGCGATCGGCAACAACGTCTGTTGTGTAAACCGTGGTGCCTTCCCTGCTCTGGTATGATCCTGTCTGGATCCTCCCCTGTACTCCGGTCAGCAAGCCTTTTGACAAATACTTGCTGCAATTCTCTGCCTGCTTCCCGAATACGGTGATCCTTGGGAAGTCTGCTTTTTTCTCGCCCCCTGATTTCACCGGTCTGTCAATAGCCAGCGTAAACGTGGCTATTGCGGTGTTGTCATTCGTGTACCTGACTTCCGGGTCTCTCGTCAATCTCCCGATTAAAGTTACTGAATTCATTTGTTTCCCTCCATATCATCCAACGGTTTCCAGGCTTTTTAGCCTCATGTACTTCGTCCTCTGTGAGTTGCAGCCCCAGCGCGATCTTTTTTCTGAGCTTTCGCTCGTCGATTTTCCCTTTGCGGCCGTACTTGAGCAAGTTGTTTATGTAGCCCGGGCTCTTGCCTAATTCCAGGCTGAACTCTGTTTTGGTCTTGCCGCGCCGCTTTAGGAACTCAACGATTGCCTCGTTGCTAAGCGGTGGCATGTGCCACAGCCTCTTTGTCCTGTACTTCGTAGCTCGCACCAGCCAGTCTATTTCGTATCCTGCGCATTCCGCGTAGTTTTCTGCCTCTTCACTGCTCAGGAAGCACGCGGCATTTATAAATGGCGTAGTTGGGTCTCCACCCTTTTCCAAGGTGTCGTACATGCCGGCCGCATAATTCCTAAGCGCGTGCCGTAATGCTTCGACGGCAAATGTCCGAGCTCCCTCGTCGTCAATGTCGACGACTTTTTTCCTCTTGGACATATGCTCATACTGTGGACACATCTTGACGCAGTACGATTCTAACTCCCGGCATCCTTTTTTCTTTATCAGGTGCCTCTCCGCGATCCAGCCTTTCACCGGCTCAAACTTTCTAGACCATGAGCACCCATAGCCATTTGCCGGCACAGCGTTGCTGCACTCCCAACATATGCTGTCCGATTTGTAAACCATAAACCCTCCTATATCGTTTTAAACCAGCTTGTAAGTCGACGTTTTTTCGGCCAGCCTTGATTGTCCGCTACCCTGCACAGGTAGCTATACGGTTTGTTGATGATCGACAGATCAACAACCTGGTCATCGATCATGTTGATAAGCTCGTCAAATCTCTCGTACCTTTGGTCTAAATTCTCGAGGTCTTCATCCGATAAAATATCAAGAAAAGATTTGGCCTCAAACGTCTCATCATCTTTATTTATATTTATTTCTTTATTGTTTGTTGTTGCTAGCTTGTTGCTCTGTTTGTTGCCCTGCTTGTTACTGCCTGTGGATAACTTTTGCCAATCCCCGTATTTTTCAACGGTGATGAGGCGATATTTGTTTGTTGAAGTGTTTGTTACATTCTTTGTTGATTCTAATTTCTTGAGTGCTGTACGCACTTCCTGAACAGACAGCCCCGTCTCCTCCGAAAGTTTGGCAAGAGATGTTAGCCGCTGGCCTCTTTTTACGGGGATGCCATTCACATATCCGTCTTTACGATTTGCAACCAACAACAAATGTATCCACAGATGCAGACACTTGGAATCTTTGTACCACTCCCACTCAAGCAAGTCACGGTGCAAACTGATCCAGCCATTCATTATTTCCACTCCATCTTCATTCTAGCGAGCTCGTCAGGTGTCATGGTTTCAATGTCCAAGTCCTTGGCCTGAATGACCAGATAGTCTATCAGCCTGGCCATCTGTTTCGTGTCGTAAACCGATGATCCGTAATAGCACCTGACTTTGGTGCACCCTTTTAATTTGGACGCCGCCACGTCTGCAAACCATCCGTCCCCCTTCGAGTTCCATTTGTCCAGGAACGTCGGAAGAGCTCTTGTTTCGACCGCAACGTCTGTCCATATCCCCGCCTGTTCAACGGCTTCCTGATAGACTTTCATCTTCGTGTTGTGGATAACTTTAGCGATCTTGTCACACAGCACCCACATGTACGAGTTCGCGTCCAAACTCCTCGCCTTACGTATGGGTCGTATACTAGCCTCTAACGGCTTTTCCCCCAGCTTCTCGAACAATTTGTCGGCCTCGTGCACATCACGTGTCAGAAACGAAATCTGCATGCCTTTGGGGGATGTGCCTCTTTTCAGCGATCCCTCAACAATCTTCATGCTCAGTCTCCATTTCTGTCTGTCCAGGAATCTGTCTCCTGTCCAACGCTCGTACTATCTTCATCAGTTCTGCGATACGGTGAACGACTTCTGCTTTGTATTTCTGCATTTCGGCGTCAGTGCCGTACCTGTATCCCTTTTCGTAGCTCGATGAGTACACCGGAACTCCTTCTTTCCTGAGTTCCTGCACCAGCCTGCGGAGCCTTCTGTCTGATACCCCGAGCTTGCCTGCGAGGACTTGCCTGCTTTGAGGCTTATCCGTCAGCATTTCTGCCAGTCTTTCTTTTAATTCCATGTTCAATCCTCCAAGTAGTTCCTGCCTATAAGCCGCAGGAACTCTTCCCTTGTGTGTGTTTCCTCAAACTTTTTCTGACACATCCGTTTGTAGAACAGATCGGTCTCTCTGTCATTGTGGGGAGTGGCGTTAGGTGAATCAGCAATGTGATGATCCCACCTAAGCCACACCCAAAATCCGTTATCTTCCGAAATCTGCCGGTCGCCTGTACCGAAAAAGATGTGGTGCTTGTGTAGGTTGTTAGGTGATTCGGTGACAAAGCACTTCTTTTCAGTCTGCAATATTGATTTCATCTTTCATTTTCCTTTTCAACTTGCGTGACAACTCTTTAAGATTCGGAAGGTATACGCCTTTTACCCACGACTTGTCATAATCGACCGGATGGAAGCCTATCCTGTTCGCATCGATGGGAGCACGCTGGTCGTACTCGTCCGGGTACAACGCATAAGATACGATCCACAGTCTATTGAACTTCGGGAGCTCCAGCTCTGATTGCATCAGCTTGTAGCAGTACATCTCGACCTGAGCTTGCATCCAATATTGCTTTGTGACCTCGAATTGTTTCGACGCCTTGTGCGTCTTGCACTCGTAGATCGTGCCATTAACATCGCCGTCGTAGTTAACTCTGAGCCTGTACTTCTCGTAGATTATCTGCCGGTCAAGATTCATCTCGTCGGTGATGCTCCGCATTATCGGATGTTCGTACAAATTTCCAGCTTCGGTGTACTTGTTGCCACCGAACGCCTGCGGTGCTCCCAGTTTCACACCCCACCAAGATTTCCACGTTTTGGTGTCTCTGTTCTTTGATACAACATATCGTGTGTCAGATGCTCCAAAATAACCGGAGCGATCCATGTCGTGAATCATACGGCCTTGTACCCCTCAATAAACGCGAGTGCTCCCGGCAGCCTGTCATCTGTCAGCTCGTCAAGGGAGTTCACTTTGACAAGCCTGCAAAGTTCATTCACTGGATAGCCTTTTGCGTCGCACAGCGCCGTGACCTTGTCGATAAGTTCTTTGCGGGTCGGAACAGGTACGTCAACTTTTTCTTTGGCCTTATCAGCTTTCTTTTCTTCTGGTCTTTCATCTTCTGGTAAATCCTCCCCTGCGTAAATGTAGAGACCCAGCCCATGCCTGGCGCATGCCTTTGTGAGCGACCGCTGGATCGATGTGTTGACATCAAAAGACGTCAACTTGTCAATGCTGATGGATTTGTTCCTGTAATCCATGACAGGCAGATACTCGATATGCTCCTGCCCGTTAATAGTCACGCCAGTCTTAACCCATGCAGTCTTTCCGTCTGTATGGTAGATCCAGCCATCGGCGTTCTCGTAGATGGTGTAGTTGGCGTCCGGGTAGGCCTTCTTCACTTCAGCCCATGCCCATGCCCACGATAGGTAACTGAGGTTGTTCTTCTTCTCAACGTGACCGTTCACGTTGATCGCGTTTAATGTTTCGAATGTGCTAGACATTATCGATCTCCTCTCTTTCGTACTCTATGGTTGCTACTTCCGGATCGTTGTGATACTCCGAGTTGCTTTTCGAGCTATCCATCGCCATGACCGCGAACTGATGCGCGGTCTCGATGTTATCAAATTCGTGATAGACCCCCGTATATTCATTCCTAAGCGTTACCTTGTACTTCATTCTTCATCTTCCTTTCTGCTAAGATAATCATCTACCAACTCGATAAAATCATCCTTGCTGTATCCCATCTTAGCCATTGTTTCGTCCAGCAATTCGGCGATCCCGTTGGTGCATTCTGGGCAAAACGGATCGTCCGGTTTCATCCAGTTTCCACATGCGCAGCGCTTTGCCGGCACGAGGCTTTCGTCGTCCCCACATCCCGGGCAGTCCCGGTGGATATATCCGTTGTCCTTTTCCATCCATTCCGGGACTTCGATGTCCTCGTAGAACTCGTTGCAGTTTTCGCAGTAGTACATTATTTCCTCCTAAAATGCTGCCCAGAATATCACGTACAAATACAGGATAATGATCCCGAAACCTATTTCGAGACACTCCCGGATGAACCGTCTTCTGCGCCTTGCTAATATTCTTTTTACGCGTCTATCCCCTGCGTCCATTTTTAACCCCTTTCCTATACTGCTTTGGGAATAATCTTCCCTTCATCGACCCATTTGTAAAAGTCCTCACACGCATCAGAATCAATCCTTGAGAATCCAACCTCGCTGTGGGAGCATGGGTATCTCTTTTTTCTCTTGTCGCTGTCGATCTCCAAGAATGGGCACTGGGAGCATGAAAACCTGACGCCCTTCTTGTTATACTCGTCTTTGATTGTTTCTGCGATGTCTCTGCACGAGGTGTAGGTTATCACCGCATAACGAGCTTTTACATCCACGTCAAGTTCAGGACTGCATCCTGCAAGCTCCTGCATTCTCTTGTTGATTTTCTTTTCCAGCTCTAGTAGGGATTCGTCCTCGATCAAGGACACCTGTCTGTAAGATTCGTTTCGCATTAACCCTCCTTTCTCCACGCAAAAAACCGCCGTGGGATTTCCACGACGGTTCTGTGCTACATGTTATGTTAGAGACTATTCCGGGGAATTATGATTTTCGGAATAGTTGAGCACAGAACCGCCATTTTTCAATTAGATTCGGCCTTCACTTCTCAAATCCTTAAGCAGATTTTTAAGGTATTCTGAAAGGGATAGCCCTCTTTCAGAGGCCAAAGTTACTAGATGTGCCTTAAGTTCTACCGGCACTTTGGTGCTGACCACCGCGAGTGGCCAGTCGCTAGATTTTGCAGGCAATTTCATCACCTCCATGTATTATTATAGCAAAACATGTCTTTGTAGACAATAAGAAATTATAAAAAAGACGGAGAAATTTTCCCCGCCTTTTTTGCTTATCTGCCCATTGCTGATATAGCTTCTCTGAGCGAACGTTTCACCCTAGGATCGCTAGTGCTGTTCATCATGTCTTCCAGCTGTCCTCTGATGTGGTCATCTCTGCTATAGCCTCTGCTGTATCCGTCCTCGCGGCTGTAGTCGTCGCGTGAGTAATCATCGCGGCTGTACCTGCCCATGCTATCACGCTTGTAGCTGTAGCCATCGTTAGAGTGCTTTGAGTTTTCCATAGCTATGATCGTGTCGATGGACTTGATCGAGTGCGTCAGCTTGTCGATGGACTCAAGTGCTCCCGAAGTCAGATTGGATCCAGATGAAAAAGTCTCCAGTTCTCTGCACAGCATATCTCTGAGTTCTTCCATGTGTTTCATGCTGCCACCTCCTTATGCGCTTGCCGGCAGTTTAGAAATTATCTCTGCTGTCTGAGCAGTCTGAGATGCTGCAAGGTTAGCCATTGCGAGCTGTCTTTCCAGAGCCATGATCTGTTCATTCTTGGCGTCTATCTTGTCAGCGCAAAGTGTGTCAAGGATTCTCTGTGTGTTTGCAGTCTGGTTTGCGATCACGTTCTCCAGTGCGTTAGTTACTGCTGCACGATCTGCACATGCTTCTGTCGCGATCGTGTACTTCAGATCTGCTGATGCAAGCCTGTTTTCACAGCAGCATGATGCGAGCTGAGATGCAAGGTCTGTCATGCCGCCGGTCACTGCGGTCTGCATTCCGAACATCTGATTCATGTCGGCCATCTGCCTTGCGTTGTTTGCGATCTCTGCGGATGCGAATCCGTTTGTTACGTTCTGGTTTACGCCTGCAAATCCATTACAAAGGGACTGCTGAACGTTTGAGAATCCGCCGCACACATCTGATGCGAGGCTTGTTATGCCATTCATAACTGCGGACTGGTCAAATCCTCTCTGGACGTCTGCTGCAACGTATGGTGTGCCGCCGTTGCCGCCGAAGCCATTACCCCAGCCGCCATTCATCGCAAGGATCAGTACAAGAAGCCACCATGCTCCGTCTCCTCCCCAGCCATTATTGCCATACCCTGATACGGCGGCAATGTCAGCCGGGCTCATTTCATTTGTTAATGCCATAGTTGTTTCTCCTTTTGGTTCAAAGATATATGTTTATGTGTAGCTACCTAATCATTTTTCTCAGCTCTGTTGCCTGCTGAGCGATCTGGTTGAATGCGTTTTGTGAGAGTTGCCCCGAGCGGAGCATGTTTTCTACCATCTGCTGTGGGTTCCCGGAGAACGTCTGCCGCATCTGGTTGAACTGCTGGAGTATGTTGTTCTGCGTGCTCCCCTGGAGCATCTTAAAAATGTTATTGCTCATCGGTGCCCTCCTTCAATCTGTTTTCCAAGTCTGCCAATGCCTGTGCCAATTCTTCTTTTGTGACGTACGGAGCATGCTCCGGTGCTCCCGCATCTTGGTGCTCCCGATACTCATAAACAGACAGCCTCGGCATGCCCGACTGGTCTGCCGTCTTGATAAAGAATAACTGGTTTTCGCTGTCCATGAGGAGCACGCTTCCTCCCGGTGCTACAGGAAATGCTTTTGCTCCCTCAATCCCCTGCACCCAGTTGATTTGGTTGCTTGGTTGTGCAGGTTGGGTAATGTTGGGTAATGTTGGATAAGGTTGGTACCCTGTCGTGAAATAATTGCTGTATGCCATTTCTACCTCCAATAAAATACGGGGATCTCATCGCCGCTGTCCCAAGTGTCGTAGTAGTTGCCATCTATTACAGCTATTACATGAGTGCCGGTGCCTAATATGAATATTCCATCGGGATGGTCAGCACAGAAATCCTTGACGGTATAACAATAAGGGCATGTGTCCGGGATCATGTTCCTTTCAAAGCCTTTATCCGACAGGTATGAGTGCCAGACGTAATTGCTCGACGGCATGTCATAAAGCGCCAGCCCTTTGAGCATTAAACCTATATACACGCTTATCCACCTTTGCCCTGTTGCTATGGATATTGCTCTTATTACGCAATCTCCTACCCTCTTTTGGGCAGGATTTGGATTAGATTTAATAAACATTTCTCGGTTCCTCTGCTATAATTGTGCACTAAAAAAGACCCTCTGACGATTCCATCAAAGGGTCTTTTCTGCACCTGTTTGGGAGCATTTTAGTCCCATAAATGTGCTAGCACTTTTTTCTCTTCTTTATAGACGATCCGCTTTACTTGGCTGACAGAAAGATCAAACTCCTCTGCCAAGGACTCAAAACCGATCCCGTCTATATACCGGCGCTTAATAATTGCTCGGTTTCTTTCTCCGTTGCGGCCGATTACCCACTGATCCACGGCGAACTCGAACTCGTCTCGGGAGATTGCTCTTGTTGGTGTCATTCCTGCGCCTCCTGGTTCCTCTTGACTTTTCACGCTTTATCCTCGCCATGTAGGAGTGCTTAATTGTTAGTTTCTGGCTCATGTTTCACCTCGTTGTCATTGCCTATTACGTTTGTCCCGGTTCCGTCCTGCTCATAGGTTTTACTGGTTGTGTCCCCAACATAGTCGTATTGGTTCCACTCATACAACCACGCCAAGTTGGATGCGCATATCAACAGGATCGCAAGCACAAGGCATACAACCAGCCTCCTGATCGTTCGCTCCATTCTGACCATACAGGATTCAAATACTATCATTGGTACTTTCTTATCTTCGTCCATATCATCCTCCTAATGTTTTCTGGCGCAGTTTGCGCACGTTGTTCAGATAAGCCTGTGATGTCGACGTTTTTCCTGACGTGCCTGTGCCCTGTATCTCTGCCGAGTAAGTTGCCCAGTCTTTATCGAACGTCGAGGTCTTCCCTGACGAACCGCCGCCTCTGTGGCCGCCACGTCTTCTGCCGTAACTACGTCTGCGGCCATAACGCCGGTATCCTTTCTTGTAACCTTTGCTGTAGCCTTTCCCTGAGCTCTTGGAATCATCCTCGATGTCAATGTAAGTATCCATCGAATATGGGTTCTTCGTGTTGCCGTACCTGCAAAGCGCTTCAAACAGGCAGGCCTTTTCATTTTCTGAAGTAATGCCCAAGCCCTCGATGTAGTCGATGATGTCCTGCTTTTTTGTGCCAACACCGGACAACTTCATGTCGTCCTTGATCCGGTCAATATCCTCGAATGTGTAGCCTGATTTTTTCAGCCCCATCCCTGCATTAGCCTTTTGGGATGTGATCCCAAGAGCTTTGTATGTGTCGGCATCGATTTTATGCTCTGCGGCAGCCATAGCTTTCTTAATCGAAGACGCGTTGGTGACTTCTGCTTTTTTCAAAGTCGCCTCGATATTGCACGACGCGTTCGTGTAGTCCGTCACCGCTTTCGCTTTCCCTTTTTTCTTGACATAGTCCTGAGCAGTCTTAAGTTTGTCGTCATGGATGTCATACGCCAATGCTAACGATGGCATGTTTGTAACGGCGAGTGCAAGAGCCTTGGTCTGGTAGTCCTTGGCGTGTGCTCTTGACAAGAGTTTTTCTTTTCCCTTGTAGAACTTGAGGAACTCTTTGTTACCGATTCCGTTCGACTTGCAGAACCTTATTGCATCGAGGTCAGCATCCGACGTGTGGTCGCCCTCTTCGAGCCTTTTCACTGCAAAGTCTGCACCGTATGTCTTTTCATCTGCAAATGTCTGACTCAGGTAATACCCGTCCTTGATCTCAGCGGACTTCATGTCTATGGTCATGTTGTCATAAGACCTGGCGTCGAACATTTCCTTTTGCATCTTGTACATCTGGATTCTGCTTTCCTTGCCGTACTTGTACAACTCGTCATAGTTCATCCTCTTGTCATCGGTCAGCTGATAATCCGGATTGCCTGTCATGTTGTAGTAGAAGTATTTCTTCTGCTCATCCGGGAGTTCGTTGTAGATTTCTATCAGCTTGCGGTCATGCTCGTCTTCAGTTATGTTTTTCACAGTTGAAGGATTAACCGCTGCAAACAGGATTTTCATAGCAAGGTTGTTCCCTGTTGTTTCGACGTCTCTTCCTCTTCGGTCAATTTTAGGGTTCAGGAAAACTTCTCTCAATACTGGGACTTTATTGCACAATTGTTTGCCAAACGAATCCCATGACTTTGCGAGGGCGTCTTTTTTCGTTGACCTCGTGTCCCTTTGATAAGTATCCGTAGCCATTGCCGTCTGAGCCATTAATTGAGGCAGAAACGATGACGCGTAGTTCTGCGGGAGTTTACCCAAGAGCAGCTGTGCCATCGCACCGCCCCAGTCGTTCTCCCCTGCATTTTCGCTCTGGCCTCTTTCGGCCTGTTCCTGGAACTGCTGGATCGTATCCTTCGTCGACGCCATAAAGGATGTGTCAACAAGAGGGTCGCAAGTCATTAACATAACGTTGACAAATTCCGTTGGGCTGATTTTCTGCGATCCCTCGACAAATGTCTTGTAAAGCTGAGCTCCCATAAATATTGACGCCTGCGTTGGCGAAGCCCAGTCAATTGTCCATGACTGCTTTTTCCCGCCTATGTTTAGCTTCATTGAGTAATCTTGGTAGCCCATGTCGCGATCGTAATATTCGCTCCCGGATTCGTCGCCGGCATGTGTTGTTACCCAGCCTCTTTGTGCCAAGTATGCACCCATTAGCATCACGCCGGTTCCGGTGATGCCTGTGGCCATATCATGGAGTCCTTGTTTGAACAGTTCTACGTCTTTTGTTTGCGCCAACTTTGGAATACTTGCCACAAATTTTACCGGCGAGTAGTCCACCGTTCTTCTGAATACATTTACCGGAGTCTTTACAAACGGGAGCAACCCTTCCAGTATTGCGTTGGAACTCCTGTATGCTGCTGTCCCTATACCGGTTTTTCCCTTCTTGGCGGCTGTACGCTCTTTGAGTTTAATGATCCAGTCGGATGCGGCAGAATCATCTCTAAATGTTGCATATTCTGCTCTGTCCAGTGCGTATCTCCTCGCCGAATCTTTCTGGGCTTCGGTCATTTTTGCAAAATCCAGACCATTAGCCTCAACGTATCTGCCATAGTTAGTGCGGAACACTCGCTTGAAAGTAACCATGTCCTCAGCTTCAAGCGCTTTATAGTTCAGCTTGACAAGTTTGGCTGTCGCTTTCCACAGCGGTTTAGGAGCTATATGCTTGCCCCTCTCTATAAGAGTTTTATCTGTGGACGCCAGCGCAGATTCCAGGTATTTGTTCCTGCTGCCGCTTGCCTTGTAAATGCGTGCAAACTCAGCGTCCAATTCTTTCCTGTTTACTCGAATCCACTTCTGAGGGGCTCTGACCATGTCGATTGACCCACCGCGTCTTTCTATGACGCCTTTGCCGGCCATCTGGAACAGTATTTCTAACCCGTCTGATAGTGTACGCAAGCTCCCGAACACCATGTTTGAGAACAGGTTTCGCCCGTGAGTCCTGACATTGAGAAGCATCGCCATGTGTCGGAATTCGTTAATTTTCTGCATGGTTCCTACTGGCACTTTGTCGATAAGCTCTCCAGCAATATCCGTGCATATTTGCTCTGCTTCTTCTTTCGTCTTAGCAGCGGCAAGCCTTCTCGTTTGTTCCTCTGTCAGTTCCAACTTTTCCCCGTTGAGGTTGTCTTTGAATCTTTCAGTTATTCTTTTGGCAAGGTTCTCACCGGCCTTCACTCTTCCTCCCGGGGTGGAAAACCTGTAACGGTTGAACGCAGCCATGTTAGCACCACTCTTGCTCGCAATGTCTGCGTATACGCCGAATATTTCGTCGTAGTCGTCTTGAGCGATCTTTCTGACTGTGTCCGGGAGGCTCTTGTCTATCGCGATCGCATGTGCTTCATTCAGCATAACGCTGCATCTCGCAGAAGCAGTTTGAATGTCATCCAATCTGATGTTAGAACCATCTGCCAATATTTCGGCTTTTAGCTTTCTGTACCCGCCGTCTTCTTTCAGGATTTCTTCAAACTGAGCACTTATGTCCTCGTCCCTGACAAGCCCTTTAACGGACGTTTTTCTGCCAAGCGCTCTTCTCATGGCCTCGTCAAACTCGTCCAAATCTTTTTTCGACGAAAGCCCGATCCTTTCGTTTAGCGCCGTTTTATTTATGTGGTTTGTCCTGACGAATTCTTGCCCTCTGTATTGCGACAATGTGTCGCCCGTTTTCAGAACATCTATTGGCTTCTCTTGTGGATAAATATCCGTTGCGCCAACCTTCCTCGCCATTTCTTCGGCCTTGACCGCATCCATTGCTTCCTTTTCAGATACGCCTGAATCTTTGAGAATTTGCTCGATCTGCTCCGAGGTCTGGCCTTTTGCTCTCGCGTCAGATATAGTCTTGTTCAGCTCGGCTTTCTGCTTCGCTACTCGGTTCCGCTGACGGATTTGGTTCTCTCTGACCTTCGCCAATTTCTGGGTGAAATAAGGATCGCTCCTGTCCAATCTGCGTACTTCCGGGGTGTCCATCTGTTTAAGGTATTCAGGCACTGCCATGCCGCGATCCTTGTACACCTTTTTCTGTGCGTCAAAGAACGCACCTTGTGAACCCGCGCCCTTCCACTCTTGCTTTCTGACAGCTTCCAGACTGTTTTCCAGTTCTTCGTCGATGGCCTCGCCTTCTTGCTTTGGAGCTGGCGCTTCCGGTTTCTCGGCGCTAGCCGCTTTGGGTTTAGGCGGTTCCTTGGCCGCGGCCGTTGCATTTTCTACCGTGCTTACGTTGCCTCTTTCAGGATGGTACTCCCTGCCAAGAGCCGCGAGGGTTTTCCGTATATTTTCTTCCTCAAGGTCTCTGTCTTCGTCAAGGTTGAGGTTCTTCGAGTCTGCCTCAATTTCTTCATAGAACTCAAGGTCTTTTCTGAGTTGCTCGTTCTGTGCTTTTGCTTCTTCCAAAGACGTGGACGGTTTGTATTTGGATTCGGGTTCCCCACGCGCCTGTAGCATGTCCGCGAGTTCTTTGTTCTGCGTGTCTAGTTCCTCAAGAGTTTTAGGTACCGGCATATCGCTGGACGTTACGCCTGATGTTGGCGTTTCGTCCAAAGCATTGACGGCCGCTTCTACGTCGGCTTCTCTTTGTGCCCTGCTCTCCGCGTTCAGTGAGCCTGAATCTTCCTTGATGTTTTCAAAGAACTCAAGGTCTTTCCTCAGCTGGGCATTCTGTGCCTGAGCTTCTTCAAGTGTAGTAGCCGGCCTATATTTGGACTCCAGCTCGTTATAACCTTGCAGCCTGTCGGCCAGTTCTCTGTTTTCTGCATCGATCCTTTCTAGATCCCCGGAAGTTTCTCTGGCTGTTGGCGCCTCCGCGGATCGTGCTGGCTCATGGCCTTCAGGAAAATACTCTTTGTACTTTGCGGCACCTTCGTCATACGTTTCACCGGCTTCCGCTCTGGCTTTTTCAAGCCTGTTTGCAAGCCTCTTGGTTCCACGCTTTTCGTCCTGAGCCTTCTTCAGCTCTGCCGCAATGCTCCTGACTTCTTCGTCTTGGTCGATGAACTCTTTCTTTGTCAACTCGCCAAAGACCTTGTAAGAAGCCTTTTCTTCCTGATATAACCTCTGTGCCAGTGCGATGTAGTCCCCGTTAGGTGGAACGTCAACGCCGTCGGAATAGCCCGTGTAGCCTTGCCGCAGCCTCTTGTCAATGATGGCCTCGACCTTCTTGGCGTTTGCAGTATTCTCTGCGCCCTTGTCGTCCACGATGGAGTTGAGAGCTTTCCTTATGTCAGCGTAAGACATTTTCCAGTCGTCAAGCAATTCAGTAATCGAGTCGGATTGCCTCCTCTTGAGCCCCTTGATTTCTGTGTATTTGCTTCCGGTCGTGGTGTCAAGTGGGTTGTCCCATCTGTCTAATGCGATCCTTTCGCCCTTTACGCCCATGCTGAGCTCGTCTAGCATTTCACGCGCTTCGGCCTGATAGAAATCTTTGACTTCTGGGTGATCGTACTGATAAGCATTTACCTTTTGGCTGCTTATGTCCTCTGCCGGTCTGCTCTTGACTGCTGTGTCTGCACGTTCGCCAATGTCTTCTGCGATCTCTTTCGACTCTGCTGACAGCGATCCTGTTTCCCCAGCTTCTTCTTCGAGTTCTTTAAGCATCTGCAAATCTTCATCGTCAACACGTGGTGCCGGTGCCTCTTCGTCAGCGCTAGCGATTAACCTGTTGACAGCGTCGTCTGAATAGTCAGCGGCCAGTGCTTCCCTGATTTCATCGTCAGAAAAACCGTCGTCCTTGAACTGGCGCACCATGTCGTATTCTTCGTCGCTAAGTTGTCCCGCTGTGCGCAAGTTCTTTGCTGTTGCTTCTGCCGCCGGGGCTTCATTCGGCCTCAAATCATAAATGACTGAACCGTACTCGGTGTTGTCCAGCCCCTTCATCCCTCGAACATCTACGCCGTCGAATCCAAGTTCTTTCATGATGATGGTGGACGCGGAGTCGTCTCTGGCGCCAGCATGGTAACCAACATTAGGCTGTTCTGCCGCGGTCTTAAGCTGTTTGTCTTGTTCTGCTGTTTCAAGTGCTCTTTCAAGCAGAGCCCTCTCTTCAGGGGTTCCAGGCGAAAGTGGCTCCCTGCTCACCTGTTCCGTTTCTAAAGGCTTAGTGTTGCTTCTGCGGACATCCGTCCGTTTTCTCAGCTTTTCGCCCTCTTCGGCATTTCGGATCACTTTGTCACCGCGTTCCTTCAGCTTGGCGTAAAGCTTGTTGTATTCTTTACGTTCTGCATCCGGGAGATTTTTTATCCCGCCTTGAGCCCTTGCTTTGCTTTCCAGCTGCATGAACTTCTTCGCCTGATTCTTCCCTATGGCTTTGGATATGCCACGGCCGGCAGCACCTATTGCCACGCCGCCGGCAACATCCAATCCGCTGTACAGAGCCGCTGTCTTTGCGAAACCCTTCTTATCAACTCTGCCATTGTCATCCACGTTTTCCTTTGCGGCTGTGGATAAACTTATCGGTGCTCCGGTAACACCACCGGCAACAGCATCGCCAGCGACTTTCTTCGCCACCTTGGTTGATGTCTTCCGAGCGGTTGCCTGAGCCGCTTTGAGTCCAGCGACCTTGCCGCCGCTCTTTCCCGCAGACTTCGCCGCAGATTTCATAATCATTCTTCCCGCGGCTTTTGATGCGGATTTGGTAACTGCTCCCGCACCCGATCCACCTGTGAGCATTGCCCCGGCCAGATATCCAGCAGCAGTACCTACGCCCTTTGCGATCTTGTGCTCTTCTTCCGATTTCTTTATAGCTTTCTTCTGCTTCTTGGTGTACTTCACGCCTGACTGCTGTTCAAGCGATGCGAAGCCCGGCTGAGATGATTCGAGGAACGCAGATGTACCAGGAGATTTGATTCTCCCCTCTGCCATCCTTTTCTGAACTGGCTTGGATACATTTTTACCTGTTGCCCTCTCGTAAGCCTTGAGGTTCTGCTGAACAACTTCGCCTGACTTTGCGCTGTTGCCCCTCGATGCACTTGCGGTTCTCAGTGCGTTCTGATAAGCCTGAGCCTGTTCGTTTGTCAGTCTGCCCTGTTTGTCAGCAGCTTTCTCCGCTTGTTTGGACTTGTCCATAGCTTGGCGAAGATCACGGAGATTCTGCCTTGCTTTCTCGTCACGCTCTTTCTTTCTCTGCTCTGAAGATTTCGGGGAGACAACAGTCTTGCCTACAACACGCTGACGATAAGCCTGATAGTTATAGGTTGAGCGAGGCTTCTTCGGCTCTGTCTGCTGGCGCGCCTGTCTTCTCCGTCTAGGCGTCTGTGATGTCCTCTGCCTCTCCTGACGAACGCTATACGATCTCCTGACACTGGCGTCTCTCTGCTCACGCTTCTGAGACTGGACAGACCGGGAGACTATCTTCGATGTTTTCCTCGCCGCCTTGGTGGTCTGACCGACCGCCCGCCTGACCTCATCAAATATCTGTTCTCTTGTCTTGCGTGGTGCCATAATTAATAACCTTTCTTATGAGCATTTAGATATCCGATCCTTGTGTTATACGCCGACCTCTTGATCGCATCCTTAGTCTTCTTCGCCGCCTTCTTCAGCTTGTTTACATCGTAGAATGTGGATGCATAAGCGTTGTATGCGGCTTGCTTGTCAGTATCCATTCTGTTCTGAAGGTAGGCGTTTTTCTGATCGTCCACCGCCTGATTGTAGTTGAAGATATTGGACTGCAATTCCGAATTGATCTTGCTGATTTCTGCGTTTCTCGATGCGTTCGTGGTATTCCTGGTGTTCTGATAATCAGTAGCCAGTCCCAGCATCGCCGTTTCGGATGCCCCGCCTCGGATGCCCTGAGCCGCCATCGTGTTCTGAAGTGCCATCTGATTCCTCTGATTAGCGGCGTATGCGGCTTTAAGCTGTGCATCATAGTTTGCGTTAGTTGATGCGATCTGAGACTTCGCCATCTTTGTGGCTTGTTTCTTGTAGGCTTTTTTCGACTGGTCATAATACGAAGTATCGTATTTGAACTTGCCGACTTTTACGCCGCTACCGGAACTGCCTTTGTTCTCATCTTTTTTCTTGCCCGATGAACTCTTTTCCCCCGATGAACGCCTTCTCGAACCGCTGTATCTTCTGCTACCGCCTCTGCTATAGGAACCGCCGCCTGACGAAGAACCGCTCGAACTGGATGACTTGCTTGACGAACCGCCGCCGCTGAGTGAATCCCCAATCTTCTTGGAGCGTGCAGTATTTCCTGCTTTATCGCCGGTCTTTTTCACGGCATTTGCGGCTTTCCTTAAAGCACCAGCAATAGTACGCACCGGGACGTAGGCCTTTGATGCCCCGGTGCCTTTTGCTACATATGTGCCACCCTTGATAGGTTTGCCCGACTTAGTTTTTTTCGTAGCCATATTATCAGCCTCCTACTGAACTATGCAGTCTGCCTTTGAAACTGCACCCATGACTGTTTTACCATCTAGCGTTTCAAACGCTACCCTTACGCCCGCAATGCTCTTGACTTTGTATGTGCGGCCATAAACAAAGTCTGCAAAAGTTTTAGATGACCCGTACTGACATGCACCCTTCTTTATCTTTATCTTTGCCCCGACTTTCAGCAATTTCTGCGTTACTCCGTGAACACCAAGCAATTTGTTAACCTCTGTGGCAATATACTTGAATTTGCTTGCCAAGTAATCGCCGGGACATGCTGTCTGTTGGTACCACCTGTGCATCAACAAATTGCCGTCTTTGCCGCCAGTGTAGTTCAGTTTCTTAATGCCGTTACGCTTACAAATGTCAGCGCACAATGCGATGGTAGTCTGTAGTGCTTTATCTGACACCGGCCAGTTTCCACCACGTTTGCAGTTTGCAACCTCTATCGTGACTGACGAATGGTCTATGCGGTTGCCTGTAGTCCATGCACGATTTTTCTCGCTGACATAAAGCCCGATATTCCCATTGCTGTCCACACCGTAGTTTGATGACGCGTTTCGGGCTCGTGACGCAAACACCGCACCGCATCCCTTGACGGACAAACATCCCGCCATATGGTGGATGACGATGTTCTTAATCTTGCCCTGTCTTGGTGCGGTTCTGTTCGGTGACAGCCTTTTGTATGTGACTAGCGCGGAGTTACTCATCCTCTTCACCTTCTTCCGGGTCTTCGCCTTCTCCGTCAAATAACTCCTCTGCGGCTTCCGGTGTCAGTGCTTTCAGTTCATCGAGAACTTCCTGCGCCTCCTGTGCTATTTCTGTCACATTATTGTTTTTCCACCACCCCGCGTAAAAAATTGCTACAAGACCAGCGATGTATGACAACGCCTCGGTCAGCACTGCATTGTCAAGCGGGCTTATACCCTTTGCCACTAGCCACGCATTCACTGCCAGTATAAGTATGATTATGCCTCTAATTATTGCCTTTGTTCGCATGTGATTCCCTCCTATAACTTTTTACAGCACCCGCTCGTAACGCATATCCATCCACCGTAGTGCTTTGAATATGCCCAGTTGCCTTTGACTTTCGTTGCCGTAAATCTTTTGCCTTTTTTTATGTAGCCTACTCGTCTGTATTTGGTTGACGCCCCACTGCGGACATTCATTCCTTTACGTGCTACCACCTTGTAACGCGCAACAGCTGATTTTTTCGCCGAAGCGTCCTGCGCCTTTTTCGCGGCTTTTGCTTTTTTCTTGGTGTTCTTTATTTCCTGTTTGTCTTTTGCCTTTGTAAAACGATACACCTTGACGATCCGTCTGCCCTGACCCCGGTTTATAAACTTGGCTGACCGCGTGCAGCAACCCGCATCGCCAGCGCACTCGGTGACTAATCCGTTTCCATACCATATTGCAGTATGGCAGATGCCCGGCTTGCCTATAATAAGTACATCGCCCGGTTTCAGCTTTTCCTCGGCTTCACGAATCTGTGCTTTAGTGTTGGTGTAGATCGGGTGCTTCTTTGAAATGCCCGGCACTACCGTCCATCCTGTCCCCGCTTTAACAGAGGGATTGAAGCATCTCCGCATCTGCCCGCCGGTGCCACCGCCACGATACTGCTTGCAGTCTCGCTTGAATCCATGTTTTTTGAACCCAAGCCCATGAACTACCGCGGCAATAACATATGAATTGCAGAAGTACGCTTTCTTCCTTGAAGGCTTGCAGAATTTGCAGAAGCCGCCTTTCCTCTCGCAATGCTTGTTATTGTACTTGTACTTGGGGGCAACTCTTTTGGTGCCGCCATCTTTCCATTTGACCGCGACTTTGTCACACCATTTCAGCATGTTGTTTATGCTGTAGCTCATATCTTGCCCTCCTTCTTTAGCTTCTCTACTCTCTCTTTGATATACGTATTTCCCCCGTTTGAAACGTAGTGTTCGTATTGCTCCCAAAAGCGTTCAGTCTCGATGCTGTCCCACCAGTTTCCCTTTTCGATCTCGGACAGCTGGGCAACGATAAAATTCTTCGTGGCCTCTCTGTCCACTGTGTCCAGTTTATCTTCGATGGATTTGATTTCTTTCTGTACTTGGGCTATCTGTTCATTGATCTCTTTGCTTATCGATTCCACCTGACCGTCAAAGGCTTTGCCCATCCATTTTTTAAGTTGTCTCAGCAAAAAGCCTAGCCCCCCGATCAATGTGACTAAGAATGATACCGCAAACGAGATGTCTCCCAACGTAATGCTATCCATACATTTTGATCCTCCCTTTGTCCGTTAAAGTCTCCTTTACTCGACTGGCTCTTCCTCAGGCTCAGGCTGTGGCTCATGCTCAAAGACTTCGTGCTTCAGTTCGAATCCTTCCTTAGTCATCAGTGACACCGAATCGGTCAGGTGAGTGCTGTCTACTGCTTTGCCTACCTCACGGAAATATGCCTTGAGTGCTTCAGTTTCGCTTTCAAACTGCTGAATCAGGTTTCCTGCTGTTCCGTCTGTTCTGTTTGTGAATCTGATAATAAAGTAGTTATACATTGTTTACCTCCTTAAAGTGCGCTGATGACTTCAGCCAGTGTTGTAGCTGTGCAGTTGGTGTTTGGTGTTATCGTGCCACCGTTTGCGATGTTTGCTGTGGCTTTGTAAAGTATGTTGTTCACGATGAACAATGCTCCTGTTGTGTAGTTCCTTGTTGCCGTGTAGGTGGTTTCGGTCGGTGCTATGAGCGTTGCGAAGTTCCACGGCAATCCCTCTATCTTAGCTTTGAGATTCTCAGGGTACTTGGTGTTATGTCCGACAGGAACGATCCCTGCGCTGACATACCCTTCCGTTCCGTATCCGCTGAGTATCTGTGGATTAGTGTATGGTTCTGCTGTTTCGGTTGTTGGTGTGGCAAGTTCGTAAACAAGGTATACTCCGCTCATTGCCGCCTTGAATGCGGTTGCATCGGTGTAAGATGTGTCTCTTACAAGTATATCTCCGTCAATATACATAGCTATTATTTTGTCCTTCTCAAAGGCATGTGTAATATTGAACGTATCATATGCTGATGATATTATGTTTGCATTGTCGGCATTGGTGGCAGGCTTTTTTACAAGGTTTCTAATGCTGGAACTAACAAATCGCTCTTGACCAGATGTTGGAATATAATTCCAATTCAACGTTCCTAAATCCACAATGCCATACCGTCTTGTAACAGTACCATCATCAGCATATGTATCACCGTCATAGTAGAGATTGTTGGATGCATCTAATTTTGGAATACCTCTTAATATCAATGAATCATCAAGCGGATAACTGTGCTTAACGTATGGTTCGTATTCACCATTGCGATAGCCTGACCAACTAAGATTGATGCAGATGTCGTTCTTATAAGTTTCTCCGTAGCCAACGCCAGTATTGAAACACATATAATGGGCTTTGTCAGGCGTTATAAACGTTGCATTGTATCTTGCTACTTGATTCGAAACGCCTAAATATGCTTCGTTTTCATCATAAAAATACACTGTGTTTGGATTTGATGCATTAACACCACCTGAAATATAATATGTTGTACTTGGCAATACAGGAATTTTATTCTTGCTCCTTATACGGTTCGAACTGTTGGTTTTGTTGCCAGTTGATGATTGATATGCACCAACTTCCCATTCTTCATCCCACTGATTGAACCCTACCGTATCATGACTGCTTACACCGCTTACATGCATCAGTTCACCTGCATTATATTCATAATAATCAAACGGAAACAGTTTTCTAAAGAATGCAACACCTGCACCTGCGTTTGCCTGTTCGAGTGAGTAGATGTAGTCGGCTATGGTTGAGCCGAACATGGCGGTGAGGTCGATTATCTGCAAATTAGTGCAAGTTGTTCCACTACCTGCTGTTTGATATATCCACGCATTTCCATCTACATTAGAATTTGTACCGTTGGAAACGCCACTTACAGCAACGCTTTTTATAGTTGCTCCGCTTAACGCCCCATCTGCAAGGAGACTGCACTCTACATTACTATTAGTTCCGTTTTCTCGTGTGAAAATTGCGATGATGCACAAACTAGTATTAATTGACCGCTCAAAAGCAATCAATAGCTTGTGATTAGCCATAATTGGTGTTCCTGACGTTAATGAAGCACCACCGTTTCCAGTTTTTGAATAGTTTGTTGGTGCAAGCTGATTCCAAGCAACCGTACCACCAACAACTTCATCGTATTCACGATCCGCACCATTGCCGCCGCTCTGACGGAACAGGTAAGGGAAGCTGTCCTCGGTGTAATTGTCCGACAGAAGCTGTTCGGATGAGCCTACTACCCAGTCGGTCTTGTCGGATAAATCTTCCTTTAACTGCGTAATATCGTTCTTGTTTGTCTCGATCTGAGCCACACTGGCTGATACGGATGATGCACTCGCTTCAGCTTCGTCTGCTGAGTCTTCTGCCGCACTCGCACTTGCCGCCGCATTGGTTTCACTCGTTGCCGCATTCGTGGCTGATGTACTTGCCGCCGCCGCACTTGTCGCCGCCGCCTGAGACGATGACGCCGCTCCCTGTTGCCATCCATGTGCCGCCGCTTCTGACGCCGCCGCAGATGACGCAGAGCCCATAGCATCACTCTTTGCCTGTGTGGCTACGCTTGCATATTCACTGGCGTCTTGCGCTCTAGCTACCGCAGTTGCCGCCGCTGTCGTTGCTGTCGATGCCGCCGTCTGTGTGTCTTCCAAATATTCCTGATAAGTTTCATCGTAAGACTCAGCACTCTCTGCCGCCGCTTCCGCTCTGTCTGCATCGGTGTCTGCACTCGTTGCTGAAGCCGCCGCCGCTGTCGCTGATGCTGATGCGCTTGATGCGGATGAAGCCGCAGATGTTGCCGAACCTGACGCCGCCGTTGCTTGTGCTGTTGCAGTGGATGCCGCCGCTGTCGCAGTGCTTTCTGATGAAGCCGCATTAGCTTCGGACGAAGCCGCATTTGATTCGGATGTTGCCGCCGCTGTCTGACTTGCCAGTGCCGCCGCAGCAGAAGCCGCCGCAGCTGTTTTACTCGCCAGTGCTGATGCTTTCGCACTCTCAACACGAGCAGTATACCCGCCCAATACTTCGAGCCAGGTGTCATAAGCATCAGGGTTTTCTGTAGATGACGCCACGAGCGAAGTTTGTACCGTGGTGGCATACACTTTGGTCTTCTTGATTTCATCGTCTGTTATTGCTACTTCGCCGTCTTCATCAACAACATAGACCAGTTGTGCAGACCCTTTGCCTTTATAAGCAGTGTCTGCCGCAGTCAGATCCCATGTTGCCGTACCCTCATCCAAGTCCATTTCGAGTGCGACCGGATAAGGATCGACATCGCCTTTTCTCTTTGCATAGACATAGGCAACGCCCTCGCCAAACTCCTCGATCCATGACGAGATGTTGAAGATGACTTGCTCGACTATGTTTTCTCCCTGTATCCCAAGATTTATTCGCGAAGTCTTGTTCGTGGATACATCAATGGTTACACTTGCCATTATTGTTCCTCCTGTAACTCTTGTATGATAGCTTTGAGTTCTTTGATTTCTTCCTCAAGTTCTTTAATTTTTTCTTCGAGCTGTGGGATCGCGCTCCATGCGTCCCTTCTGTCTAAACTTGTCATGTTAGCCTCGATTCTTCGAGAAGTTTCCCATCGTGTAGACTTTGGTTATCTCGTTTATCCCGAACGGTTCAGCAGTATCTGATCTGACTATTATTTGCAACCTCTTGTACTTCTTCACCTTCTTGCGCAAATGAATGTCCTTTGGCCTGTTCCCCGCTGGGAAACTTGCTGACGCTACCAGTTTTTCTTCCTTGTCATCGACTCGCAGATAAACTTTCGCACTGGTGGTCGAGTAGTCGAAGGTCGGAAGTGATACCAGGCATCCTTTCTTCTGAAGGTTTTTGAAGTATTGAGTAGCACCATCGTTGTCCATGATAGTGCTCCACTCAGCAACAACAGGCTGCGCCTCAACCAAGTCCCTGAGTTCGGTCATCGTTCTGTAGACATTGCAGGACGTATCGTAGCCTATTGTTTCTACTGTAGTCCTTACGGACGCTGGGCAATCGCTGGCGAATGACACATTCCCCTGTTCGTCAACGGTCACGCCTTGCAGAGTGACTGTTCCGTCATCAGCCACCGTAACGTGAGCAAGGTATATCGTTCCCGCATATGTCGGTGGAATGGCGATATGTGCGCCGGTCATCGTCCCGCTGTTGGTAAATCTCAGGATATACGTGACGCCGTCAATCACATATGTTTCAGCGTCATTGTAGTTGTATTTTGCTGTCCTAAGAACCAGTGGTTCCGTGCCGCTTGTTTTCGTCACCGTGACGCGTGTGGCTCCGTTATATACAACTGTCCCGGCAGAATCGTCACCACTTTCAGTAAAACTAACCGTCCGTGTCATACCGTAAGTAAGATTAACTGTCCTCTCTGTCGCGCCCGTGAAAACTTTCAATTGAATATCTGCCAGCGGTCTGTGCTCAAATTCATGCACGATACTGTTTGTGTAAGTCCTGTGCCAGTCATATACCGTGACGCTCGAGTTGAATATGTTGCTCGCCTCAAGAATAAGCGTCTTATCGCCGTCATAGTATATTCGCGCAGGAACCACAAACGCGAGACTCTCTTCCCCATAGTCGAAAGTGTGCGAACCGTATGCGCCCTTGACCACGATCCTGATTGGAGCCGTGTCGAAGACTTTCGTTTCTGTGGTGCCAGCAGTGAGGTCTATGTCTTCCTGCTCAAACGTTTCTATGTATCCGTCCGCTGTGGATGCGTCTACGGTTTCGGTTATGCTTTTGCTTTCTTTTGTCTCTCCGTCAGCATATGCCTCGCTGTCTTCCTCGCCTTTGAACACGCACAAAGACCCGTCCTCGTGAGCAAAGTACAGTTTATCATCTCTTTCGCCAAACGCTACCGCAGGAACACCCTCCCAGTAGTAGCATTCGTACTGGAGATTTGTCTTCGCATTCGCCCATGACGTCTGCTGTGACGAGTCGAGCAGATAAACGTGGTCATTTACGCACAGATAGTAGATGCCGTCATGCACAAAGGAAAAAGCAGTTTCGAGGTTGTCCTCTTCCTTTATCTTCTTGTTGAGGAAGTAGCTTCGGTTCCTGATCTGCCGTTCTTCTTCCTCGTCCGCACTGGCATATATCGCATAGACGCCGTCAGGTGACAGGAAAAGAGGTTCGCCGTTCAGCAGTGAGAAGGTTCTTGACGAGATCGCTCCGATCCCATGCACAGCGTTCTTGACCGCGTAAGCAGTGTTGTCATTGAACGATGTAGGGTAAGCGATGTAAACCGCGGCGTTTGCTCCTACGCCCTCTTTGACTACACCCAGGTAATCCCCCGCTTTCGTAAGACCAAGTATCCTCGTGTCATCAGATCCCGCCTCAAAATAATTGAGCTCAGGGAAATAAGTCGGATCACTCACTGCTGAGTACCACACACGAGATGTGTACTTCGGTGTTAACGATCCTGACATAAACACCTGATTGATTATGCCTGAGCCGTAGATCGCCACGCATCTGCACTGATAAAACGCATCCCTTGCCGGGTTGTTGTCCTTGTCCTCATATTTTAGATAAGGGTATTTTATCTTTATGGAAAAAGCTCCGCTCTTTATTTTGCTCGAAGACGTCAGGGATGGGAAACCCTTCTTGGAAACATATATCGCAAGCTGTCCCTTGCCGCCGGTCTTCCTCGTTATCTTGTAGTATTTCGCGTCAAGCGTTTTCCACGAGCCTGTCTTTAGTTTTATCTTCACTTCTGCGTCCGGGACATACCACTGGCTTTTGGAATTCACCTTCTTGTACGGGGTATTTTTTAATTCCATCTTGTAGGTTTTTTCTCCGTACTTCTTAAAGGTTTCCGCTTTGAAAGATTTCTGCTGTTCGGCAGTCTGCTTTGAAGTCTTCCCCGTTGAGTATGTTATCCTGATGTTGTCTTCTCCCGGTGCTCTCGGTGCGTTCTTCGCCTTTCCCGTGGCGTTGAAGTTGATGCTCGTATCCATTACGGTGTATTCGTCTGTCGAAACTACGTCCCACCCGCCTGACGCATTGATCCTTTCAACCTTGACAGTTCTGTCTGTTCTGATAGGGCTTGACGTCAGGTAAGCCGTTGAAGTTGTGTCACCTAAAAAATCTTCCGTCCTGTACGTTGTGAGCATGTTTACGTTCTGAAGTGCATTGCCGCCGCCGGTCGGAAGTCTCCCTGTTATGATCCTCGGAATGGTAGGCTCCATCTTGTCGCAGTAAAACCCCTCGTCATCACTGTATGTCGTGCTCGATGTCGGGATGTATCCTTCCTTAAACCCATAGACATAGATGACATTATCGCCGTTTCCCTCAGGATCGGAAGCATCGTTCGTGTCGGTGCCGTACAGATAATATCCCGCTGTCGCTCCACCCTCAAAGAAGAAAGAACGATTCGCGTCCATAGGGTCGCATATCCTCGCCAGCCCTTTCTCCGTGTATATGTAAACTCCAACATTGGTGAAGATTATCAGATGCTCAAGGCCGCTTAGAACGAAACTCCGCAGCGTGTCGATGGTGAAAGTTTCTACTTCGTAATTCGGCGAGAGTTCAGTGAAAGCCTTTGAGTCCAGGACTCGCTTCCATCCGGGACGTTTCACAGGTGAGCCGTCAAGTGTCGGCATCATGTTTACGCCGGTCGGAGACCTTCTTTTATAGACCAGTGACGGATCGGAAGTATAGTCAACGCCTTTCCAGTTAGCGTATACTGTCGTGTATTTAGTTGATTCTGCTGGTACTTCAAGTGCCATTTATATACCTCCCGGAAGTATTCTCCCTTTCGGTTTATTCTCTCTGTTTGCAATCATTTGCCCTGCAAAGGTCTCGTACTGGTTATAGTACATTGTGGCCTTTTGGACGTCGTCATCGAGCCATATGTAATACGACGCCAGAAGAGGAACAAGGAAATGCGCCTTTCTTGGGAGTGGCAAATCCTCTCTGAGCTGTGCTTCTGTTCCTGTAAGCGGTTCATGGTCAGCTCTGTAAATGATCCTAAACGATCCTTTGTGCTCGTCCGCGTTGATTACCATAGTGTCGCCCGCTTCTATGTCGTAATCATTAAACGGCTGCCATGTCTGTACCGTAGAGGAACTTGTCGTTTCCCAGCCCAAAGAGTTGGACTTCGTCACACTCTGCGTCTCTCTTTCGTACAAGATCGGCGTTTCCTCAAAATCAAGGAACATGTCGTCTATATCTGGCATGGTGATGTACATATATCCCGTGTCAGTATCATCTATAGAAAACTCGTATCTCTCTTTGATCGGGGCAAGGCTAGTGCTTATTTCCGTGATCGCTCTGTTGATCCCGCTGTACACGAGTTCTCCGAAATCTTCTATTTCTTCATTGTCAGAAAACCCTAGGTCTCTGATGTTGTTTATCAATTCTTGATAGGTCATGTTTCACCTCAAAATAAAAGGGGAAGCCGAAGCCTCCCCCTTCCTTTTAAATGACTTAGACTATCGCATCTGGCTGAGACTGCTCATCAGCTACGCCTACTGCAAGCACATAAAGTGTGCAGTCTGCCGCCCCTTTGATTCTCATCATATCCTTGTAATCGCCGGCTACGTTCTTGTACTTAGCGGATTCAAGGTAAAATACAGATGCTTTGTTCTTTGGCGCTATCATTTCAAGGTCTACTGTTGCTGCATATCCATTGCCCTTTTCTACCGTGATAGTCGCGTCTGTTGACGTGGATGCGTTGACAATGAGAAACGCCGTTCTCTCGTCCTGCAAGTTAGTTGCGTCCACGGTCTTGTAGGTTGTTGCGAGCGCAACTCCTGTTGCTTCGTAGATAGTCTGTGGGTTTCTAGCCCTTGCTACTGTGATGTTTGCTGCCATTATTTACACCTCCTTTTCAATTACGCAGAAATCTTAGGCACTTTCAGTGCTACGATCTCTTTCGGGGAAGTAACGGCACCATCGAACAGGGAGTATCCCTTGACTGCATCTGCGAAGTAATCATCCGGTCTGTACGCCTCCATGTGGATGTACGGTCTTACGAATGATACTGCGTCTCTAGTTCTGAGCTGGAAGTATTCGTAGTCTGTACTTGAAATCCTGTTTGTTGCGATGTTGTTTGATACCTTGATGATAATGTTGTGATACATTCCGACCTTGCCGTTTTTCAGCATTTCGTGGTTGTTAGTATCCAGATCCTGATACTGTGCTCTCAGTACCTGCAAGTATCTCCATGAAAGAGTGAGGACAACGTCCTTGGTTGATGGAACATCCTGCTCCATCAGAGTTGCATAAGCGTTGTCGATCATCTTCAGGAAGTTCTTGTCGGATGTGAGCGTGTCGCTTGAAGTGATCTGCTTTACCGCCTTGTCAAGAGCGAAGTTGGCCATGAACTTATCTTCCTCGTTCATGATCTTGTATTTAGCTCTTTCGGTGTATCTGTCAAGAGTGTTTCCTTCAGTCTGAGCCTTGTCCAGATCGTCAACAAAGAAGTGATAATCTGCAACGTGGTTCAGAGGGATAACCATTGACAGGTCTTCGATCTTTTCAGGATCGTCCAGTTTGTGGAGCTTACCATCTGAGAACATTCTCAGTGTTGGCTCTCCAAGACCTTTGATTTTGATTGTGTCGCCCGGCTGCTTAGCAATGCCTTCGTAGGCGTGGTTTGTGTCTTCATAGAAGACGGAGTCTCTCTTCAGACCCTCTTCTATGTTCTTTGCCCAGATAATGGGCTTGAATTTTTCGATTGCCATTGTGTCTCCTTACCATTTAGTCATGGATTTTTTGATGATTTCCCATTTTGCCGATTGCTCAGCAGGAGACATCGCATCGACCTCCGCTTCCGTGTAGTAATCCTTTGACGGTGGCGTGCCATCAACTTTGCCCATTGGCTTTGGTGGTGTAGCTCTGGTGTTGATGTCTTTTGCCTTCGCCGCGTAGTAGGCGGCCTCTGCTGTAGCTCCTGCCTCGATCAAGGACGCGTATACGTCTCCGAGCTCTTCCAGGGATTTCACATTTGGGTCGATTGCCTGGATCGCCCTCAAATCGGATGCCATCCGTCGGTCAACTTCGAGATTGTCGATAGTTGCTCTGAGTTCTTCGATTTCCATGTCCTTGCGTGCTGACTCCGTTGATGCGTCAAGCTGACTTACAACTTCGTCGTAGTCAAGTCCAAGAGATTCGGCCAATGCGCTTTCCACGGCATTATCTCTGCCTGATAAATTTCGGATCGCCTCTTCGCGGGCGTCCATCTCGGCAAGTCTTCGCTCTGCCTCTTCTGCTCTTTCCTGAGCTTCGCGCATGTTTCTGCGCATCTGTGCAAATGCACTGTCCGCATCGGTTTTCCCTTGAGTCTCTACAGGTTCAGCGACCTCCTGTGTTTCTGCGCTTTCGCCATCTGTTACCGGTTCAGCGACTTCCGGTGTTTCTGCGCTTAAAATTTCTTCTGGCATGTTTCCTCCTTGACTGCTAGATTATTAACTTGTATATAAACCATTTAGGGTTTACTCTGGTTGATCTATGCCTCTTGCCGCCATCTCCTGTTCGAGTTCGGCCTGCTGCTGCTGAAGTGCCTGCTGCTGTTGCATCATGGCCTCTTCTTTGGCTTTTCGCTTTTCGAGTATCTGCTCCATCTTGTTCTTCGGTATGATTCCGTGTTCAGGTGAAGCATCTATGTATTCCTCGAATGTGATGTGCTGTTTGTCCAGGACTCCGTCGAGCCAGTTCTGCTCGGCTTCCTTTGTCCACGGGTTGTCCTGTGATGTGTCTATCCTTACCGTCGGTTCCAGATCCCTGAGGTCGTCGCCTGAAACTTTCATTACGGTTTTTGTCTCCTTGCCTGTCAGCGGGTCTTCCTCACGTTTAAGCACGTCGAATCCGTTTGGCTCATACACTGCGACCATTTCGATGACCAGTTTTGCCAGATCCTCCACGAACGTGTTTCTCTTTTCGACCTGTTCGTTCAGAGGGAGTGCCGCCTGGTCTCGGATCGCGATGATGGCCGATGCGGCTACTCTGGAAGGATTGATGTTACCCATCGCGGTTTCGCCCGCACCGCCGAGTTCCTGCGTGTTTGACAGGAGACCTTCGAGGAAGTTCCTTGGCTCCGGTGAAATCTGTGCCGGTTCCAGGTAGGAAATTAACTGTCCAACGGACTGAACTCCACCTGATGTCATCTCAAGCGGAGTCCCGACCTCATTCAATGCGTCCGGATTCGCCAGAGCATTGGCGTCATATGCTACCCTTGGATAGGCTGTCATCTTGTTGATGAGCGACATCCTTGCAAGAGTTTTGTTTATCTCTAACTGGTTTGGTATTAACTGTTCGACTTCCCCTACGCCTCTGGCATCATTCGGGAAGTTTTCCCACGTCATTCTGACTATCGGGTAAAGGTTCAGACCCTTTTTCACTGTTCCGTCAGGGTTCAGCGCTGTTATCGGTCTCTCCGGTTCAAACACACACTGCTTTGTCGCACGAGTGATGTGCACGACCCCGTCCTTTTTCTCCAGATGGATGATGCATGTGACCTTCGCATTGTCTGAATCTTTGTCGTAATCTACTTCCTGCTGGTTGCCGATTAGTTTCTGAGTCTCGTCGTCTGGCTTGATGAGTGCCAGTTCTTTCGGGTCAACGCCGTTTTCTTCACCGATCTGCCTTACTTCGGCCATCGATAACCTCTGGTGAAGGATGATATACGGCTGTTTTTGTATGTCTTCTTTAGATTCATCACCATAAAGTACGGATGTATTTGGTATACGTTCCGCATCCGACGGGTCTGACGACGCAAAATACATAATTCCGTCGCCTGTGACCGCAGCATCGTTGGTGATCTTCCACAATTCCTGATCCAGATTGGCTTTTTCCCATATCTCGGAGAATTTCAGTTCCAATTTCTCGTAGACTTCTTCCATTCCGTCACGTCCCTGCATGTCGGAATAGTGGACTACCATGTTGTTCTGCGATACGGTGGATACTTTGTGCTTTACCATACGCTTGATGAAATTCAGCATCG